>Ga0210408_10002576_pt1 | contig 17546 bp, 14 predicted proteins | sample IncBWH4MmetaG_FD_155471 | JGI IMG/M metagenome (GOLD analysis project Ga0210408, IMG submission 155471) | Forest soil microbial communities from Barre Woods Harvard Forest LTER site, Petersham, Massachusetts, United States - Inc-BW-H-4-M | ecosystem: Environmental > Terrestrial > Soil >...
TCCCAACTGCAGGGAGGTATCCGTCTACAAGCGTTACCAACTCACTTACCGCGATAGCTAACGTCTAAACCGAATCCGCTCGAACTGCCCAGGGCGTTTTGCAACCCTCGGCCCTCCAATATCTACTTGTGGGATTTTGGGACTGTATCCTTGGGATCGGCTTCTACCGTGATGTCCACTTGGGCGCCCTCTTTGAGCTTTACACGGTTGCCGTTCTCGTCTACCAAGGTATTCTCAATGCGAATTTCTCGATATAAATGATCCGCGCCCTCGACGGCGATTTCAGCTTTTTCTGGTTCCTGCGGGAAGGGAGACTTGATGATTTTTTCGACAGTTCCGGGCCTGGTAGTTTTTGGCTTCTTCGTGCGCTTCATGTCGTTGCCCTCGACTTAGTGGACCGTGGAGCCGTGCGCAATACTAGCAGTTCTAGAGAATTTAGTGTAGATGATCACTAGATGTGCGATGGGCACGCTGGGAATGAAATCGTTTTCTCTGCTATGGCAATTACATGATTCGATCTGTGTCCGTAGATGGACAGATCTTAGCGTGAATCTTTATGCCAGCGGTCTATCTGTTGGACAATTCCCGCATAGCATTCGCAGGCGGCATCTTCGAGTCCCGCCCGGTCTTCGATCGTCACTTGACCGCGACTGTAATTGATCAATCCCGCTTTTTGGAGAATGCCCGCAGCCACGGTGACGCTGGCACGGCGCGTGCCCAGCATATGCGAAATGAATTCCTGAGTCAGAGGAAAAGTGGATTCACCCACTCGGTCGTGGCTCATCAACAACCAGCGGGCCAGGCGTTCATCGACTTCATGGAGGCGGTTGCAAGCGGCAATCTGGATGGCTTGAATCGATAGTTCTTGAGAGTAGCGGTGTAAGGACTCCACGAGTTTCGGACAAATGCGCAGTGCGTTTTTCAAATTCTGGGCACGTATCTTATAGCCGTGCGCCTCGATCTGGACGATCGCCCGCGTGGGGCTGGTGCTGTAGCCCACGATGAGTGGCAAGCCGACGAACCCTTCCCTGCCGGTCAAACCGACTTCGACACTTTTCGCGTCGGTCATAACGTGAATAATGGAGATCACGCCCGCGTTCAGGAAATAGCAGAACTCGATGGGCTCAGCCATTTCGGTCAAAATGGTGCGCGCGCGAAGCCGGACCACTTCCGATTTCGATAAAATCAAGGCGCGTTCCTTGCGCGGCAGACCAAGAAGAATCGCATTTTGAAGGCTTCGGCTAACCCCATCCACGCCAGGCGGCGTGGCGGCGAACTGGGCAGTAGGGATCGGGATCCTGTCGGCCATTCCTCGACTCCAGGACTTGCAGATCGTCTAATTGGAAGGGACCGCAGGAGCAAGCCTGCGGAAGGATTCAACGAGACTGAGGATACCGTACACTCTTTTAACGTCCGATACTAGTGCGAAGTGTTAAATAAACATATTTTCTCGCTGGCCTTCCAATGAATCGTACGGCAGCGTACACTACGCACAGGCGGTAAGTTCAAATGCCTGAAAATGGTCTACGCAGGAATGAGGACCAGCCCACCGCGATGCGCAAGGCTTCGAATAAGACCAAACCCCTGAACAGACCGGACTGGGCGTCGATGATCTCGCGCTTGCGCCAACGGCTGGGCCTGAGTCAAACGGCCTTCGGGTATGAAGTGCATTCCTCCGCGATGGGAGTGTCGCGCTGGGAGCGCGGCGCGCAAGAACCTCCTTCGCACAGTTATATCGAGCTAGGGAATCTTGCGGGAAATCCGGATTGTTGGTTTTTTTGGGGGCGCGCCGGGCTTCGCAGCGAAGATTTGATGCGCGTGATGCCGAAGCTGCGGAGACGCTCCCCTCAGTCCCACCTGCAGGATTTTCAAATCGTACACGCGGGCACGAGTGGCAGGAGAGCAAGAAAGTCACAGTTGGTTGCGATCCCTTTGCTGAAGATCGTTGCCGCGACGAATGGAGAGAAAGGCGACAATATGCCGATCCTCCAAGATGCTCCCATAGAAAGCATGATCGCAGCCCCAGATGACTGGTGTCCGAATCCCACTTCAACGTATAGCCTGAGGGTTCGCGGCAATTCCATGAACCCCTTAATCTACGATGATTACATCGTCGTCGTCGATTCCTCGCAAACCGACCGCGCGAAACTGGATGGGAAGATTGTAATCGCCTGGCACAAGGATGTCGGGCTGACGGTCTCTCGCTTCCGGCGCTACGACCACACGGAAGTTCTGCATGCGGAAAATCGAGAATATGGATCCATCACCCTGGATCGGAAGAACAAGTGGAAAATCATCGCCACGGTTCTGTGGTGGATCGGAAGGGCGCCTTAGCTTGCGTTTTCCATACCCCCCTTGGACGTAATGCGCCACATCGGAGGTCCGTGCTGCAATTAGTAAGGTAGAAGAAACAAACTCAACGCCGGCACGAAATCATGCGGTTGCAGACTTGGAAGCACCCACGAAATTTTGAATTTTCCCGAGCAAAACATCGATTTGATCCATCTTTGAAACCACCGCACGAATGCCTGCGGCCTGGGCCCGCTTTTCTGAAACGATTTCCTTGTGCAATGTGTAAAGAATGATAGGGACTCTTGGCAACATGCCGTGCATTACCGCGGCGGCTTGCAAACCGTCCATCTTCGGCATGCAGAGATCGATAACGATTACGTCAGGGTTTATTTCCCCAGCGACTCGGATGCCATCCAACCCGTCGACTGCTTCCGCGCAAACGAGTTGCTCAGACCGGCTTTCCACGCGGGTGCGCACAAACTGCCTTACGATCTTGCTATCGTCGACGATCAGTATTCGTTTGGGCATTGGCGCCCCGAAGCTGGCAGCCTGTGCTGGAGAGGACTTATGTACGGTAGCGTACCATTTCAAGAGGGGATTGCAATACAGGGTTGGCTGTACCGGGTTAGGGGCATGGGCTTACAGGAGTTTCGAAGAGGGTTCGGCGGCTCACGCGGCGGCCTGAGGAGCGGAACCTTGACCAACACCCCTTTGGTTCAGGCGAGCTGTGATTGCGCGCGACCGTTGAGGAGCGAACGCACCTCCTGCACGAGGTGCTGGCCGGCGGTCGCCTTCGACATGTAGCCGTGGGCTCCCGCGGCAAGAACCTCTGCGGCGATCTGCTTCGAATCATGAACGGAAAATGCCAACACTTTCGTTTGCGGTCTGTGACGAACGATTTGGCGCAGAACGTCGAGCCCATTCATAATCGGCATATTGATATCGAGGATCACGAGGTCGGGCGCCTGATTGAGTATTTTCTCTACCGCATCCCGGCCATCGACTGCCTCCCCGCAGACTTCCAGACTGGGGTCGCTTTCGAGCATCGTCCGTATTCCACGGCGAAGTACATCGTGGTCATCGGCGATCAAGATGCGCTTTCTCCAACCCTCAGAGGCAGCGCTCTCCCGAGAAGGCATCTCCTGGTGTTCATGGAAACCGGATCCCGGACAGGACTCGGGTATCACCGCCTGCGGGCTGCCAATCGGGAGACTCGCGGTTACCAGAGTCCCACTGCCCGGTTGGGACGTAATTTCCAGCGTCCCCGAAAGCTGTCTTACTCGCTCTCTCATGCCTTGAATTCCGACTCCCAAGGGCGCCACGGAGGCTCTATGCTGTGATTTCGATTCTTGGCTCATGCCTTTGCCGAAGTCCCCAATTTCCAACTTCAATTCCTTGCCATCGGACCGCGCTCGAACGTACGCCGTAGCGCTTCCGGAATAACGATGAACATTGGCCAGGCTTTCCTGGACGATGCGGAACAGCGCCACCTCAGCGTCGGGGGCAAGCCTTACTAGATTGGAAGGGATGTCGACATCCACAGGGATGCCCGTTCGGTTCTCAAAACCTTGCGCAAACCATTCGACAGCCGACGATAGCCCCAGTTCATCGAGCAGGGGCGGATGCAGGAGGTAAGACAAAGTACGGATTTCCTTATTCACATCATTGGAAAGACTGATGGATTCCTGTAAGACGCGGTTGATCTCTTCATCCTTCGCGATGTTCTTGTGCTTCAGGATACTGGAAAGGTCCATCGACAAAAGTGCCAGTTTCTGCCCAGTCACATCATGCAGATCTCGGGAAATCCGGCGGCGCTCTTCGTCCTGGAGCCGCAGCAAACGGCCGGAAAGGTTTCTCAGAGTTTCCTGGCTGGCTTTGAGTGCCTCATTTGTTTCAGAAAGTTCTGTCATATCGGTGGCGATGACGCAGATCGTGCGGCTGTCGAAGTCTTGGACGGAACTCCACGACAAGCGTACAAGTCGCCATTCGCCTTCTGCTCTTACGAGGCTGACTTCTCCTCGGGATTCGCCCTGAAAACCAGACTCGATCAATCCTTTCAATTTCTCCTGCTCTTGAACCGTAAGGTGGTTCTGCAGGGAAGTTCCGATTACATCCTGTTGGGATAGTCCCAAAATTTTGGCAAAACTGGCATTCGCGTAGAGGATCGTGCCACCTTTATCCAGGGTTGCAGCCCCTTCGGTCATGTTTTCCACGAGAACTCTGTAAGGATGCTCGGCTCCCCGTAAGGTAAAGACCTGCTCACCGTCGGCGCCATTCACGACGAGGGCATCCACTTGGCCGCTGTCTATAGCCACGAAAGTCTCTTCAAGTTCTTGCACACGCCCGCGAAGCTTTTTGATTCGTTGCGCGGCGGATTTCCGGGATCTGCTGGATCTTCTCACTCGCATGGCGAATCCTTGAGATCAAGACCGAGTAGCACTTTCTTCCTATCCGAAAGGTCACCGACCATTTTCCGCGCTGGCCGCGGAAGCCTCTTGATCAGCGTCGGCGCAGCGATCACTTGCGCTTCCTTAGCTAACTCCGGCCTCTCGAACAGATCGATTACCTCTAATTCAAATCTGCCCTTGAGAAATTCTTCACATACGTCCCGTACATTGCGGATTGAGGCCGCCGAGCACGGCGTCTGGCCGGTCACATAGAGGCGCAACGAATACATCTTACTCCTGGCTGAATCTTTTCGCGCCGCGCGCGCCGATTTCTTGCGGACTCGTTGTTTGACCGTCATGCCCGGCCGCTTCCTCAGAGGGCTGCAAATTCCATTGTCTTCGCCGTTCAGTCCGTTGGAGATCCAGCCGCGCAAGCATCCAGTCCACAATTGATCCCCGGAACTGAATCCAAGTGAACGCAGCAAATTTCAAGTAGATTTTGAGAAAGCACCGTTCCCGTTTCCATTGGCTGTTGGACCGTAAATCCAATAAATCAATGGCGATATTTCGGTGTGGGGTTATACCTTAGGTGCCTCAAGCTTCATATACGGTAAACCTGGCATATCTGACCTGGGGAATTTGTATTAACTGTTTGGCGCAAACTAGCAAACTGGAAGTAAGACCGGATCGATTCTTTCCAGCACACCGCCGACGAAGGGTTAGAATCTCGGTCAGGCTGTAAACATGGACGTGCACCGGAAAGTGCTTATTCCGGCCAGGATAAATGGTTGGTCGACAATCTCGCAGCCTAGTTGTGACCCGATTTTAGCAACGTAGACGAATGTTCTTTGTTCACACGCACATGCATGCATCCTTAATGTAAAGTTGTCTCAATTCGGGCGGAAAAAGCATGTCCCGGTTTGAACTGGCTCGGTTGAAACTGAAGAATCCAAAGGAACTTACGTATGAATTAAGGTGGCAGTCAACGTGCTTGAGCTCACCAAGTCAGTGACGATGTGAGACGGCGTGATTCGATTAAGGAGGCCTAGGCAGGTAACGATAAATTGCCTCAAAGCAGGTCGTCAAACCCTTCAGGATCCGTGCCCAGATTGATGCCCTCGAGGCCCTGAGGCCATGCAATTCTTAATCCTTTTCCGTACAAGCAAAGACGCTGCGCGCCGCAGCGGCATGAACACTTAGCGAGGACCCTTTCAATCGGGAACCCATTATGACGAAACTGAAGAAGATGATCAAAGCCGACACGGTCTGGATGCCCAGAAAGGATTGGCATGATCGCTTCAATTCTCTGAAGAATGTTCCCCCAATTTTTCGGATGGTGTGGGAGGCGGCCCCTGGCGTGGTCGCGGCAAGCTTATTTTGCCGTCTCACGGCTGCATCGCTCCCGATTACCATGCTGCTCGTCAACCGCCGGATCATCGATGGCATTGTGAAGTCGACTCATTCGAGCTTACCCGCGGGATTCTGGGGTTTGGTTGCGCTTGAATTAGTGTTGGCCTGTTTCGTAATCATTATGGCCCGGCTGGTCGACTATTGTGACACTAGTTTGAACGAGCGTTATACGCGTCACGTCAATATCCGTATCATGCGGCACGCGGCATCCTTTGACCTGAGCAGCTATGAGGACCCTCATTTTTACGATCGCCTGGAGCGAGCCCGCGTGCAAGGGGCCGACCGCGTAGGGATGATCCAGGAAAGCGGTCAGATGGTTCAGCAAGTGGTCACCACGGTGACGCTGGCGGCGGGCATTTGCGTGATTTCCCCGTGGATCCTTTTGGCTCTAATTGTATGTGTCGTCCCGGGATTTCTTGCCGAGACCAAATTCGCGTTCCTGGGATATTCGCTCAGCGTGCAACAAACTCCGGCGCGGCGCGAACTGGATTATTTGCGCATTCTCGGCACCAGTAAGGAGAGCGCAAAGGAGCAGAAGCTCTTTGGACTGGGGCAGTTCTTTGCGGATCGCTATCAGTTGATTTCAAATGAAATTCATCATCAAAACGTGGAACTAGCGGGACGCAAGTTGATTGTGGGCTCGCTTTTGGCGCTCCTCGGAACCGTCGGATGTTACGGGACCTACGCATATGGGATCTACCTTACGGTCATGGGCGCCCTGACTCTCGGTATGCTGAGCCAATTGTGGGGCGCGATACTCCTCGCCACTTCGCAAATGCAGGCCGTTCTCTCCACATTTTCGCATATTGCCGACCATGCCCTGTTCCTGACGGATTTGATCGAATTCTTCTCGGTTCGGCCCAAGATTTTTTCCAAGCCGGGAAGCTTGCCTGGTCCTCGGCCGATCCGCGAAGGATTTGAATTCCGGAATGTTTCCTTCGCTTATCCCCGAAAGCCCACACCGGTTTTGGAGAATGTCAATTTTCGCCTGGAACCTGGCGAACGGATCGCCCTCGTCGGGGCAAATGGGAACGGGAAAACAACCATCGTCAAGTTGATGACTCGAATGTATGACGTTACGTCCGGCCAGATTCTGCTCGACGGCATTGACCTGCGTGAATACAACCTGGAGGATCTCTGGAAGAGTGTCGGAGTCATTTTTCAGGATTTCATGCGGTATGACATGACTGTGGCGGATAACATCGCCACGGGAAAGATTGAGGAGCGAAACAATCAATTCCGCATCCGTGCCGCGGCTTTCAAGAGCCTGGCCGAAAATGTCGTCCACAAGCTTCCCCTTGACTATGACCAGATGCTGGGCTGCCGATTCGAGGGAGGCGTGGACCTATCGGGCGGAGAATGGCAGAAAATAGCGTTAGCGCGGGCTTATCTGCGCGATGCGCAATTGCTCATTCTTGACGAGCCCACCGCGGCGCTGGACGCTCGGGCCGAGCATGAAGTCTTTCAGCGCTTTGCCGACCTGACCAAAGGCAAAATGTCAGTACTGATTTCCCACCGATTCTCGACGGTAAAGATGACCGACCGCATACTTGTTCTTGAAAACGGGACGATCGCCGAGCAAGGCGCGCATAATCAACTTCTCCGGAGCGGCGGATCGTATGCCGAAATGTTTGAACTGCAGGCGGCGCATTACCGCTGATTCCAGTACAATATTGCGATAGCACGACAGTGCTTCTGTGCGGAAAATGGGTGGTCTGACGGAACGGTAGCATCCGGCCAGCTTAGTCGCACACTCGATCGGCTTGGGAGTTCCCACTCTTGGACTTCATCAAGCGAAAGCCCACTTCCTCTGCTTTGCCCTCCATTTTGTTGCTTTTCCTGATCTTCCACCCAGGGATGGCTTGGGGGCAGGTCCGAGAAGAGAAGATTGATGTGAACCTTCAGGCGCCCAGCCACCCGTTTCCCCATTACTGGGAGAAAATGTTCGGATCGGGGCGCGCTATCCTATCGCTGCGTGACAGCTATCGTCGCGACCTCCGCGAAGTCAAGGACGCAACGGGATTCGAGTACATTCGATTTCATGCCATATTCCATGACGAGGTTGGCCTCTACGACGAGGATGCCGACGGAAAGCCGGTCTATAATTTTTCTTATATCGATCAAATCTACGATGGCCTTCTGGAAAATCATGTGCGGCCATTTGTGGAATTGAGTTTCATGCCCCGCAAGCTCGCCGCGGAACCCGCTTTGCACGCGTTCTGGTATAAGCCAAACGTTTCGCCGCCAAAAGATTGGAACAAATGGGGCGACCTCATTTCCCATTTCGCGCGCCACCTGATTGAACGCTACGGAATTGATGAGGTTTCGCAGTGGTACTTCGAGGTCTGGAATGAGCCAAACATTGATTTCTGGGTGGGACAGCCGAAAGATCAAACTTACTTTCAACTTTATGATTCGGCCGCCAGGGCATTGAAACAAGTCGACAAACGGCTACGAGTCGGTGGGCCCGCTACCGCGCAAGCTGCATGGGTCGATCGCTTCATTCGCCACGTCGTGGAAAACGATGTCCCTGTCGATTTTGTATCCACTCACGTTTACGCAAACGACTTGAGCGAAGATGTATTTGGCACCCATGAGAAGATTCCGCGAACAGAATTCGTGTGCCGTGCCGTCCGGAAAGTTCATGACCAAGTGGAGGCTTCTCCGCGGCGAAATCTTCCAATCATCTGGAGTGAATACAACGCGAGCTATAAGAACGAGCCGGAGGTAACTGACTCGGAATTCATGGGGCCATGGCTTGCGGACACCATTCGACAATGCGACGGTCTCGTCGAGATGATGGCCTATTGGGCGTTTTCAGACGTATTTGAAGAACAGGGAGTCGTAAGGGAGCCATTTTATGGCGGCTATGGCCTGATCGCGGAAGAAGGCCTGCCGAAACCTGCCTTCAACGCATTCAAATTGCTGCACAATCTCGGGAATACGAGAATTGCAGTCGATTCGCAGTCCGCGCTTGTGACGAGGCGCGACGACGGCGCCACCGTCATCGCTGTTTGGAATTTATTATTGCCAGGCGCAGTTGGCGAAGACAAGCGATTCACCGTCACCCTAAACGGCACGGGAGAAAATCATCGCGCCGTGATCTATCGTGTTGATTCGACACATGGGTCTCTTCTGCGCGCCTATGCAGATATGGGCAAGCCGGCAAATCCCACACAATCTCAAATTCAGTCGCTTCGAAGTGCGGCGAATCTCCCTCAGCCTGAGAAGATGCGTATCCAACATGGCCAGCTTACGATCGTCTTGCCGGCCCACGGGCTGGCCGTGATCGAAATTCACTAATCCATTTGGTAAACGAATTATCCGGAAGCCCCAAGATAAGAAACGGGATTTGTATCTTGTAGTTCCAGGGCGGGAATAGACTGGAAGCCGGCACGCATCATCCCACGCCGTGCCTCTGGATTTTTCATGAAGGTATCCCAGACAAATCCAGAACGCGCGTTTTCCACCATGACCATCGTGATCCCCGTATCGATTCCGATCACGTCGTGATCATACCAGTTCGTCAAAGGGTTGAACGCGTCCACAAATCCGTACTGGCACCACGCTCCATTCCCGAAACGTTCTTTCATCGTGCGCAACACGCGCATGCCGGGGACTTGCAGAAACGGCAATGAGCCTCCCGCAGCGCAAGGAACCACTGTCCCATCGATTGGCCCTGTGGAAGGCGGTCCTCCCCACACGACGTATCCTCTAGCTGAATCGGAAGCCGTGACGCCCCACAGATCATCGGTGTAATCTGGAAACTGCCCCGCCAAGTCAATGCAAAATCGACGGTGCACATCCGTGGCGATGACCGAGTTATGGAAATAATCGGTATATTTGTCACGCTTGCCGCGAAAGTCAAACCAGGCCTGAGAATACTGGTGAACGAATAACGGAGCAAACGAGCCGATGTAGCGAATGCCGTCATATTCGAATGTCGTTCGTTTCCAGGCGTCCCAACTCTGCTCGGGCAAAGGGTGGGACGTGGAACCCAATCCGAGCAGATACATCATCATCATTTCGCTGTAGTTGTCCCAGCGATATTGCAGGAAGCCGCTTTCCGGCCTCCAACCATGCGGCAGGATTGAAGTATCTTCCGACAGCCATCCCCAATCAACGCGATTGAAAATATCGGAAGCCAGCATTCTGATTTCCGCGTGCTCAAAATGCTGCCGGCAAGTGAGGATTCCGCAGAGAAGAATAGAGGTATCAATGGAGGAGACTTCCGAATCCCATAATCTTTCGCCCGTATTGATATTAGCCCAGTGGTAAAAAAAGCCCCGATGATTTGGGAGCTTTTTCCAATGGAAGCGTAATGTATTCAGCACCCGGTCTCTTGCGTCTGCGTGGGAAATAAATCCGCGCTTTTCTCCAATGCAAATCGCGGTCAGGCCGAAACCTGTCGCGGCGATACTCCCCAAGTCGCTCTTGTCGGGATTTCGGACATTGCAACGGTCTCGGACAATCCCTGTATCGGGATTGGCCTGCTCCCAAAAATACCGAAAATTCGCTGCTTCCATCTCGTGGAGAAAGGCATCGTCTTGATCGGAAAGCGTTTTCGACTTGGGAAGTGAAGGCCCTTGAGGGGAATGATTCCCCGAATTCTGAAGTGGAGACAGACGGCTCCACCCCGCGAATGGGGCAAGCGCCGCCGTGCCGGCGAGCCTTCTCAGCCATTCGCGGCGCGTCACATTTCTGCTGCCCTGGCGCCCGCCGTCCATTGAATCGATTATAGACTCTCTTTAAACCAAAGAAAGCCCGACGGTCATCAAAAAAACACGTGGCACTTTCGCGCCTTTAGTACTAAAACCGATCTATGGGATTGGACACCATCATGCGATCTTGAGGCATCCAACTATTCAGGTGAGAAGATGCTCACGGGGCGAAAAGCAATTCTGTGGACAATCGTTGCAAGTCTTGGGAGCCTTCTAGCCGTATTTCTTGCCGTTACGTTTTTTCGTAACTACCAAAGACGACCGACTATGTTGAGGGGGGCGGTCATCAAGCAAGATGACGATCCGATTAAGCAGTCCCCCATCATGGACGTGGAAGTCAGCGAGGCCAATGGACTCGCGACCGCCAGCACGAAATCCAACTTCACCGGCGACTTCGCCCTCCCTCTGATTCGGGGGGTGGGCCTGAATGATTCCGTTACACTCAGGTTTCTGCACTCCGATTACGTGCCGCTAGAACTCACTGAATTAGTCAGCGATAAGTTGACGATTGTTCATCTTGTGCCGATCCACAAAGAAATTGAGCAAACGACCGTTCAGCCCGATCGCCCTGCTATCCCAGTTGCCAACATCAGAATTCGATATTCGACGGAAACCGTTACACAAGATAATATCGGCACAGGGGTAAAGACATTTCAAATTCAAAACGTGGGCAATACTCCCTGCCAGAACAGCGCACCTTGCTCACCGGATGGTAGATGGAAAGCAGCAACCAATTCCGAATCGCTGGACGCTGGTGAGGGAAGCGTTTTCCGAAATGCCAGGGTTTCCTGTATTGCCGGCCCTTGCCCTTTCACGAGAATTGATGATGACGGATTTTCCGCAGGAGGGCGCTACATCAAAGTCACCGTGCGGAATTGGTCGGATACGACCACGTTCTTATTTCAGGCGGAAGTTTTTCGCCCTCAAATCTCAGACATCGTGCGGATGACATATCCGATCATTCTGGGCACGTCGCTGGATTTTACGCTGCCGCCAAATGCAGAAGGACCCAGTGTGGAAGCCGAATTAAATGGGGAAAATATTATCTTTCCTATAGGGCCAATCCCTATTTTGAGCTGGGCCGAATGCAATGTCAGTGTTGCAAAGGATAAATCGAGATTCTACCGATGCGAGCTGAATAGCGGTTACCAATTCCGATAGCCCTAACGGGCCCTTCGGGCTGCGACTCTTTGAGGCAGAGAGCATGTTTCGCGCCACCATGAGGTTTCGAATCTTCTGCTCGGTATTGGCTCAAGGAGCTCTGGTAATGTCGACGATTCCGATATCGAAATCCGCCCATGGCCAAGACACCCCGGTTTCTAACGGCGCGGCGGCCCCAAATTCCATGGCGGATATCTTGCAATATATCTCCTCCGGTTGGGATACCTTGACCCGCAAAATGAATCAGTGCGAGAGCCTGGAAGACACCAAGACAGGCGGCGAGGCTGTCTTGTATCTTCCCGCCGAAATGAAAATTCCGCCCGAAATTGAGGAACTGCAAAGTCATTGCCGCGTTCGAGTGGAGCACCTTCCCGAAAAAATTGTGAAGCCGGGCGAAGCCGATCCAAACAAGATTCAAACTGAGGGGCTGTTGTATCTGGAGAACCCTTACGTTGTGCCGGGGGGCCAATTCAACGAGATGTACGGATGGGATAGCTATTTCATCATCCGGGGATTGCTCCGCGAACATCGAATAGAGCTGGCGAAGGGAATGGTAGAGAATTTTTTCTTTGAAATCAGTCATTACGGCGGGGTGTTGAATGCCAATCGCACCTATTACTTGACTCGTTCGCAACCTCCATTTCTCAGCTCCATGATCTTGGCCGTTTATGACAGTGCAGCGGCAGAAGGAAAGCCGAATCTTGCATGGCTCAAAAATGCATATCAGTTTGCGCTGCGCGATTATCAGCAATGGAATGAAAAACCTCACTTGGCTGGGGCCACCGGGCTATCCCGGTATTTCGATCACGGAAACGGCCCTGTCCCGGAAATCATGGGTGATCCCAGCCATTACTATCGCGGAGCTGCATACTTCTTTTTGGCTCACGGCAGTGCCTTTGAATCCTTCCTGGTCCACGAGGGCGAACACGATACAGCCAATGAGGTTCTCGGGCCCCGATTCCCAGTCTTTGTTTGCGACCCAGATGCGGTCGATATAGGGGCGTCACATTGTGCACCGGCGTCCTGGGTAACACTATCTGCCGATTTCTATAAAGGCGACCGAAGCATGCGTGAGTCTGGCTTTGACGTGACGTTCCGCTTCGGCCCTCTGGGCGCCGCAACGCATCATTTTGCCCCGGTTTGTCTGAACAGTTTGCTTTATAAGACAGAAAAGGACATGGAGCGGATGAGCACGCTCCTCGGTAATCCCCAGGATGCCAAAAATTGGGGAAGCAAAGCCGCGGAAAGACGCAAGCGAATGATTCAGTATTTTTGGGACGAGCGGCAGGGGCTTTTCTTTGATTACAATTTCGTAGCGGGCAAGCGATCGAAGTATGAATATGCGACAACTTTCTACCCTCTTTGGGCTGGCCTGGCCTCAAAAGCAGAAGCCCAGGCCGTCGCGCGAAATGTAAAGTTGTTTGAACAACCGGGCGGGCTGGCGATGAGCCGAAGCGAGACTCAAGCACAATGGGATTTCCCGTATGGCTGGGCTCCGATCCAACTTCTGGCCGTGGAGGGATTACGCCACTACGGATATGACAAGGAAGCTGACCGGATCAGCGAAAAATTCCTATCCATGGTTTTGGAGAATTTTAGGCGGGATCACACCATTCGGGAAAAATACAATGTGGTGACCCGATCCACTGAGACGCGCGTGGTGGAGGGATACGCTCAGAACGTCACCGGATTTGGTTGGACCAACGCGGTATTTCTCGAGCTCTTGCATGGAGCACCGGATGTGAGTTCACACTTGGGCACAAATCAGGATTGAAATGTGAGACACGGCGATAAAATGCACGATCACCTTCAAAATGAATTACAATGCAGCTAGCATTGGTTCCCCACCCAGCTAAGACTTTGTTCACGCGAGGTCGAAGCGATGAGTTCTGAAGCGGAATTGAGCAATATCGCCACTCCAGTAAAATCAGCCAATCAAGCTTTTGTTTATCTCGCGGCAGCCTTCGCTGCCCTCGGAGGTCTGCTCTTCGGATACGACACCGGTGTAATCTCCGGCGCCGAGCTCTTCTTCCGGAGTGAATTTGCTCTCTCCACCTTCGCGTTGGAGGTGATTGTTAGCGGCGTGCTTGCGGGTGCAGCCGTTGGCGCACTAATTGGGGGACGGCTAGCCGACCTGTTTGGCCGGCGCAGACTGCTGATCGCGACGGCCATTATTTTTGCCGCAGGTGCAATCCTCTGCGCGATGGCCCAATCGGCCGCAGTCCTGGTTATTGGACGCGTGATCGTCGGCTTTGGAATCGGGTTATCCTCCAGCGGCGTGCCTGTGTATATCTCCGAGGTTGCCCCTGCGCATGCACGGGGCTGGCAGGTTTCTCTTTTCCAACTAGCCATCACGGTTGGAATTCTCCTCGCCTATCTGGTGGATTACGCTTTCGCGGCCATCCAGGGATGGCGATGGATGTTTGGATTGGCAATCATTCCAGCGGCAATCTTCGGTTCAGGCATGTTTTTTCTCCCGGAGAGCCCGCGCTGGCTATTGCGGCGGGGCCAACGTGAAAATGCCCGTGCCATGCTGGCGCGCATTCGAGGGACAAGTGAGATCGATTCGGAATTCACGGAAATCGAGCAATCCGTCACAAAAGCGCCGGAGAGCGGCCGTTTTTCAGACTTGTTCATGCGTTCGATTCGCCCTGCGCTCGTCGTCGGGATTGGCTTGGCCATCTTCCAGCAAATAACCGGTATCAATACAGTTATTTATTACGCGCCAGTCATTATTCAGAAGGCGGGAATTTCTTCCGCCTCCGGAGCCATTCTTGCCACCGCGGGCATCGGCGCGGTGAACGTGCTGATGACCATATTTTCAATGTGGGTGATCGACCGGAAGGGACGCAGGCCCTTGCTGTTGACGGGAATTGCCGGGATGGCGGTCACACTTGGCTTGTTGGGCTTCGTATTTCGCATGTCCAACCAATCGGCCGGAATGGCGTGGCTCGCGGTGATCAGCATGATGGCCTATGTCGGGTCGTTTGCCATCAGTCTGGGGCCGATTTTCTGGCTGTTGATATCGGAAATTTATCCACTGAAGATTCGCAATTCGGCCGAGGGGCTTGCGGCCACCTTCAATTGGGGGGCGAACCTCCTGATTACCCTGACCTTTTTGACGTTGGTGGAAATGCTGGGCCCGAGCAGGACCTTTTGGCTTTATGGATTGTGCGCGATTGCCGCAGGAATGTTCTCGTATTATTTCGTCCCGGAAACCAAAGGGCGCACCCTCGAACAGATCGAAGAGTTCTGGCACGCAAAAAACAGAGTCGCCGCTGCGCCAAGAAAATAATAATCAGACAACCTCGGAACACCCACCCATCCGGTGGCCTTCAGAAACATTGTTCCATGGATTGAATCAATGGGGAGTAAGCAGTTTTCCGACTGATTTTTGGCTGCAGAATTCCGACGTGGGAAAGAACAGATAAAATTGGCGATCGCAGGCGGAGCACCAGAATGGGTAGATCCTCATGAGCCGAAATAGAATTCGGTCCAAAATCCCATGGAAATCAAAAGCGCGGACTTCCCGGCTTCTGCAGACCGGGCAAGTGGAATCAAATTCTCGAAGGAATCTGGCCATGAAGAGTCTCCCACCGAACTCAGGCGGCTGAACCCCTTGTTACACAAACGGGATCGCCATAACCCAGCTTCAGTTTGCGCGAATTCGATCTGGGTGACTATCGGTTGAAAGCTGTAGTCCCTTGCTCGGAGACCCTACGAACGGCGTCAGGAAACGGTTTGAGGATTGTGGCGGATCCCTTCGATGACTGCGACCAGGGCTTTGCTCATTTCGGCTTTAGAAATTACGTGCCTCACTCCATATTTCATCGCTTCTCTTTCGAGTTCACGGGAAGGGAAAAGGGTACAGATCAAAATGAGTGTTTCTGGCAAAGCTTTGTAGATTTCTTGAGCAACGTGCAGTCCATCCATTCCCGGCATCGAATAATCAAGAATGATCAAATCAGGGTTGAGATCGATGGCTTTCGAGAGTGCCTGCCTGCCATCGTTGGCTTCTCCGCAGATTTCGCAATCAGTACGGCCCGCGAGCAACACTTTCAGCCCGGCTCTAGCAAACTCGCTGTCATCTACGATGAGTATGCGCATGGTCAGGATTGATCCCTTACTGACTCTAGCCCGGCCTACCAGGTTTGCAAATACCCGATTTCCAGTATATATATCGTTTCGGTTAACATGTACCAAACAGAGTGTATTCCGTGTGGACTAAAAACGCGCTTTCCGGCCATTCTCTCGGAATCAAAGGGCGACTTCCCTTTGAGCGCCCCTTTCAATGCGCGAAGGAGCACTCTGGGAATCCGGCGCCACTGGTTCGATTGGAACGGTGACTTCCACAAAGGTCCCAGGATTGGCGTTTCCAATCCGCAAATCGCCCCCAAATTCCTTCACCCGTTGTCTCATGCCCCCGATGCCAACGCCAATGCGGTCGGGCCGTCCCTGCATCACTCCATCTGTAATCCCTTTGCCATTATCCCGAATCGTACCCACCACTTGACTATCATCCTTCACTAGCGTTACCCAGGCTTCGCGCGCTCCAGAGTGGCGAAATACATTGGTGACCGCTTCTTGAACGATACGGAAAATTGCGGTCTCCATTTCCGGCGTCAGCCGAGGAAAGTTGGAGGGTTGCGTATCCAGCAAGATTTCGATTCCGCTGCGCTTTGTGAACCCCTCAAGGTAAAACTGAAGCGCCGACTGTAAGCCGATCTCGTCGAGCAAAGGGGGATGCAAAAGATAGGAAATATTCCGCACTTGTTGAATCGCATGGTCGATAAGCTTGCTGATCTCGGTCGCTTCATTTTTCGATTCCAATGACCGGTTCATCATAACAATTTTGTCCGTCATCATCTTCGCGGCACTCAGCTCTTGCCCTAAACTGTCGTGCAGTTCGCGAGCGATCCTGCGCCGCTCGTCATCCTGAGTCGCGATGAGATTGCTCGACAGCGTGCGAAGCTCGCGATTCAGCAGCTCCAGTTGTTGCGTCTTTCGGTGCAGATCGGCAAATACGCTGACCTTCGCCCGCAAGAGTTCCGGATTGACAGGAACGGAAAGATAATCCACGGCCCCCCGCGCATATCCTTTGAGCCGGTCCAGATCGGTCAGGTGCACTCCGGATATAAAGATAATGGCCGTCTTCTGAAAACGCGGATGCTGCCGGATCATGTCCGCCAATTCGAAACCGTCAATCTCGGGCATGCTGACATCCATGAGAACGACGGCGATGTCCTCCTTGAGCAGGTGTTCGAGCGCCTCTCTTCCGGAGTTGGCCTTGATCAGGTTCTCCCCAAGTTCGTTTAGTATGACTTCGTAGCTGAGCAGTTTGGCAGGCTGATCGTCTACCATAAGGATATTCACTTTTTCCCGCGACGTCATACTCCCCCCACCTCTCAAATAGGATTTACACCCAAGTGAACGCCCCAATCAACGCACCCTCCCAGAGGCAAAAAAACACGGCCGTCACCGGTGCAGCCACATCCGCAAAGCGGAAAGGAGCTGTTCAGTGTTCACCGGTTTTGCCAGGTATTCTGAAGCCCCCGCCTCCAGACACTTCTCACGA
>Ga0210408_10002578_pt1 | contig 17518 bp, 27 predicted proteins | sample IncBWH4MmetaG_FD_155471 | JGI IMG/M metagenome (GOLD analysis project Ga0210408, IMG submission 155471) | Forest soil microbial communities from Barre Woods Harvard Forest LTER site, Petersham, Massachusetts, United States - Inc-BW-H-4-M | ecosystem: Environmental > Terrestrial > Soil >...
ATCAAATGCATAGAGTTAGACGTTAGAGTTCAAGATGCTCTGGATTTTGCATTAAGAACTCATTTAGGTATGCCAATTCCGTTAACATCAGGTGAAGAAAGTTAATGGGCTTCTTCACAAAGCAAAGTATCGGAGATTACTATCTTGAAGTCATTGCAAAGTATGACAAGAAAATAGAACAGAATAAACAACGATTAAAAAAATACGGTAATAATAAATTTAGTAGAGATGCCCTTTCATTCAATATTAAAATGTTAGAAGGTAAGAGAGATGAAGTTAGAAAGTTACTTCAAGATTGGAAAAAACAAGAATGAAAGAAAGATGTAATGGTTTCATGCAGAGAGGCGAGATAGAATATCGCTGTAGAAGATACAAAGGACATGTTGGAAGTCATAGAATAGTAATAAGTTGGACTCATGATTATTCAGATGACGTTGTAGGAGAAGATCGTTCATGAGTCACTGTAAACATGATGATCTTGAAGTACCAATAACTGATGATGGAAGATGTGGTCAATGTTTAGAAACATTATCTGTTAATGATCTTAAAAGAAGAATCAAGTATAGAAAGAATAAAATCATTAGTGAGGTTCATAGACAGATATTATCTTCTGATGACATTGTAGGAGAAAAGTAACGTAGTCATGTCCTGTTATATTTGCAATCAGATCTCTAGTCATACCTGTAAGGATTGCCATTCCAAGACTTGCGAGATCCACAAGAAACTACACTATCCTTACTGTATGATATGGAAGCCTTCCAGACGTTCAAGGCTAGACGAAACTTTTTTAAACTAATACTTTTCTAATATGGTAGAGATGGATAAGGAAGAACGTGCAAAGTATGATTGTATTAAAGACAAAGAGAATTTAGAGAAATACCAAAAGTCAGGTAGATCTTTCTTATACATGACTGAAAAGGGCAAGAAGGAACTTTATGCTTTCATTGCAATTTTTAGTCTGGAAATAATGTTTGTGTCCGTAGGAGTTGCAATAGTAAACGGTTATGATTTTGATAAACTAGACCATGAAAAACAAGCGTTAGTAGTTCAGGTTGATAGTTATATAAAATCTGATTTTAAAAACATGAACTGTCTGCAGGAAGGTTCTTTCATGGAAAAATATGCCAATGATCCTTCTATATATGCACATCAAGAAATGAAAGATTGGTTGAAAGAACACTATGATGATAAATGCACGATGAAAGGTTCGAGTTAATATGGTAGAATTTACACAGAGAGAAAAGATGATAGTTCACGCAATGAACGTCATGAACAACCCTGCTTTTGCACAAGCACCATTTGATCTTAAAACCCGAGCCTTACAATCACAACTAATGCTCTGTGGTTACAAGTGGGATGAAAATGAAATGATCGACTTGATGAATGGTATTGGAGCCGAAACACAAGTAGCAAGTTCGGGAGCATTAAAACTCTTAGACAAGTATAAGATAAGTCTGAAGGATTTGAAGGGGTTTCAGTTCTAATGACTCTTAAAAAAAGTTCTAAAATTATCGGTTCTCAAATATATCATTCTTCAACTCTCTTTCATATTAGGGCCAAGAATTGGATCTGTCCTCAATGTGGTTTCAAGAATGGCAAAAAGAACTTTAAATGCCATAACAAAGGTTGTCATTATAAATACGATAACATTGGTAAAGTAAAAATATCATCGAAAAAAACAAAAGATAATTACATTGAAGATACAGTAAAGAACCTTTTAGAATTGCAGAAAAAACAGAGTAGTCATAGATAGTTATGGCAATATACCTTTACGAGTTTGTTTTATTGGGTGGCGGTCTTGTTGTAGTATTGGGTTCTATGCTATATGCAGTAAGACTGAAAAAGAAGAAAACTCAGAGAACTGAGCCTACGTCATCCAAGTAGTTGGTAAGTCTTTTCCTCCCAAGACCATAGATAATTGATATCTATCTTGGTATATCTATCAGTGACAGTTGCAAAAGAATGTCTTAACTTTTGTGCTACTAGCTGATCTCTAAAAGGATCATCCTTTGCATCACGAACCATCCTTTTACTGCATAAAGCCCTAAACAAATGAAGAAATACGCCTTCTATCTCCTGTTGTTTTTTCACCTGGAATAACTTCAATTCTGCCATCAATCCGGCCTTTTTACCCCATTTCCAAAGAGTGGTCCTATGTACAGGAAACAATATCTCATCATCTCTCATAGGTTCACAATACTGTCTAACTTTGTCAATAAGTCTAGGTGTTATAGTGGTCTTTTGTGGTTCCTTCCATTTCCCTTTACCATGGCATCTTTTGCAATTAGGATCAGAAGAAACCAAGACTCTTACTCTAGTCTCCAAATCTCGATATTTCCACTTGGAGCACAATTCACAAGTAGATTCTACCTTGGGATTAGTTACCGTTAATATTCTAGTTCTAAAGTTTATGTCTTGTTTCTTGATATGTATAGTCTCTGTGATCCTGCAACCAGTATCTTCCATAAACTCAAAGAGTAGTATGGCTTCTTGACCGTTCAAAGGTGCCCTAGGACTAGGTATCTTTTCTAATTCTGCATAGAACTTTTGTAAGTCCAAGGCGGTTAGGTTGTTAGCCTCTATCATTGCTTGCTGCTGTTCATCCAATGTATGACTTTACACTTGGAATATATTAAAGATACCGATTAGTAAGACAGTATTTTTAGACATGATTCAGGCATGAAAGATGATTTTGATTTCTAAAATGTTTCTTCCTTGTATCTATAACAATTAGGGGAACATATTATATAGCAGACTAGTATATGTACAAGTGGACTTGGTGTATTCTATAGAAATAGGCGGTGTATGATTAATGCCACAAGCAGCACTACCAGATGTTAATACAATTCTAATTACATATCGTAGAGAAAGGATAGTTGATCTCAAATCAAAAAGATTTACTGGTGCATTAGGAAGTTTGCTTTCAATGAACGCAGCATTGCCAAAAAAGTATCAAGTGGAAATATCTACTAAAAAATACAATCTGGCATTAAATAAGAATATTCTTGCTGTATGCAGTAAATGTAAAGATGAGCCAGAATATCATAGTCTTATAGTTGATGATTATTTACTTTCATCTTTTGGAAGTCTTGTATCTGGTACTAAATATGAGAAAAGGTGGAAATGTTCTAAATGTAATTATGTCAATATATTAAGTAAAACAGAATTGATAAAACCCGAACCAAAGAAACCTTTCTTTTTAGGAGTAGTCCCAGATCCGCCTATTTTAACAAAAGGATTAATGAGTGAAATTGATTATCCATCACTTTTTGAAGCATGGGCTTGGAACTTTTCTGTTGAATTAGAGTACCAAATGGGAAAATATAGAGTTGAGTATAAACCACAGGAGGGTGAAGAACCTGAAGAAAAACTAAAAGGCGAAGAAGAAGAAAAAATAGAAACATTGGATGGGTTTTAAATGATAACTAGTAGGGAATATGAACCAAGTGTAAAACGTGAGGTAGATGAAAATACCCCAATGAGACCAACCTTGATTCGTTGGAATGTTACAAAGAAAGATAAGCCCAATATGGTTAGAACTCATTCTATATCATCAACAGTTCAAGAAATTCTATCTGCTGTCGCAGTAGAAGATTCACAAGATGTAGTACAGATTAATTTGATTGGTGATCCATCAAGCGGTAAAACAACACTAGCAAAAACCTTAGGTCATCTAATACATAAAAATGCCAAGATTCCATTCTCTGTAAGAGTTTTCACAAAAGATGACTTGCTTAATTTTGCGGCAACTTTAAAGACATTGGAGCCTGCAAACTATGTTTTAATCTTTGATGATCTCTCTTTCTTAAAGGCTAATGCTTCTGCAAAACAGATAGAAATGGTTAAACAGGCTGTAACTGAGATTAGGCATCTTCCAGGGGGACAAGATGTAAAAATAGTGATTATCAAGAACTTTCATTATACGCTTGGTTTAGACAAATATCTTAGGCAGAATGATTTTACATATTTTACAAGTGTTGGTTCATCTGAAGATGATAACATAGAAGGAATAGTCGGACGCAAGAACATGGGAAAAGTTCATTATTTCCAAAAAATAAGAAACCGAATAAAAATAGCACCCGAAGGCAAAAAACTATTCAGTTATCCATTATTAAGATATGGTCCTGCATTTGTTTATAAATACAAAAATCCATTCATCCCATTATTATATTTTAACGGTAATACCCTACGACATATAGTTTCTCCTACTAGAGAATGGATCGATCCTATTTGTTCAATATGTGCTACTTATGGAAGCAAAGACAAAATTTTAACTGAAATCGACCTTCCCAAGTTCAAGGAGCAAGTCGATGATAAATATGGTGAATCTACTGTAAAACGTGCAGCATTGAATATTTTAATGCAGAATGGTATAACCACAGACAGGCCAAAAGTTGTTTCTGCGGAACGTTTCCTTAAACATGCTCTTGATAAAAAACAGATTAATCTTAACGATTTAGCAAGTGCTTTTGAAATTGAAAAAAATACTGTTCATAGAACATATACAAAATCAAAGGTAGAAGAATTTCTAGAGAACAGCAAAAAAGATGGTGTAACTAATGGAGATACCGGAATACCTTAAAATCCTGCTATTTGCAGTTGCATCTTCATTTATCATATATGCCCTAGAACCACCACCACCGATAAACATCATTTCAGCACCAATATCCAATTTTACCAATGTTTCAAGATCTATACAATATACAGTCCAAGCCGGAGATAATATCACAAAATCTGTTTATTTTTATGGTAGTGTTTCAAACATGTCAAAACATACTGGAATACCTAAAATCGAGATTGTTCATGAATTATTGGCATGAAGAGTCTTTGTACTCAATTGTACTGGCCTGACTGAGAAAAACTTTGGTGATCCATACACATCTGGAATATCATGTACGTTTTTCAAAGAAACATATCATACATCTTGAATATGACTTATCTAGCTGTATCTCTTAGTAAAATCATGAAAAGAACAATCTTTGAAGTGATATACGATAAATTCAAGACCAAGCCTGCCACAGATGCAGAAATTACACAACTAAAGAAAGACCTTGAACGAGAACAACTAAAGGCATCTATAAGAGAAGTAAAACAAAAACACAAGGGCGGTTCAGGGCTAGACAAGTTTCTCAAAGTAACAGAAACCATGTTTGGCAAGACACAAGACGTAAAAACTCCAAGGTTCTAGTGATATAATGCGAAAGTGGAAAGACGAAGGACCGCCACAGATGAAAGAGTTAACCAAAGCCAGCATGATATTTTTAGGAATAACTAATGCGTTTACTGTGCTATGGATTTTTGTCAGTCAAGAAATCAACGCCATGCAGATCTTCGGTTTAGTTTCAAGTGTCGTTCTAATCTACATGATGAGAACTGGCAAGGTTTACAAAATCATACGTGCATATGTAGACTGGCAGACAAGAAAGAAAGATAACAAGTGGCGATGAATAACAAACAGAAAGCAATAATGATACTGGCTATTGTATGGGCTTGTTTCTTTTTTACATATGGAATGTCAAGCATGAATTTTACTATGATCAATCATCAAGCCTCTCAATATAGTTCAGGAGGTTTTAATTCAATATCTCATCTTGCTACAGGTTACTTTAACGACACTAACAAACAGTTACAACATATGCCAAAACTTACACCATAAATCTTTTAAACTCTTAATTCTGATTATACATTGATGTATAACATAATCATCATGGGAGATGGTAAAACAACTCATGAAACTACAGACATCAAGGCAGCCAAGGCGTTTATCTTATCAGCAGTAAGAAATGCCAAGGATCTTGCCAAGTTGTCTATCACAGTAACAGAGCAAGCCTAAACCTTTATCAAGAACAAAGAGAACTTACTGATAATGAATTATCGTAAGGATAAACACGAAATAGAAGGTAACGGCAAACACTCTGGTTACTTTGGCGAGAAACTTGCTAAAAGTATGTGCGGTCATAAAAAGAAAGGCTATTAAGTAGCCAACCTTTATTTTTTTCTCGGTCTGTCCCATCTAGGACTTTTACATTTAGAACACGCCACAGGATCAGAGGATCTAGGCAACCATTCATTGCCGCATTGATTACACTTACAAATCTCCGCCTGGATTCTTACCATTATACTACTAATGGTAATACTAGAATATATCTTTTACTTTTTATTTATATATGTACCAAAGGTATTAATAATAGTAATACCATTGGTATAACATGCAAGTGATAAAACAAAAACTAACTCTAAAAGAAAAGATCAAAGTTGGAATAAACTGTATTGTGATCGCAGCAATGGTCTTGGCTTGCCTAGCAGTATGGCATAACCCAAAAGGATTCTCTGATATTTTAATTCAGGGAATTCCGGCAATGGTTGTAGGAATTATTATCATTGCAATAGTCAGTAAAGCATATCAAAGAGTACAAGAGATTAGGAATAGATAGTTTATTCTCTAGTCGCTTCGTGTTTCTCTTTTCCAGTTATAGCATCCATAAATGAACGCTTGGCATCATCTATAATCCTAATATCCCTTTCAGATTTCTGTCTGAATCCTTTGTCAATCAAACAGGCTTGTGAATTATGCTTATCTCGTAGAGTCATAGAACTTAATGAATCAATACCATTACAGAAACTTTCATAAGAACTCATTATATCTTGAGCCAGATCATCAGCCCTTTCTTGTGGCATATACTTTCTTGCAGTATCAGCAAGTTTACCTAACTCTTCTGCATCAAAAGTATAACTGCCATAATGGGGTGACGGAACAATACCAGTCTTTAACCAAGCCTTCTTTTCATCTAGTACAGTTTCAATATGTGGCTTGCCGTTCTCATCTCTTACAACTACTTTCTTCTTTAGACCATCTGCAATCAAGCTATAGACATGTTCATGCTTGTCATTCTGTTCTGGAATCATGCCTGACATTACTATAACAAGATACGGTAAACTATAATAAAGTTTTTAGAGTATGTACTCAAGTTGTACCTTGAGATAATGTCCGACACCATCTCTCATGTCTCCGCTAGTCTAGTTAGGCGAGGACTAGGCTAGCGTTAACTTTATCTATCATTATTTTTATTTCTATTCAGAGATGGGTGAAAGGGTTTAGGAGTATTTAGTAGTAGAGATTTATTCAGTCCCAAGTTTACAACCGCAGTAATATGTGATGCAAATAACCGATGGTTTCCAGTTCCAATTAAAAACGTAATAGGAGATTACTTTGTAGCAACAATAGAAAGCCAGACCTTTGTATTTCGTATTGATCCATCAAGGGAGAAAACATATCGTGCCAAAGGAATCAGGTCAGTCAAGATATTGATCTATGATACTAATCACATCAATCCGGTAAGCCCTGAGAACAATACTAAACTAGAACAATTCCTAAGAGATAATAGGCTTCATAAGGTAAACCGTACTTTGCTTAACGCCTTATACTATATTGGTAAAAGAGAATCGCATGACGAGTCCAAGTTTGAACAAGTAAACCTCCAAGAGTTCTTTGAAAAGGTTTCAACAGACCAAGAAGAATATTCACAGGAAGCCAAGAACTTTCTAACCTTCTTTAAGAACCTAGGAGTTGATGAAGTCGTTTCGCCATGTAAGAAAATATCAGAGTTTATCTATGAGGATCTAATCACTACAATGCCTCAATTCTATGGCCTAGTCGTCAAGACATATGAACAGGCAAAGGGCAAGTACAACAAAGTAACCAACGAACCCAAGACAGCGAAAACAAACTGGATGATCATAGGCTTGATTATAGGATTAATTATAATGGGTGCAGTTGTAGCAATATGGGCAGTATCATCCGGAGCCTTTAGTCATCTGTTACCTCAGTTACCAAGTATCGGTCCATCTTTGCCAGGTGCTACAGGAAATACCAAACTAACAATGGCTCAAGTAGGTGCATCTTATCCAACTCCAAAGAGTTTGGTTGATGCAATACATTCCCAAACTGTAGCATGTTCTCAATTACCTGATGATGCAAAGCATATGGTAAACGATCCAGTAGGTGGTGGAGTTGCAGGAACATGTCCTTAAAAAGTTATAGGCAAGTATCTTAATCATTAATCATGCTTGGCCTGCTTTGGTTTCATATCATAACATTGCAGACTATAGTTCTAAACTCAACTCAGCCATGTGTAATGAACCAAACCGCAGGAGCTAATCTCTGGTCTAATTGTGGTATGGCTACTGACTGGCTCTCTGTAGTAATGGAGCCTTGGCAATGGGTAACAGGTGGCTGGTTCACAATGATTCTAGTGTCCGTAATCATATTGATGATATACATCAAGTATCAAAAGATGATGTACACTTTACTTGTAGGATTATTCTTTATTCCAATGTCCTACTATTTCTTCCCCCCATCATTTACGAACTTTGCAATCATCATGGTATTCTTAGGCGTGGGCTTGCTAGTGGGATGGATAATAGTATCACAAACAAATGAGACCTGACCAACGAAACTTAATAAAAGACTAGCAAGTATATAACCTAAAGATGGGTACTTCTAACCAGTATGCAAACGACAAAGCAAAGCGAGTCTTTCATACTACAGAAAAGATGCCATTTGAAACAGAAGAAGAATTTCAACGAAGGTTTGGCAAAAGAATCGTAATACAGGAAGGAGAAGTTATAACTATTCTAGATCCATTCGGGAAGAAGATTAAGACAATCACACTAGATAAAGATATTGATAAGAAATAATACTTGTCTTAAATATTAAAAAACGAACATCGTTTCATGGAAGCAAGTACAATTACAGTCTTAGCAGGATCCTTCATTGGGTTTGCTATTATGATTGCAATTGGAGTCCAAATCTTAGGCGGAGTTCAGACATCAACAAACTGTGCTACCTTACCAGGTAACGCAGGTACACACCAGGCAACTACTAACGCCACAGGTTGGGCTTTGAGTTGTCTAAACACAAACACGTCTATCCAGAACGGATATTCGTTGCTTACAGTGGCAATAATTGTAATCGCTGCGGTTATAATTATGTTTGTTGTCAAGATGTTGTGATTATTTACAACATTCCCCTTTCTTTTTTATATACAACTTTTTAACCTACTACATTATAGAGGTATCATGTCAAGCCTTGTGTTCTTGGGCATATCGATTATAGTATTTTTAATCACATATGGTATTACGTTTACTTTGGTGCCGATGATACTTGGTGCATTTTTCACAATGATGCCACCGAACATGTCGACACAATGGCAAGCAACTTATAACAGAACTCAAACTATTCTACAATATATTATACCGTTGATTCCGACAATCGGCTTGGTCTTATTAGTATTAAAGGTTTTGATGACGGCATCAGTTCGTGGGAGGGACTGACCTTGTACGATACAAATTATTATAAACAAAATAAAGAAAAATTTCTCCGGTGGCAACGAGAATATAGATTAAAGAATAAAGACAAAATAAAAATTAAGAGAAAGGAATATGATGAAAAAAATAAAAAACATCAATTAGAATTAAAAAGAATATGGAGAATAAACAATATGGAAAAAGTAAAAGCACAAAAGAAAAAAGATGGTGCAAAATATTATTTAACAAACAAAGAGAAATTATTACCAGGAAAAAGAAAACAAGGAAAAGAATATTATCAAAAGAATCGAGATAGAATAAGAGCATACCATAAAGCACGTTCTCAACTTCCACATGTAAAAGCACGTAAAGCAGAATTGGCTAGAATTAGACGCAGAGAGAATCCGCAGTCAAACAGGTCTGATTCATTAGAATTGCAGTTTGCAAAAAACAGAGTTAGACTAAGAGACGGTAACAAATGTCAATGGCAAGGATGTGTTATGGACTTTAGACAAAGCAGAATAGATGTACATCATATATTTCCAAAGTCAGAACATCCAGAATTGGAATTAGAGGAACGTTTTATGATTTGTTATTGTGTAAGTCATCATGCTTACTGGCATATGATGAGAGGTGACCACTACTTTAAGATGATTAATCCCGACCTAGAACAGGAGACGGAAGTTAGTGGGAGAGATTAACAATGAAGCACAGAAAGAACATTCTCCTTTATCTATTCACAATATCAATTATTTTATCTATTATACCAAATCCTGATTCAAGTGTCGCAGCATTTGCAACTCCGCAAAATCAGGGAACATTACTAGGATCTATTAGAGGTTCAAATTATAATGATACTGCTTTTTCAAACGGAACTCATGTCTGGAGTACACAACCACAATGGATGAATAATGGAATAGGTTATGTTCCTTATGTTTTAAACCAGACAAGTAATAATGTAATAGTTACAACTCAGCAAGGCTCGTATAATTTTAACAAGAATACATGTTCATTATCTTTCTATGGTTCCAACAGTACCACCGGAACTCCAACAATAGGATCTGATACTTATTCTGTAAGAGCAGAATTAAACGGGACATCAAACTGGCTTAATGTTAATACTGTGAACAATGCAGCATGCACAACATCCATAAACCAAACTGGAAACAATATAGAAATCATAGGAACTAAATCAAGTCCAGGTAATGGAGTGTTTAAAATTCATTACCTAAAGAAGGATGGTCAGTATCTCAAGACCACATTAGAAGCAACTAACAATAATGCTGCCTGGACTAATTATCATCTGGGACTTTCACAATCATTCCAAGTTCCTAACCTTGTAACATTAGGAAACCAGACTTATGATCTTTCATTATATAACAATACTGTTCTAGATAGAAACTGGATTAACAATCACAAGGCTCAATTGATACAACTTACAAGCAAGGTATACTTTGATTTTACTCCTGCCTTTAGTCATATTAATGACATAACAATATTATACAAAAACAACCAAGCCACTTTGATATTTGATTATTTATACAATACTCCCATTCTTTCACCTGGAAATACAATATCAATAGATCCTACTTATGGATATACTAATGCAGCCAATACTTATGGCTGGTATTCAAACATAGCTGGAAGTGCTAATACCAGTTGTACAAATCTTGGCACATATAGTAACGGTGGAGGATCTACAATGGAGTTATTTGCTCAAACATCAGGATCCGCAACGGCTCCTTCATGTGGATCTGGTTCAGGAAGATGGACTGATATCAATACCATACCAAGCACATCTGTTGTAGACTCGGCAACTATAAAATACACAATGTCTGTTGCAAGCAACGCACAATCCTGTAATTATTATGCATTAATTCATGATCCTGCAAGCGCAACTACTACGCAAGGTTATACTGAATCAACATCTGGAACTTCTTTTGGAACTGATTCCAGTTGCAGTAGTGGTGGTTCTGGGAAAACATTCTCATTAAATTCTAATGGAATAAGTGATATTACAAGTGCTATTAGTACATCACGTTCATGGTGGGGTATTGGGATATCTAATACGGCCCAACCATCAACAAGAGACGGTTCAGTACACGATCAAACAACATCTGCCTTACAATTACAAGTCGTATATCATGCCGCACCGAAAGTTCCTACTGCTCCTACATTAAATGCTGTCAATCAAATATCATCCACATCTCTTAATGTAACATGGTCCAGTTCAGTTGGTGCAAATTGGTATCAAGAGAATCGTTCTAGTCCAGCAGGAGGATCTTTGATTAATGTAGTAAATACAACAGCCTTATTTCACTTAGATACAGGTCTGACACCAGGAACACAATATCAATATGGTATACAGGCAGGAAACGCATCCGGTCATAGTGCTGTATCTAATAAAATATCTAGATATACTGTAAATGTTGCACCTACATTATTAACAACTTCTTTGATTACATCATCTAAAATCCGAGTAGGTTGGACAAATCCTAGCGGAAACTTTTCAGGATTCAAGGTGGAGAAAGCAAATGGTACTTGTTCATCTTGGACTGTAGCGGTATCAAACACAAACAATTCTACCAATAGATATGATGTGACTGGTATGGCAAGCAATGTAAAACAGTGTTTCAGGGTATCTACCAATTACGCTACTGGTTCGAGTGATGCTGGCATATCAAGCCCATCATCCACAACAAGTGCTTATACTCTACCTGCTTCACCTACTGGATTAACAGTAACGCAGAACCAACCTAACCTAGCACACTTGGCATGGACAGATGGTGGAGGCAATGGAACTGCTACAGGATATTTCATAGAGATATCAACTAACAACGGAGGCTCTTGGCGTACGGTAATAGCGAACACTGGTAATACGACAACTGCATTTAATCAGACGGGAGTTGCAGCAGGCAAAACATTCTGGCGTGTATCTGAGATCAAGTCTACCGGTGGAGGAACTTCAGCACCTTCTAGTACTGCAAACATAATTGTCTGGCAACTGTTTACTGTAAGAGCCTTTCTTCCTGGAAACGTTACAGCCAATTATGGTTCAACATACCAGTCCAACTCTACTTCATCAAATAATGTATTCACTTTATTCTCTGGTGTTTCAAAGATCAATGGAACATATAACAACCAAAACATGAGTGTCAAAAATGGACTGGTGAATATGTTTGTCAAGAAACAATATAATGTTAATACCACTTCAACATCAGACTTGAACCTTATAACAAATGATTTCCTAGTTGATTGTCCATTTACTGGAGTTGGCAATGATGTGGAAATATGGGTTAATGAAACTGATGGGCATCGTATAAGTTCTTTCCCATCACCCACTTGTTATTCAAATGATACCGTAAAGTTATTCCCAAGATTTACGGCCAACGGACAATCGGGTTCTTCATTCACTACGGTAATGTGGGTAAAAGTTATCAATGCAACATTCTTGAATAATGCGACACTAAAATCAAACACTACATCAGTCACTACAGTTCTTTCTTCTCCATATATTATCTCAAATTCCATAACTGTTGGTACTGGATTGCAGACTAGGACACTTGCCTTGTCCATGAACCTTACTATAGCTCCTGGATTTATTCCAGTCAACTTTACAGTAGGACATATTTCAGTATCAGGAGTCAATCCAGTAACAGTACCTATCAAGTTCTCATCGTCTATAGTCAACTCATCTGCAACTGCTGTAACTGTTACATTCCCATCCACATATACGATGGGATATAATGTAACATTTGGAAACGAAGGCGTGGTTAAAACTTATACTGGCTTGCCTGTAACATCTCCATCTTTAGGAGTAGGGCAAAGTATAATCACTTTCAAGAACCCTGGCAATGACTTTGTAACAATAAAGGGGTATGACCTGACATCCAAAACATCAGGTAGTTTCATTTTGGCACAGCCTAACACCAACGTTCCATTTGTGACGCAGTTCCAGAACTTTAAGAACGGATTGTTTGGAACCTCGGCAATGATTGGCGGTATAAACATTATTGATCTAATAGTTTTGATTGTTGCGATGATTGGACTTAACAGGGCAAACGAGATAGTCGGTGCTTTCATGATGGTCATAATTGTAGGAGTTGCAGGATTCTTCCAGATAATAACTTGGCCTACTGCAATGGTATCAGGTATTGCTCTTGCAGTTCTAGTTACCGTAGTCACCATGAAGAAATATCAGAATTCGTAGACATGAAACGAATAGACAAAAACAAATTTGATATATACTCTGTCTTTCCAGAGTTAAGGAAGATGCGAAAGAAAGGAGGACGATAAAAGTGTTCATGTCTGAAAAGGCAATTGTGATAATTATTTTTATGTACTCTACAAGTTTTTCTTTATTGGCTGCTCAGTATGTTTTAGGCGATGTATTTGGTACAACTCTTACCAGTCCGATAACTGGTCAACCTTTAAAATCCAATCTGATAGGAGGTAACGGAACTACTGGAATTATTAGTATATCAACAATCAATACACAACAGAATAATATCACTAGTATCACAAGGACTAATACAGTTACAAATCCAATTGGAACTGCTGCTGGACAGGCTTGGGAATTATTGCAAATTCTAACAGGAACTTATATCTTTAATGTACTTGCTTTATTGGGGGTACCTGGAATATTTGTATCTGGGCTTGTTGTGCTTTATGTGATACTTCTCGCAAGAGCTATTATCGCATACATTAGAGGCATCACCCAAGATACATTATATGCAAAACTATTCCAGCATAATCCATATAATAATACAGTCTTATGTTTTGGTCACAGCATGAAGAATATTCTAGGTACTGCTATTGTCAAGTATTCTAAATTTGAATCATATCAAGTGGGAGATGTAATAAGTTTCATTGGTAAAAACAATGTCAAGTATTGTCATAGGATAATCCAGATTAATAATGAAACCTTTACTGCTCAGGGTGATAATCTATCCAAGTCTCAAGACTATGAGATTGATGTACCAATAAGAAACATAGAAGGAAAGATATTCTGGAGTTATCCTAGGTGGATAATGACTAGAGAAGAATGTTATCATGAATAAAATCTTAATGGGTATATTGTTCAGTATTGTATTATTATCCTCATCTCTAGTTCAGGCACAAGAAGCAAGTATCATACCACCGACAAATGCTTGGCTCAAGGTAACCACTTCTAACGGTACAGTGTCAGCCAAGAACTATACTGGCAATCTAAAAATAATTACATCTGGTATTACCGTAACAAGTTCACAACATGGTCAGGCATTATATCTTAATGTTCCAAGTACAGGTAAACAAGGAACTTACAATAAAACTCTTGCCAACAATGTTGTAATAAACAAGGGAGGTTCGAGTATTAATTATCTAAACGGAACTAACAATCCAATTCATCTTGTTAATGACACTGTAAGAAACCAAATCAACATTACTATATCTGATACTACTGGAGGTTCAGGAGGTGCTGCACCTAAAGTTTCAATAAACGGTTTTAACCGTTCTAGTTTTATTGGTATATCTGCAAACTCAACAGCTGGTAAGGGCATAATAATAAATGGCTTGAACAGAACATCGTTCAGTGGTATCTCTGCAAACAATACTGCCGGAAAAGGAATTATAATAAACGGATTAAACAGAACATCATTTTCTGGGATATCTGCAAACAATACCGCAGGCAAAGGAATATTGATCAATACGCTTAACAGAACTGCGTTTACTGGAATAATAGCAAATCAAACGCTTGCGGCACCTAAGATAGTTATCAATAGTAATAACAGATCTAGTTTCATTTCTATAGCCAATACTACTGCATCAAATAATATAAACGGACATTCTGTATCATTCCCAAGTTCTAACAGTGGTACACTTGTTTTATCTAACGGGACTTTTTCTGGAAACATTGATCTTAAAAATACTGGTACTGCAAAGATTGGTTCTGGTAATTTATTCATAAGAAATCCTGCAAGCTCATTTACATATGCTTTAACCGGAACTGCAATAGCGGCAAATCGTACATTAAACTTGCCACTTCAAACACAGACTGAAACTATAGCAGTACAGCCACAGATCAACTTTACAGCAGCCGCAAATCAAACTGGTACTACTGGATACACAATGCTTGGTCCTGGTGTCACTTTAACTCCTACTGTAACAGCAAGAGTTGAAGTAAGCGTTTCAGGATATGCCGCAACAAGCGTTTCAGGAGATGGTGGTGCAGTACAAATATCCCGAGTCACTGGTAGTTGTCCAGCAAATGCAGCCGTAGTAACAGGTACATTATTAGGATCAAATATTAAAATGACAGGTGCCGCAACAACTAGTAGGACACCATTTGTAATAACCATTCAAACAACTGGATTGTCTACTGGACAAAAGTATTGCTTTGAATTGACACAACAAGCGATAACAGGTGGTACGTTCTCAATCTTTAATGTAATGTGGTCAGCAAAAGAACTTTAATAGTACTAGAACAATATACTAGTAAATGGTTACCAGGGTTTTTTATTTTAACCAAGGACTTCCAGCAACTATAGCCGCAATTTCTGGTACTGATTGTGCTTGGTATTTTGATCCTCTGGCAATTTATGTAGCAAGTTGGGATACATTAAATACATTAACTAAAGCTACAATAACTACAACATTGACAGCAGCCGGATATACTTTTGATCATGACGATCCATAAATATTATTCAGATTTTCCAACTACATTGAATATCTGAACTAGAACATAGATTACTAGAATAATCATAATCATATAATGAACAGATTGCCATACTGGATTCTGTAATGGTATAGTTGTAGTAACTACTTGTGACCATACCGTACTAGAATTAAGATCTCTAGTTGTCGTATTGACTGTTTGAAATACTATATTAACTCCAGATGATGCCAAGATTCCAGCACATATTATGCCTGGCACGAGAAAGATTGCCCGTAGTCCTGCAAGGCTTCTGGTTGTAGGCACTTCTTTAATCGAAGATATTATTAGCATAAGCAATGAAACATAAGCAACAAACCCGTAGACAATCCATTCTATAAGGGAAATATCTGACATTCAAATACTCTCAACAAGCCTTACTATAAAACATTATTTGTAAGTAAGTTATCTACAATATGTGTCTCAAAATAATGGCGGTACCGTTGTAGCCGTAGCAGACAGTTCCAAGCCTCCAGATCCTAATGTACAACAAAACGTACAACAGGCAAATCAGTTCAGGCCTAAGAATACTCCTGCTCGTACAGTAGATTCATCCGGCAATGTTACATATCAAACAGGAGGACAGACACCTGACCAGTTAAAAGCAGAAGAACAGTCCCAGCAAGCAAAAGATTTGGGCTTTTATCCTGGAGGAACTGGTGTTCCAGTTGGTGCCGGACCAGGAGGTTCTGTCAACTCTGTATCTCAGGCAATCGGTCAAGCACAGAAACAGTTTGGAATTACTTATGAATCACAAACACCTAATCTTGTCAACGGAACTTTTGCAAGTGGTGGTGTATCACCAAGAGATATCTATGTGGGAACTCTATTGGGCGAAGTTGAATCGGGTTACAAAGGGCAGGGCTTTAAGACATCTGAAGATTATCTGCAAACTAGATTAGGCCAAGTTGGATTATCATTAGACTCATCTGGAAAGATCACAGATCCTTTGGAGGCTGGCTTGGTACAACAACAGGCAGTAAACAAATTAAGTACTGGCTTGCCAGGTGGAGGATTTGGTGAAGGAGGTCCATCAACACCATTATCTGAAAGACTTGGATCTAGTCTGGGACAAAAAGAAAGTGGATATCTTACTGGCAGTTATTCACAAGAACAAATAGCAAGTCTTGTTAAAGCAACCAAAGAGAATCCAGAATACGGAGGCAATCAAAACTTTCTTGTAGGCAATCTGAATACAGAAAACTCTACTGGCTCTCTAACCGGATTAAACACAGAACAGGCAAGAAACACAGACCAAAAGAATCCTACTGTACCAAGCCAGCCTCTACAGGTACAAAAATCAGATATATCTTCTCTATCTAATCAAGGTCTTGTTAATGTAGGCGGTACCAAAGTTCCTGCTACTTTGTTATTTAGTCCTAGTCAGGAAGCGGTGGACAAGGCTAATGCTGCGAGAGAGAGTTTAATACAACAAACCAATCAATCATCCATATTAGATAATGCTTTAGGATATGTCCCAAGTAAAATATCTGAAGCGTTCAACAATCTTGAATATAATCA
>Ga0210408_10002580_pt1 | contig 17509 bp, 14 predicted proteins | sample IncBWH4MmetaG_FD_155471 | JGI IMG/M metagenome (GOLD analysis project Ga0210408, IMG submission 155471) | Forest soil microbial communities from Barre Woods Harvard Forest LTER site, Petersham, Massachusetts, United States - Inc-BW-H-4-M | ecosystem: Environmental > Terrestrial > Soil >...
GTCTTCATCAGGAGGGCCAACCGGCTTGCCCGAGGGAACAGCGCAGAACCCACAAGCGCGCGTGCAAATGTCCCCAAGAATCATGAACGTGGCCGTGCCATGCTCCCAGCACTCGCCCATGTTGGGGCAGCGCGCGCTCTCGCACACCGTGTGCAGGTCGAGCGTGCGCATGATGCGCTTCAAGTCCTGGTAGCGCTCACCGCCGAAAAACTTGACGCGCAGCCAATCCGGACGAGGGTGCGCTCCGGGAGGCGGCACCAGCGGCGCCGGTGAATTCGAGATGATGTTGAACGGTGTCGCCATAGAGTAGACGCGAAACCCGTATTTTACGCGGTTCCCGCGTTGCACACAAACGCGCACTTTCGAACGATTTCGATTCGAACCTTGAGGGAGATTTTACAGTGGTTGCCGCGAAGACCGGATGAAATCGCGCAGAACGGTTACGTTGGGGCCATAAGCTCCGATGCGGCCGGCGTCAACAGGAAGTCCGAGACTTTCGGCGAGATCGAGGTCCACGCCCGCGTCGTCCAGCTCCGACAAACTGAAACCCTGCGCGGGCAGCACACGATTGATGCCCGTCGGGTACACTGGCCGCGGCGGGCGGTGACGCCGCCAGGGGCGCCGCGCCAACTCGTAAAATTGTTGCCAATCGCGTTTGTGCCAGGTCGTCATTTCTTGCTTCACGGCAAATCGTTCACACTATCTGGTACAACATCTGCCTCAACTCCTTGGATGCGCGCGCCGTCGATTAGGTTCACCCGCGGCCTGTCGGTTATTCCTATCCCCGAAACTGCGCCATGCTCTCCGGCCTATTCCTATACTCCATAAACCGGACGGCCACCTATTTTCCTTGCCTGTTGTTTCAAACACGTTACGGGACGAATTGTTTCGTGATACTGGACGCGGACGCTGAAGTGGGGAGTGTGTCCATCACCGCCTATAGTTCCGTGGCGTTCCCGCCGACGAAGAGCTAGGGCCGTTATATGCCGCGGGCCACTGCATAGGTTCGGCCATGTCCACCAGCGGGATATCCCCAACACAAGACTTGTCCGCAGGCCGCAAATTTCGTCGCTTTACTCTTACGATTGGACGCGCCGAACTGGCAAATGTGAGAGCCGCAGCGATGCGGGGTTGACCCAGACGTACCACGAAGGACTCTCTGAGAGGGATCAAGGCGCCCCGAGAGAAGCCGGGGCGCTTGCGTATTCAGATTCGAACGGCCTGCTTACCAGCGATTGCCACGGTCGCCGCGATCACCACCCCGCCCGCCACCGCCACCATGGCCGCCACGCCCACCGCCACCACCGCCGCGTCCGCCTCCATACCCGCCGCCGCGCCCTGCGCCACCACCGCCGCCGCGCTCTGCCTGGGGACGTGCTTCATTCACTACGAGGTTTCGTCCGCCGAAATTCTGACCGTTCAGCGAGTTCACCGCGCGATCCGCGTCTTCGTCATTGGTCACTTCCACGAAGGCGAATCCGCGCGACTGTCCCGTAAATCGATCGCGAATCAGATTGACGCCCGAGGGGGTTACACCGATCTGCGAGAACCACTCGTTGAGCTGCTCTTCCGTCGCGGAAAACGGAAGGTTGCCGATATAGAGCTTCTTCACCTCTCACTCCTTCTGCCCGGAACCTGAAATGCGAGTCGCGGAGCGCGCTGAAGGGGCTGCAGTCGTTCACAGCGAGGCGAAAAAGCGGGGCCGCCGCGGGGAGCGAGACCGGCACTTCAGCGGTCAGTGGCATCCTCCCGGAAATTGACCCCTTTTGCAACTGAAATTGTCTCGAAGCGGCACACTCATTTTCCCCCAGCCGCCCGGCCGCGCTTTTCCACTCGGCGCCGCATTAGTGATAACATTCGCCCGGTTTGCTCCCCGCCCGAGAGGCGCTATGCGCGGCACGATGATGGATTTTCCGTTGACGCTGCCCACGATTCTGGAACGCGCCGGGAAAATCTTTCCGCGCGTTGAAATTGTTTCGCGCAAGCCGGACAAATCCATCGCCCGCACTTGCTACGGCGATTTTTACCGGCGCGCTCGGCGGCTCGCGGCGGCCTTGACGAAGCTGGGCTTGCGGCCCGGTGACCGCGTCGCTTCCATGATGTGGAATCACTCCGGCCACCTCGAAGCCTTTTTCGGTGTGCCCTGCGCCGGCGGCATTCTGCATACCTTAAATCTTCGGCTCCATCCTCATGAAATTGCGGCCATCGCCAGTCATGCCGGCGACCGCTTTCTGTTGATTGACGATGTGCTCCTGCCGCTGTGCGAAAAATTCCGCGAAACTTTTTCTTTCGAACGAGTCGTCGTCGTGCCCTACGGGTGCAACACCGTGCCGCAAGGTTTCTTGAACTATGAAGAACTCCTCGCCGAAGCAAGCGATGATTTCCGCTATCCGCGGATCGATGAAAACGACGGCGCGGCCATGTGCTTCACGTCCGGCACCACCGGTCATTCGAAAGGCGTGATCTATTCTCACCGCGCCCTGGTGTTGCACTCCTTCGCTTGCGGCCTCGGCGAAGTTTTCGGCATGACTAATTTCGACACCGTCCTCCCTGTCGCTCCCATGTTCCATGCCAACGCCTGGGGCCTGCCTTATGCCTGCACCATGCTTGGCGCACGCTTGGTTCTCCCTGGTCCATGTGTCGATCCGGAAAGCGTGCTTGACCTGATGGTCACCGAGCGCGTAACCATCGCCTGCGGCGTTCCCACCGTGTGGATCGGGGTCCTCGAAGCGTTTGAGAAAGATCCTGGCCGCTGGAAATTCGACGCACCCGTCCGTGTCGTTTGCGGTGGCACCGCACCGCCGCTCGAGCTCATCCGCCGCCTCGATCGTTTCAACTTGCAGATCAAGCATCTGTGGGGCATGACCGAAACGACTCCCATCGGCACTTCCGGCGGACTCCGACCGCACATGCACGAATGGCCCGACGAAAAGAAATACGAAGTCCGCGCCAAACAGGGTTGGCCCGCGCCGTTCGTTGAAATTCGCTTGATGCGTCCGGAGGGGCCCGAAGGCAAGTCGGAAGAGGTTCCTTGGGATGGCAGCTCCTCCGGTGAGATCGAAATCCGCGGCCCATGGGTCGCCGCCAGCTACTACGAAGCTCCCGACCAGGCCCATCGCTGGAGCGCTGACGGCTGGTTCCGCACCGGAGACGTGGCCACCATGGACGACGAAGGCTACGTCAGGATCGTGGACCGCGCGAAAGATTTGGTGAAATCCGGCGGCGAATGGATCAGCTCCGTCGACCTCGAGAACACTTTAATGGGTCATCCCGCCGTCAAGGAAGCCTGCGTGGTCGGCATCCCGCATCCGAAGTGGCAGGAGCGCCCGCTCGCCGCGGTGGTCCTGAGAGACGGCGCGCAAGCGACTCAGGAAGAATTGCGCGCGTTTCTCGCAAAATCTTTCGCCAAGTGGCAGCTCCCCGACGCCTTTGTGTTCCTCGACGCCATCCCCCGCACCTCCGTAGGCAAATTCAAGAAAATCGCCCTCCGCGAACAATTCGCGAATTGGAAGTGGGAATCATAATCGAAAGCCAGCCGGCTTTGAGAATGCAATCCTGAGCGAACGATCTGCTCGACACCCGCCCCACTAATCAGCCAGTAGCGCGTTGAGTCTCTTCTCCCATTCGTCCTGAAACACAATCTCGTAGGTGATCTCTTTATCCCGCATGGTCGGCGCTAGTTCATTCCACGTCTTGCGCTTCGCGTGCTTATTGCAGAGCCCGAACACTGACCTCTTATACTCCGTGTTCTCGTTCTTCAAGTGGAGCCCTTTGGTTTCCAGCACAAAGACTTTGCGATAGCCGGTCTTCTCTTCCATGGGGCCGTCGGCCGTAAAAATGAAATCCGCGTAGATTCGTGACCTCTGCCACCCTTGTACGTAATAATCTCGGCGAGGCCTGTTCCGGTACCAGAAATACAGCCGGTTTTGCTCATCGAGGAAGCTCGCCACTTTGTGCTCAAGGGTATTCAGCGTGTCGGAAGCGACCGGGTCATATAAATTCAGCACAAACTGATTGCCATCGAGCCTCGTGGCCTTCGGCACCGTCTTGTTAATCTCAATTTCCTTCGGAGGGCGGTTCATTCCAAGATCGTGCAACACGACCATGAACCGCATCTCGTCATCGTCCAACAGACTGTTAAAGACCCCTTGAGCCAAACGGTCCCGTTCAAGTTCGAGCCTCTTCCGCAGCTCCTCCAAAATAAAAACTAAATTGTTCGCCACGACCTTCTCTTTCCCTTTCCCCCCTGTCATTAGCTTGCCAAATAGTCGTTCCACGAATTCATACCCAATCCACGGATTCGGCACGGTATCCAGCAGGTGCGCCGCGGCATACGCATAGTCGATATTCAGTTCGCCACTTCCGCTGAGGCTTGCCGCAGCTTGTCGCTTTAGTCCGGCCAACTCCTCCGTAAGCCCGGCCCGCAATTCCACATCCCGCTTTTCCTCTAGGCTCAAGTTCAAATCGAACAGTGGCGCAATATCCGCCTTTTCCCAGTTTACGCGGGACAAAACATCCCCTTCGTAGCTCACCAGGCGCCAGTCTTTGCCGTCCCGAATCACGAACGCTGGCAACACCATATCCGCGGCGGCGCCTCGGAATCGTTCGCGCGGCCCAACGTGTTGCGTTTCAGAAGCCGCCATGTCCTTCGCGTCCTTTACCACGCGGCCTTGCAAATCCTGCAAGCCCTCGTTCCGGAAGCCTAGCTGGATCTCCTCCATCACCTTCGTCCGCTGGAAGCAATACACATAGCTCTCGTCCAGCGCCAGAATCCCCGTCTTTCGCGCATACGGCTGCCGCAGGATGCGTCCTACAAGCTGCGTCAGCGCCGTCTTCGAATGCGGATTCGTCAAAATCGCCAGCACATACGCAAAGGAACAGTCCCACCCTTCCTGCAACGCGTGCTTTGTGATGACATACCGAATCGGGCAGTCCCTCACCAGCAATCCGCCAATGTCATCGAACTCCTTTAACTCGTCTAGCTCCGCGGACTTCACTGCAATCGCATCCTTCGGCACACCCTGTCCAATCAGATATTCGCGCACGTCTTCCGAGTGGATCAGTTTGCCGTCGCGTTGCTCTCTGCCCGTGCGCTCCACCTGCACCAGGCACATCGGCCGGATGTACACGTTCGTATTCGCTTCGTAATTTCGCGCTTTCTGCTCCAAATCGTCCCGTCGCTCCATCGCCGCCCGGATCGTATCCTTCCAATGCGTGCTCGCCTTGTTGACCACGTGCAAGTCCAGCTTGATCATTTCTTCTTGATGCAGCTCCGTGCCGCTGATCTCGACCAGGTTGTTCGATTCCTTCGGTGGCGTCGCGGAAAGTTCCACGATCATGCTTGGATTCAGGTTCCGCAGCGTGTCTTGCGCTTGCGCGCTGTACGCCTTGTGTCCCTCGTCCAGGATGATCAACGGTTCCAGAAGCCGAATCGTGTTTCCCAGCGATGTTTTGACTTGTCTGCCCCAAAATGGGTCTGCCTTCTCGAAAGTTTCCAGATTTGGGACTCGCTGCAGCAGCTTTGCGTGTCCTTCCTTGTCCTCTTCGGCGGGAAAAAACGCCTGAAATGCTCCGCTATCCCGAAACATCCTCAGCGCTTCCTTGTTGGCTCGCGAAGCAGAAGGCAGCATCAAAAGAAGCAACGCCAAGCGCTCCTCAATGTCCTGGGGAGTGAAGCTGTCCGTCTTCTCTAAAATGAGGGTCCTGCCCGCCGACACGATATCCAAATGCTGCCGGTACGGATCATCGCGGTCTCTGAGTCGCAACAACGTCTGCCGGTAAATCTGCTGCGTCGGAACAATCCAGACCACCAAACCCATCTGCCGCTGGCGGTTGATGCTCTGCACCAAATCAATCGTCTTCACCGCCAGCAGCGTCTTCCCTCCGCCTGTTGGAACCTTCAAACAAAACGCTGGCAGGGGACGCTGAAGCCCGTCCTTCTTCTTCAGATACATGCGGCCCACGCCGGCCTTTTCCCAGGCCTTTTCCGCAAAATCGTACAGCCATTCGTCGCCCTCGCGTGCCTTTCCCCGCCAGACGACTAGCTGTTCGAGGAAGCGCTTCACTTCCCCGAGCGTCCGCTCCTGATATTCCTTCAGCTTCATGGATTGCGCTTCGCCGCCTTGTAGATCTCGAACGGCAGTTGGCAGAACTCAATTCGGTGCTCGTCGAGATGGATGCTATCGAGATACTTAGTCGGCGCAAACACCAGCCGTTTCTTGCCGCTTCCCTTTGGCAGACTCCTTGCCATATCTAGGGTTAGCGCGGTGCTTTTCAGGTATTCGAGGCTGGGCTCGTAGAGCAAGTACACATCATGCTGCCTACTCTCGCCGATGAACCCCGTCTTACGATGAATTTGGCGCGCGTCGAAGTCCTCACCTGTCGCCGTATAGAAAATGTACCCGGCCAGGTCTTCATAGGAAGGCAATTTGTCAGCCTTAAGCAAAGTCTCAAGCCGCATCGGATGCCCGACCTCGACAAACGAAAAAGAATTAGCTCTTTCGCCCCTCCCGAGCACGTCAATTACGCGCCGCGTCCGTTCCGCCGTTATGCGGTCAGCGAAGTCCTGCTCCTCGATACAGACAAAGCGCCGTTTTCCGCCATCTGAGTTGTTCAATTCCAGCACTGCCTGCGCCGTCGTGCCAGACCCAGCAAACGGGTCAAAAACTAGGCCATTCTCATCGCCTGCCAAGAGTAAGAGATGTTTTATCAGATCGACTGGCTTCGGGTTCTCAAACACGGATTTCCCGTTGAACAATTCCTTCAACTGGTCTCGCCCAGTCTCGTTATTGAATTCCGATCCTTGCCATATCGAGGGGAACAAACGGCCCACTAATTCCCCAGCATCGTCCTCCGAATAGTCAAATTCAAAAACATCCAATTCTTTGTCACCGGACCCACGACGACGCACTTCCCGGGCAGTTAATTTGAGTCCCTCATCGCGCACCTTCGTCTTACTCCACCGCCAGACACCGTCGCTGCCGTCGGACAACTTTGGAAGGATCTGTTCCAGTCCCTTCGCACTCTCCAAGGTCACCCTGCCGGACTTGCGATCGCCATACAATGGATAGTAAAGATTCGGTCTATCCTGCCGCCGTGACAAAGCCCCCCGCTTACGTAGGCCTAGAAGTCGGGATCTCCTTCCCTCGTAATCGACCTCCGAATACTCTAACAGTTGCTCATCCGTTAGCGGCAGGCGGCCTGCCGAGAACGAATCTCGATTCCGCGCATATAGCACCAAGTATTCGTGTTCGACGGCGAACTCAGTACCCATTCGTCGGCCACGTGGATTGTTTCTTACAACCACGATCCCGAAAAGATTGTTTTCGCCGAAAATCTCGTCGCAAAGTGTGATCAGATTGCTGAATTCATTTTCGTCGATACTAATGCCCATTAGTCCTTTGTCGTCCAGAAGTTCTCGAAGTACTTTGAGCCGGGGCACCATCATGCACAGCCATTTATCGTGGCGAGTGAGGTCTTCGCGGTCAACGACCTTGCCGAGCCATTCTTGGATCATCGGCGAACTGACGTTGTCGTTGTAAACCCATTTTTCATTTCCCGTGTTGTAAGGCGGATCGATATAGATGCATTTCACCTTGCCGTGATAGTAGGGCAATAGCGACTTCAAAGCCTTCAGATTGTCCCCGTGAACGATCAGGTTGTCGTGCAAGCTCACTTTGGACGTGAGACTCTTCGACTTTACCGGCTTCAGCTCGTGGTAGGGCACCAGCAGATGAAAATTCTGCACCAGTGCTTTGCCCTTGAAATTGAGAGACGGCATCGCGTGATAGTAACACTGCCCGGCGAGCCACTACCGCCCCGCCCCAGGTCCTTTCCGTTTTTTCCACAGCCCGGCCAAATTATTGCTTACTCTGGACCTCGAACAGTTCTGAAAGAAGGCCGCACGGCGAGCGTACCTCTCGTAGCAAGCCGTGTGCCACTTTTCACTTTTGTTTCGCTCCGCACCCGACTTTTCAGACCTTTTAACGTTTCTGCCCTATTTCTCACGAAACAAACTACTTAGGTAATCTTTGACGAACTTTGCCAAAAGGGAAGGAGGAGGTGGGGAGGGATTTGATTAGGGAGGAGAGTTCGAGGATTTCGATTTGGGGCGGGCAGTCGGGCCAGTTGTGGTGCCAGCAGACGATGACGTCGCAGCCGGTGAGGGAGTGGCCGTGGTCGCGGAAATTGCGGCTTTCAAATTCGAATTCGAGGTGGACGCGCTGCCAGCGTTGCGGGGCGATCTGGCGCTTGGCTTCACAGTCCGGGAAACCGGATTGCACGGCTTCGACGGTGTAGCCGAGTTCTTTGGCGACCATGCCGAAGAGCAGCACAACGCCTTGTTCGTTGACGGGCTCGTGACGGAGGCCGCGAAAATCCATGGGCTGGCCGTAGATTGGCCGGTGGTCCAAGGGCGGGTAGCGAATTTTGCTGGGCGGAGACGTAGATGGCGATTGCTGGGTCGGCGCGGAATCTTTGTTTGACGCGGGCTTTGCCGCGCCGCTTGGAACGGAGTTTGGCGGCGACTTCTCGTTGGGGGCTGGAACACCGGGGTTGGCGAGAGCCTGGGACGCGCCCTTCGTTTCTCTGGGTAAACTGAAGCGCGCCCCTACAGGTCCAGGATGAACGGGCTTTGGTGCGGAGACAGGTAGAAGGGCCAGGACATCGGCCCATTCCGTTTTGCCGCGTGCAAAATTGCGAAAAACGTCGGGAAGTTGCGACCAAGGGCCGAAGCGGCGTTCGAAGGTGCGATGGTCGAATTTTCCCAGGTGGCGGTACGCGCGGCGGGCGGGGATTGCGTGGTTCTTGCGAACAGCGTGGCCCCAATCTTCGAGTAGTTCGCGGTCCTCGAGGCGCAGGTTTAGGGTGTAAGGCTGAAGCCCGGCGGCGCGGAGGGCGGAGTTCCAGTTGGGGAAGAACTGTAAGACGGAGTGCTCGGAGATTCCGGAGAGGGAGGCGAATTCGGAGCGCGAGGGCGGGCGACCAGCGCCACGCGCGATGGCGGCGAGGGAATCGAGAATAAGCTGTTTGTCGGGCCGTTGTCGCAAGGGACCTTTGCTATTTACTGATAATAGCCGGCTAATTGATGATACTACAGGCGCCGGTTGGGCGTTAGTGGCGTGAAAGGGAGGCAGGGGGTCAGTTTGAATTTTGGGTAGTGGGTCAGTTTGAGTTTTGACCCCTATTGTCACGATTAAGGAAATTCAAACTGACCCACTATCGAATTTTGACCCCTATTGTCACGATTAGGGAAATTCAAATTAACCCACTATCGAATCTTGACCCCTATTGTCACGATCAAGAAAATTCAAACTGACCCACTAACAAAGCGCCCCGCGCCGCCACAAGTCCCGGGCGCGCGGTTCTCCCGGCGTTTTGTCTTTTGTCTCTTTTCTGCGAAAGAACATGGACAAAGGGCCATGCTGTTGTTTACCGTATCTGTGTGGCTGAAGCCACGCGTGGGGCCAGCCCTCTGAGGGGTATCGAATGAAGAGGCTATTGCTATCGGCATTCCTGCTGCTTGGCAGCGCGGGCATCGCGTGGGCGCAAGTGGGCACGCCAACCTTAAATCTCGACCGGGGGAACGCCGCTCCGGATTTTTCCGCGACTTCCGCTGCCAAGGCGGCGCTTCTCAACGACCTCGCCGCTGCCGACACATTTGCCGCGCCAGCGGCGAAACCGGCGAACACGTTCGCAGCGCCCATTGTCAACACTGCTTTGGCCCTGCCGCTCGACAATGCCGAGCCGGCTGCCCCGTCACCGCAGCCGAAATTCCTCTACGGCGGCCGCGATGACTACCGCTGGCAATTGGGTCTCAGCGCAAGCTGGTTGCGCTTCCGATCCTCGGTCTTCAATGCCAGCGCCGTCGGCATCAATACTTCCGTGGTTTATTTCACAAACGAGTGGTTTGGGGTCGAAGGAGCTATTTCCGCCGTTTTTGCCCCCACCATTCTTGTCGGCGAACACGTGAAGATTGCAACCTACGGCGCCGGCCCGAAAATCGCCTGGCGACAAAGACAGTGGGAGCCCTGGCTGCACGGAATTTTTGGCGGCGCTCATGAACAGCCGCAGATAGCGGGCTCCGGCCGCAATTCCTACGCCATCAAGGCCGGCGGCGGGGCGGATTACCGCTGGAACCCGCGCGTCTCGTTCCGCTTGGAAGGCGATTACGTGCGTACCGGCTTCTTCAAGCAATCGCAGAACGACTTCCAGCTTTCCGGCGGAATTGTGTTCCACTTTTAGCGCCACTGCCAGCGAGGCATCCCTCCGGAAGCAACGGGCGCACGTCGAAACTCACAATATGCCACTGAAGTTCGCGGCCCTACCTTCAAGAATTTCTTGAGCTTGATTCGTGTCTCTGGCTGCGCTCGATTACCAAATCTTGCAGGTCTCTTCGCGCACCATCGGCTCGCCTTTTTTGCAAGCAAACGCTTTGGCAAACTGCGCCATGTTCGAGAGCGGGCCGTTGCCGCGGAACCTGGGCAGCGGGTGGGGGTTGGTGTTAGCCATCAAGCGCGCGTATTCGATGGTCTCGTGGGCGCCCCAGACCTGCGCCCAGCCGAGGAAAAAGCGCTGCTCGGGAGTGAAGCCATCTTTGTCCGCGGGCCGCGTCTTGCCGGCGATGGATTTCTCGTAGGCGGCGTAGGCGATGGTCAGTCCGCCCAGGTCGGCGATGCTTTCGCCCAAAACCAGCTTGCCATTCTCGTGTAAGTCGCCATCGACGACGTAAGCGTCGAATTGGCCGGAGACACAGGCGGCGCGGGCCTTGAAATTCTTCAGGTCCTCCGGGCTCCACCAGTTTTTCAAATTGCCGTCACCATCGAATTTGCTGCCCTGATCGTCGAAGCCGTGCGTAATTTCGTGACCGATCACCGCACCCATTCCGCCGTAATTCACGGCGTCATCGGCGTTGGGATCGTAGAAGGGCGGCTGCAAAATGCCCGCCGGAAAAACGATCTCATTCATGCTGCTGCTGTTATAGGCGTTGACGGTGGGCGGCGTCATTCCCCATTCGGTGCGGTCGACAGGCTTGCCGATCTTGTTCAGCCGGCGCGCGAAATCGAATTCCGCTCCGCGCAACTGGTTTTCGGCATATGACTGACGATCCATTTTGAGTGCCGAATAGTCGCGCCACTTGTCGGTGTAGCCGATTTTCACCGCGAACGCTTCGAGTTTTGCGGTGGCTTGCTTACGGGTTTCCGGTCCCATCCAGGGCAGCGTTTGCAAGTCATCGCGAAGTGCGGCAATAAGGTTGTGGACCATCTCGAGAGCGCGGGCCTTGGCCGCCGGCGGAAAATATTTCTGCACATAGACCTGGCCCAGCGCTTCGCCGAGCACGCGGTCGGTGGCCTGCACGCAGCGCTTCCAGCGGGGCTGAATTTCCTTCGCGCCAGTCAGCGTCTTGCCGCGAAAATCAAAATCCTCGCCGACAAATTTTTCGGGCAGCCCGGGCGCGGCCGCATTCACCAGGTGCCAGCGCAAGTAGACTTTCCAGTCGTCGATGGGGGTCGCCGTCAATTGCGCGTCGAGGGCCTTGAAAAAGTCCGGCTGACCCACATTGATTTCTTTCAAATCCGGATGTCCCGCCGCCTTGAAATAGGCCTCCCATGAAAAATTCGGAGTCAGCGTCTGCAAACCGGCGAGCGCCGTCTTGTGATAGACCTTGTCCGGATCGCGCAGGTCGGTGTTCTTCATCGAAGCGGTTGCCAGCGCCGTTTCGATCTTCAAGATGGCAGCCGCTTCCGCTGCCGATTGGTCCGCCGGATCGCCGAGCAATTCGAACATCTTGGCGACATGCTTCAGGTAAGATTCGCGAAGTTGCTTCGATTTGTCGTCTTCTTTCAGGTAATATTCGCGCTCCGGCAAACCCAGGCCGCCTTGAGACGCGGAGCCGATGACTTGGGTGCTGTCCTTGAGGTCTTGCACCGAATTGAAACGAAAGAACGCGCCCACGCCCCTGCTGTGCAGGCGCTCCGCCTCACCTTGCAGATCCGCTACGCTCTTGATTCCGGCAATCCGCGCCAGTTCCGACTCGAGGGGTTTTGTTCCGGCAGCGTCAATCGCCGCCGTATCCATGCAGCTCGCGTAAAAGTCCCCGATCTTCTGTTCGTTTGATCCTGGAGCGGCCTTGGCGTTCACGGCAGCTTCGAGAATCTGGCGCAAGTTCTGCTGGTTCTTGTCCGCCAGTTGCGTGAACGTGCCCCAAGTAGAGAATTCCGGCGGAATCGGATTGGATTTTATCCACCCGCCCATGGCGAACTGGTAGAAGTCATCGCAAGGTTTGCAGGTTTTGTCGAGGTTCGCGGTGTCGAATCCCCAAGAGGCTGGCTTATCCGCTGCCCCGGGCGATGCACGCAGGCCAGCGCCAGCCACAGCTACGGCCAAAACACCAACAACCGCAAGAATGCACCCAGCAGAAAAAAATCGTTTTGACATTGCTAGCCCCTGTTTTGAATTAAGCTTGAAGTCGCGGCAGTAACCACTCGTTCAGGATTCCGGCCACCATGCGAACTTCATGTATGACGGAGGAAACAGCCGCCGCGTTACCTGCCCCCTGAGATATGCAAGCCTGCCCAGAAACACCGCCAAGAATCAGCGTAGAACCGTACCATAATAGACGTTCCGCCCGCCGCGCAAGTCTCTTCCGTAAGACAGAACAATCGTCAAACTCCCCAGGACCCGGACCTTGCATTGTGCGCCGGTGTCCCAAAGCCAGCGCCGCGAACCGAAAAAGCCTGAGGAATCGGCCACCGCGCCGCTATCGAGAAACGGGCCGAGCTTCACGGTGAAGAAACCGTTTTGGTAGATGTTCTTGTCCAACTCCCAATTGGCAAGAAAAAACCGACGCCCGAGAGGCGCTGTTCCCTTGCGGCCGCCGGTCGTACCGGCATGACCGCGAAGCCAGAGGTCATTGTCGCGTTCGATGCCTAATTCGAATAGTTCATCGAGAGTCGCCTTGCCCGCCGTCGCGCCAGCGCGAATCTGTGCGTGCATCTCATAGTCATCGCCCGAGGCGCGTGGGAACCACCGCGCACGAAGAGCTCCGCGGAGGGTGGCGAACGGACCGAGACCATGCGCAAATTCCCTGCCGGCTCTTGCTTCGGCTGAGGAATCCAGTGCGAAACGGAGCTCCGGGAAGCGCCGCAGAGATCGTTGGACGCCCAGCCACCCTGCAACAGAGGTGGAGTCAGTGAAGAACCCGCGCTCGGCTGGCGAAGTAAGACTGCTGAGATTTCGAAAATTGCGGTTGGCGATTTCCGCGCCAGCGCTCCAGCTCCAGCGGCCACTCACCACGGATTGCAGTTCGGCTCCCGCTGCAACGCGACGCATGTTCAAGTCCGTCAGCGGCGTGCCCGTGCCAAGAAAAGTTTGCGTCAGGTTCCAATTTTCGTTGCGCGCATCGGCGTACAGGCGCAGGCGCACGCTGGGGTCGCCATAGAGCGGCAGGGAAAACGAAAGAGAGACGCGGCGTTTTTCCGCGTCCCATCGCGCGAGGGAGGTCAAATTCAAAGCATCGCGGTCGAGATTGTAAAACTCCGGATAGATGGTGGCGTAAGGCAAACCGCTCAAAAGCGAAAGGATGCCTTCTACCTTGGACTCCCCCCAGCCGTTTCTCTCCGCGAGATGAAGAGTCACGTCGTAATTCCCAGAGTCCGCCGGAGTAAGTTCGATCCGCCGGCTCGAAAAGATTCCCAGATTGTCCAGCCGCGCTTGTGTCGCGAGCAGCGCGTTGCCGGTCAAAACTTGCGGAGCGTTAAAAGCCAGCGCGCGGTTCCGCAGGGACTCCTTCAGCTGCAGCGCAGGCGCGAAAACGACACTCCGCAGGCGCGGCTTATCCACGGCATTCCAATACTTGAGAGTGGCTTCGAGATTGCCTTCGAGGAAATAAATCGTAGCGAGAAATTCACTCGAATAGGAATCCTGCGGGTTCAGCCTCAGCGCTGCACGTAGCGCGGTTTTTGCGGTCCGAAAGTCTTTTTGTTTGTACGCAATGCCTGCCAACTCAACCAAGAACCGCGGGTCCTGCGGGGCCTTGCGCGCTCCTGCTTGGAAAGACGCTTTTGCCTCGCTCCACTTTTCCAAACGAGCTAGCGAGAGCCCGGCCAGAAAATCCAAGTCCGGCGATTGACCCGCGGGACCTTGCGCCAGTTTCGCGGCTTCCTCCCAACGGCCGGTATCGAACGCCGCCCGTGAGGCAAGAAGACGAGCTTCATCGCTGGCGTGCTCCTGGGCGAATGCGGGCAGCCCGAGCGCCAAAACAGCAACAAGAATGAGGATCACGAAACCTTTTGGGGTAGAGCCAATAACACCCAATTGCGATTCGGCCGCCATTGCTTTTCGAAATCCTCGCGCGCAACCCGGAGGAGTTTGCCGCGCGCGGGGTCGTTGATGAAGACGGCGCCGGTTTGCCAATCAATGCCTGTGACCACGACGTAGTGTAGCGGGGTTCTGACGCTGCCTGGTTGAAGGCTCGCGATCAGCGGCCGGCCCTGCTTTAGTTGTTCGAGAAGGTCTTTCCAATCTCCGTTGAGCGGAAACACCCGAAATCCAGACTCTTTGAGATAACTCTCCATATCGGAAGCGTAAATGCCATGGGCCTTGCGCGAATAAAGCAGTTTCTGGATTGCTGCGGCGCTGGCGCGCTGATCGTCAATCCCAGCACCATGAGCACTCCAGTACTGCAAGAGCATGGAGATTGCCGCGGACCCGCAGCCGTCCTCAGTCTGTTTCACGTAAGGCACATCGAGCCACACTCCCGCGGTTTCCTGGGGCGATGGCTGGGCCGCGCGACCCAAGAAAAGAAGCGAGAGCAAACCGAGAGCGATCCGATTCGTCCGCGTGGGAAATCACTCCAAACTGCAAGAACTACCGGAGTGCAATCGCCAAGACGATGATGGCCAGGGCGATCACAATAATCCACAACAAATCCCGATCGGAGATGTGTCCGGCCGCAAAACCGCTTTGCACCCGGCGAGACCGCTCAGCCAGTTTGGCAAGATCTTCATCGCTCAGTTGGCCGACGGCTTTATCGACCTTTTGATAGTCGAGGTTGGCGGACTTCAGCGCCTTTTGCGCTTGGTCGGAAGAGAGAAGCGTTCGAATGGCTTCTTCGTTCGATTGGCGCGTCTGGGCCGGCCGCGCGGCGTCTTTGTTCAGGTCGCTCAGAGAAACGACGTGCTGCTGCTGATCCTGGGCCCTCGCTGGTATTCCCGCCAAACCAAGCGAAGCGGCAATCGCCAGCATAGACACCAACATTTTCACGCGAAAATGCATTCTTCCTCCTATGTTTGGCTGGGGTAAGAATAGTTTACGAATTGCATCGCGCGGTGACAAGAAACTTCTCAGCACAGTTCCGCGCGGTCCGTAACTATCGCCGGACGCGAGTCAATTCTCCGCTAAAGGCCGCTGATATTTGGCGGCGTCGACCGATTTCCAGTCGCCCTTGATGATCGCGGCTCGAATCTGCGCGGCGGTCTTTCCCTTGGCGGACTGCTCGAACGTGTAAAAGTCTTCGTACATACAGGTGCCGCAGAGAGAACCGTGGTTACTGGCAAAGCAGTCCAGGAGGCTCTTGTGCCCGTGGTTGCGATCGCAATGGCAATAGCAGGGTTGCTGATAGAGCGCTTTCTTGATTTTTGCGGCGATGGCATACGCGTTTTGCACGACCGGCTCCGTAAAAAGGCCGGGATCCATGGTCGCGGGCAGTTCCCCCTGCGGAGCGCGCGCATGGAACGCAGGAATGGCCTCTGCGGCAGCGGACTGCGGCGAATTGGCATCCCGCGGCGATTGCGAGGTGGCCTGCTGAGGAACGAGCACCAGGCCAAGCGCCATGCCGATGAGCGCCGCAAAGCTCAAGAATTTCCTGATTCGATCTCTGAGCATGCTCGCCCCTGTTTTTCGCTCCATCGCGCCACCATCGCATCGTAACTACCATAATGCCGCCAAATGTTGGCCGCTAGGTCAACGCAGCTTCAACTTCGGAATACGGCGGGGGCGGCGTGGCAGCTTTCCCTTCAAGATGCTTGGCGCGAAGATGGCGCTGCACGCGGCGGCCCCAGCCGCGCACGAAGGAAAAGTTCAGCGCGCCGCCGATGGCCGAGCTGGCGAGAGGAATCAACCGCCCGACCCACTTTTCCGCCATCTCAGCGCCCATCTTGGCGGCGAAGCGCTCCGCGATGCGCGGGGCGAGTTTCTCGAGAATCTGTTTTTCAGCCAAATCCTTGCCGTAATCGATGCCGGAGGCAACCGCGGCGGCTTTCCACATTTCCATTCTTTGGTCGTGGCCGTGAGCTTCAAAACCGTAGAGCAGCGAGAGGCGCTGGATGAGCCGCAAAGTGATCACGGTGAGCAGGCTGGCATCCGGCAAGAACGTGATTATTCCACCGAGCCCGAATCCCGCGCCCTCGGCGAGCGCCAGCCGTTCGGCATCGTGAATGAGCACTTTGGCAATAGCGTCGAGGCGTTCCGTGGGAACGTCCTTCATCCGCGCGAAGTCCGGAACCCACAAGCCGTGCTTGTCGGCGAGTTGGCGCCGGAATTTTTCGGGGTCAATCTCGATGGAGCGAAGTCCGCGGAGAACGCCAAAGCGCAGGAATCGGCCGAAGGTGCGTCCCGCAAGCGACCCTTTGACAGAATTGTGTAACCGGGCCATGTCTATTAGCATCCTAAGGCGGTTAGAACCGGCTGGCAACCGCGGCGTTGCATGCCTGTGCCAGTGGAGGTAGCCCGGTGAACCCCGAGAAGGGGGAGTTACCCGGAACGCGGCAGGCAAACGGCAGTTCTACTTGACGCGGAGGCGCTTTTCGGTAAACTGCATCTTTCTCTATGGCCACCGTGGCACAATTCGTTCCCTCCGAAGTCGTGCATGACCTCGACTTTCCGCAACGCGAGGCGGCCTTTTTTTACGGCCTGTTCCTGCGCGGTTATTCCGCGGAGCAGTTGCGGCGAGACATCGAAGTGCCGCCGGCAGTTCTTGCGAAGTGGCACCGCGAGGCAGAGCGAGATCCGCAGTTGCGCGATATTTTCACGCGCATGGTGGATTACCGGCGTCACGTGCTGGCCATTTTCGATACGCTGGTAGGTTCAGACACTCAGCCGCAGCGCGTGCAGTAAACACTCTGTTCCCTTCTCAGACCTGCGACAGAATTCCCAGAGCGATATTGCGGTGAATTCCCTCATTCGTTAGCGCGAGATTTCCTGTACCTTCGTTCAGGTCAAAAACTGTCAAGCAACCAAAACGAGAACACTGGCCTTCTAACCGACTTCGGGGGGCAAGTGTCACAAAATGAAGGGGATTCCTTCATTGACGGGGAACTGGCCTGGGGTTAGAATCACAACGTCCTAAGGCTTGAGGTGTCTTCATGTCAAGGGTAGTACGGACCCTGTTCGTTTCCATTTTTTCGATCGCTATCGCCATTCCATCCGCTTCCGCCCAACAGGCGCAAGATCCGGGGACCCCTCCGGTACCCCAAAAGATGGACAAAGAAGCCAAACGCAAGATGAAAAAGAC
>Ga0210408_10002581_pt1 | contig 17505 bp, 14 predicted proteins | sample IncBWH4MmetaG_FD_155471 | JGI IMG/M metagenome (GOLD analysis project Ga0210408, IMG submission 155471) | Forest soil microbial communities from Barre Woods Harvard Forest LTER site, Petersham, Massachusetts, United States - Inc-BW-H-4-M | ecosystem: Environmental > Terrestrial > Soil >...
GATATGGCTGCCGACGAGGCCGGGCAGGGTTTGCGGGTAGGCGTCGAGCTGCGACTGGGCGGCCGGAAAGCGCAGCACGCCGTCGCGGCTGCCGGCGATGAACAGCGCGGGCTGGCGGATCGGCTGGCCGCGCCACGGTCCGCCCAGCTCCCAGTTGCGCCGCAGGTTGCGGTACCAGTTCAAGCCGCCGCGAAAGCCGGTGCGCGCGAATTCCTGCGTGTAATAATCGAGGTCAGCCTCGGAGAGCCAGGCCGGCAGAGTCGGCGGATCGACCGTGTTGGCGAGCAAGGTGCCTCCGGTCAGGCGGGCGAAGCCCTTGCCCTTATCTTCGAGCTGGCCGCCGGCGGTGAAGTAGAGGCGGCGCAGGGCGCTGCGAATGTCCTGCTGCAGCTCGGCCTCGGGCACGCCGGGCTTCTGGAAGTACTGCAGGTAGAAGTCGTTGATGCCGAGCTTCTCGAGCGCGCTCAGGATGTCGACATAGCCCGGCGGCGCATAGGGCACGCTCATGGCGCAGACGGCGGGAAATAGATCGGGGCGCCACAAGGCCGCGTGCCAGGCGACCGGCGCGCCCCAGTCGTGGCCGACGATCGTGGCCCGGCTCTCGCCCCCGTTTTTTTCGCTGAGGCCCTTCACCAGCTCGGCCATGTCACCCACCAGGTGGTGGAGCGTGTACTGGTCGATCGCCTCGGGCGCTTCGGTGCCGCCGTAGCCGCGCATGTCGGGCGCCACGCAGCGAAAGCCCGCCGCGCTCACCGCCGTGAGCTGATGGCGCCACGAGTACCAGCTCTCCGGCCAGCCATGACAGAACAGCACCAGGGGGCCGCTGCCGATCTCGGCGTAGCGCATGTGGATGTTGTTCGCCTTGGCGGTCTTGAGCGTGACGCCTGGCACCGGCTGAGCGGTCATTCTTGGTTTCCTCCCGCGACGGGCGCGAGCCTAGCGGGTCATCCTACCCGCGCAAGTGAACGGCACGCGACAGCCGCATGCGCACCGAGGCGCGGGCGCCCAGCAGCAGCGAGCCCAGAAAAAACAGGCTGGCGAACAGCACGATCACCGGCCCCGACGGCAGGCCGGCATGGAACGAGACCAAAAGGCCAATCGCGGCCGACGCGAAAGCCATGGGTGCTGCGATCAGGGTCATCGACCAGACCTCGCGCGCCCAGAAGGAGGCGGCGACGGCGGGCAGCAGGATGAGGCCCAACGCCATCAACGTGCCCAGCGCCTGGAAGCCCGCCACGAGGTTCAGCACGGCCAGTGCCAGGAAGAGATAGTGATAGAGCGAGCCCTTGATGCCCATGGCGGCGAGGAAGCCCGGATTGAAGCACTCCACGACCAGCGGCCGGTAGATGGCGGCCAGCCCGACCAAGGTCACCGTCGTGGTCGAGACCACGAGGATGAGCGCGGTGTCGTCGACCGCGAGGATGGCGCCGAACAGGATGTTCATCAGGTCGACCGCCGAGCCGCGCAACGACACGATCAGCACGCCCGCCGCCATGGCGGTGAGATAGGCCGCGGCAAAGCTCGCATCCTCGCGCATGCTGGAGAAACGGGCGATGACGCCCGATACCAGGGCCGTCGCCATGCCGGCCAAAAAGCCGCCCAGGCTCATCGCCGGCAGCGACAGGCCGCCCAGCAGGAAGCCCAGGGCCGCGCCGGGCAGCAGCGCATGCGAGAGCGCGTCGCCCATCAGGCTCATGCGGCGCAGGATCAGGAACACGCCGATCGACGAGCCGCCGACGGCCAGCGCCAGGCTCGCCACCAGGGCGCGCCGCATGAAGCCGAAATCGGCGAAGGGCTCGATGAGCGTGTCGTAGATCACGCACTCAACCGCATCGGCACTTCGCAGGCATCGGCATGCTCGTCCCAGGCCTCGGCCATGGCGCGGGCGCGCAGCAGGTTGTCGGCCGACAGCACGCGCGCCGTCGGGCCGGCATCGACCAGTTCGCGCGCCAGCAGGAGGGCATTGGGGAAGTCGCGCCGGACCTGCTCGAGATCGTGCAGCACCACGACCACCGTGCGTTTCTCGGCACGCCAGCGCTGGATCAGCACCATCAGGTCGGCGACGGTCTTGGAATCGATGGCGGCAAACGGCTCGTCCAGCAAGACGAGGTCGGCATCCTGCAGCAGCACGCGGGCGAACAGCACACGTTGAAACTGGCCGACCGAGAGCGTGTCGATCGGCCGGCGCTCGAAGCCCGCAAGCCCGACCGCCTCGATGGCATGCCGGGCGTCGTGGATGTCGGCTGGCTTGGCCGCGCCGAAGCCGCCGAAACGCGACCAGCGGCCGAGCAGCACCGTGTCGAACACGGAGATCGGGAAGGAGCGGTCGATCTCGGCCTGTTGCGGCAGATAGGCGATGCGCCGGGCCGTGCATTCGATGCGGCCTTCGATATGCGGCGCCAGCCCCAGCAGCGCCTTCAGGAGCGTGCTCTTGCCCGCGCCGTTGGGGCCCACGATGGCTGTCATCTCGGCCGCCGGGATCTCGGCCGACACGTGATGCACGGCCGGATGGCGGTCGTAGCTTACCGTCAGGTCGAGCAGACGGAGCGCCGCCGTCACAGCGCCCACCAGGCGGCGAGCCACAACAACGCCGCGAGGCCGAGTGCCGCCGCGATGCGGGCCGATGCGCTCATGGCCAGCAGGGTGGTGCCGGGCGAAACACGGATATTCATCGGAGAATTGTTATAATGTTACTTCACTTGAGTCCAGCAACAGCGTGTTCGTTCGTGACCGCCACCTAACCGTTTGTTGATTGGCAGGAAGACCGCGACGCGCGCATCTTGCAGTCATGACGAAGTTTTTAGTTCCCGGGCGGCGTTCGCTGCTGGTCGGTGCCGCTGCGGCAGCCGGCGCAACAATGATCGGCGGAAAGCCCGAGCCGGCCCACGCGCGCGCTACTGCCGAAGGGCCATGGGCGGTCGAGCTCTTCACGTCGCAGGGCTGCAGTTCGTGTCCGCCGTCGGATGCCTATCTCGGCGGCCTGGCCAAGCGCACCGACATCGTGGCGCTGTCCTACCACGTCGACTACTGGGACTATATCGGCTGGAAGGATCCGTTCGCCACGCGCGCCACCACCGAGCGCCAGCGCGCCTACGCGCGAGTGCTGAAGCAGCGCTACGTCTACACGCCGGAGATGGTGGTCGAGGGCATCGGCCACGACACCGGCCGCGAACGCGGCCCGATCGAGCGGCTGCTGGGCGAAGCGCAGCACGGCTCGCCGCAGCGCGCGACGCCCGAGCTGTCGCGCGCCATCGGCGGCCCGCTCACGATCAAGCTCGCGGCATTCCCGCTCAACGGTGAGCCGGCCGACGTCACCTTGGCGATCTACGACCGACGCCACTCGACGCCGGTGGCGAGCGGGGAAAACCAGGGCCGCATGCTCGAGAACTTCAACATCGTCCGCCATCTCGAGGTGCTGGCCCGCTGGGACGGCTCGGCGGCAAGCTGGACGAGCGATGCCGGCCGCATCCAGCCCGGCCAGGGCGCGGCTGTAATCGTGCAGCGCGCCGACCATGGCCCGGTGATCGGCTGCAACAAGCTGGAGCCGATGGTCTCGGGCTAGGCCTTTCGTTGTCCCGGCGGCCTTGCTTCGGCCACGGCCGCGCGCGAAGGTGGGATCGATGTCGCTTTCCAGCGCTGCCGGCCGCCTGACCGCCGTGCTCGGTCCCACCAACACCGGCAAGACGTACCTCGCCATCGAACGCATGCTTGGCCACGAGTCGGGCATGATCGGTTTTCCGCTGCGCCTGCTGGCGCGCGAGAATTACGACCGCATCGTGCAGGTAAAGGGCGCCTCGCAGGTCGCCCTGATCACCGGCGAGGAGAAGATCGCCCCGCCCGGCGCGCGCTATTTCGTCTGCACCGTCGAATCCATGCCGCTCGACCGCATCGTGTCGTTCTTGGCCGTCGACGAAGTGCAGATGGCGGCCGATCCCGAGCGCGGCCACTTCTTCACCGACCGCCTGCTGCACGCGCGCGGCACCCACGAGACCATGCTGCTGGGCGCCGACACCATCCGCCCGGTGCTCAATCGCCTGTTGCCCGACATCGACGTCGTGGCGCGGCCGCGCTTTTCCAAGCTCGCCTATGTCGGTCCGAAGAAGGCGACGCGCCTGCCGCACCGCTCGGCCGTGGTCGGCTTCTCGGCCAGCGAAGTCTATGCCATCGCCGAACTGATCCGCCGCCAGCGCGGCGGCACGGCGATCGTGATGGGCGCCATGAGCCCGCGCACGCGCAACGCCCAGGTCGACATGTTCCAGTCGGGCGAGGTCGATTATCTGGTGGCGACCGACGCCATCGGCATGGGCCTCAACATGGACGTGAACCACGTCTGGTTCGCATCGTTGCGCAAATATGACGGCCGCAGCCTTCGGCCGCTGCACAACGTCGAGCTGGCACAGATCGCCGGCCGCGCTGGCCGCCACATGAACGACGGCACGTTCGGCACCACCGCCGACGTGGGCGGGCTGGAGCCGGAGGTGGTCGAGGCGATCGAGAACCACCGCTTCGATCCGTTGCGCGACGTCCAGTGGCGCAACAATGAGCTCGACTTCCGCTCGGTGGCGGCGTTGATCGCCTCGCTCAACCGGCCGCCGCCGCACGCGGCCCTGCAAAGGGTGCGCGAGCAGGACGACCAGCTCGCCCTGCAGACCTTGTCGGCGCATTCCGAATTCCTGCCGCGGCTGCACACGCTGAAAAGGGTCAAGCTGCTGTGGGAAGTCTGCCAGGTCCCCGACTTTCGCAAGACGATGACCGAGGAGCATACGCGTCTGCTCGGCCAGCTGTTCGAGCACCTGACGCAGGGCGGCGAGCGGCTGCCCGAGGATTGGATCGAGAGCCACGTCCAGCGGCTCGAGCGCTATGACGGCGACATCGACACGCTGATGGCGCGCATCGCCCATGTGCGGACATGGACCTACATCTCGCATCGTCCGGATTGGATCCAGCGCGCGGTGCACTGGCAGGAGCGCGCACGTGCGATCGAGGACAAGCTTTCCGACGTGTTACACCAGCGTCTGACCCAGAGGTTTGTCGATAGACGGGCGGCCCTGCTTGTACGAAGATTACGCGATGAGGGTGAAATGACGACATCGGTCGCCGCGGCGGGCGAGGTCTCGGTTGAAGGTGAGCATCTCGGACGCATCGAAGGCTTCCGCTTCGTTCCCGACGCGACCGAGGGACAGACCGATCAGAAAGCCGTGCTGAGCGCCGCCCTTCGCGCGCTGCGCCAGGACCTGCCGGCGCGCCTGCAGGCGTTCGCGGCCTCGCCCGACGGCGAGCTCGTGTTCGACTCGCAGCTTCGCGTCTGCTGGGGCGGCGGCCCGATCGCGCGCCTGCTGCCAAGCGGCGACATCCTGGCGCCCAAGGTCGAGGTCCTGTCGTCCGACCTGCTCGACGGGCCGGCGCGCGAGGAGGTGCGCAAGCGCGCCGCCGCCTGGGTCGAGACGCGCATTCGCCTCGGCCTCAGCGAATTGATGGACGCGCGCGCCACGGCCGAACTGCCGGCCGGCGCGCGCGGCATCGTCTTCCAGCTCTGCGAGGGCCTGGGTGTCCTGCCGCGCCGGCCGATCGAGCAGCAGCTCGCCGAGCTCGGCGAAGACGACCGCAAGGCGCTGGCGCGGCTCGGCGTCAGGGTCGGCGTCTATTCGCTCTATTTCCCCAGCATGCTGAAGCCGGTGCCGATCCGCCTGCGCGCTGGCCTCTGGATGATCGCGCGCAACCGCGAAACCATTCCGCTGCTGCCGGCCGAGGGGCGCACCTCGATGGACCTGCCGCGCGACGCCGAGCGCGAGTTCTACGCCACCATCGGCTACCTGCCGCTGGGCGACCATGCCATCCGCGCCGACATGGTCGAGCGTTTGGCGGCGATGGCGCGGCAGGCGGTGCGCGAGAGCCGCGAAGCCGCGCGCCGGGCGCAGCAGCAGCAGAAGAAGCCTGCGCGCGAGGCCAAGCCCGAGTCACCGGCAGCGACCGCAGCGCCGTCGACCGACGAGATCAGCGAGTGGGCGATCGTGGCGGCGGCCTTCGGCGAGAGCGAGCCGGCGCCGGCCCCCGAGCCTGTGGTCGAAGCACCGCCCGCCGAAGCGACGCCCATCGCCGACGAAGCGAAGCCGCAAGAGACGCCGGAAGAGACGAGCGCGAGCGAGCCGGCGCCGACGGACGAGGCGTCTCCTCTGCAGGCCGATGCGACACCGGACGAGACGAAGGCGGAAGAGGCGAACGCTGTAGAGCCGGCGGCCGAAGAGACGAAGGCCGATGAGACGAAGGCGGAAGAGACGAAGGCGGAAGAGACGAAAGCCGAAGAGACGAAAGCGGAAGACACGAAAGCCGAAGCTCCCAAGAAGGACGGCCCGCGGCCGTTGCCACCCGGCTGGTTCCGCGCCGCGCCGCAGATGATGTCGCTGGTCGGCTGCTCTGAGCCCGAGATGGCCAACGTGCTGCAGGGCTTGGGCTACAGGGTCCATCCGCCGTCGGAAGAGAACGGCCCGCTCTATGCCTTCTCGATGAAGCCGCGCTTCGTGCGCGAACGCGAGGAGCAGCGCGAGCGCGAGCGCCTGCAGCAGCGCCAGCAGCGCGAACAGCGCCGCCGCGAACGGCCCGAGCGGCCGAACGAGCGGCAGTTCTTCGCTGACTCAGCCCGCCCCGAGAGGGGCAAGGACGAGCGGCGTCGCGACGGGCCGCGCCACGAAGGTCCGCGGCAGGAGGGACCGCGCCAGGACGGGGCACCGAACAAGGGCGCGCCGAACAAGGGCCCTCGGGCCGAGGGCGGCGATCGGCCGCGCGACGATCGTCGCGGCTCCAGGCCGCCGCGCCGTGACAGCGGCGGGCCGGCGCTGCGGCTTTACGCCACCACCGAGAAAAAGAGCGATGCGCCCGCCGCCGACTCGCCGTTCGCCAAGCTGCTCGAGCTGAAGCTCGGCGGAAAGAAGTAGCCGCTCGGTGAGGCAGTAGCGGCGCGATGCGGCTCGACAAGTGGCTGTGGCACGCCCGCTTCTTCAAATCGCGCAGCTTGGCCGCCCGTTATATCGAGAAGTCGCGCTGCCGCATCGATGGCCGCGTCGTCGCCAAGGCGCACGCAACGGTGACGCCGGGCATGGTATTGACCTTTGCGCTTGGACCGCGCGTGCGGGTGGTGCGCATCGTGGCCTTGGGCGAGCGGCGAGGGCCGGCGACCGAGGCCCAGGCGTTGTATGACGAAATCGACAATGCATGATTCAGCAGCCTTGCGCGGGACCTTTCTGCGCGTTAAGCACGCGCCCGCCCGTTCCGGGAGCCGTTGATGACCTATGTCGTGACCGAGGCTTGCATCAAGTGCAAGTACATGGACTGCGTTGAAGTCTGCCCCGTGGATTGCTTCTACGAGGGCGAGAACATGCTTGTCATCAATCCCGACGAATGCATCGACTGCGGCGTGTGTGAACCCGAGTGCCCGCCCAACGCGATCCTGCCCGATACGGAGAAGGGCTTGGAGCAATGGCTGGAGCTCAACCGCAGCCTGGCCAATGACTGGCCGAACATCACCCGCAAGGGCGAGGCTCCCGCCGACGCCGACGATTTCAAGGACGAAAAAGACAAGTTTAAGAAGTATTTCAGCAAAGAGCCCGGCAAACGCTAGAATCGGCCGTTTTTCAGTCCTTTCACGCATCTTTGACACGAGACATGCAGCCTTCGCATGGGCCCAGCGTTGCCGAAATGCAACATGGGCCGCGACTCTTGCCCGATTTTCTGTTATAAGGATGGGGCTGGAAGCGGTCCGGGGTCCGGTCCGCCGCTGGTTCGGTGTCCAAGTCGGTATCCGAAAGCAACTTACCGATACCGGGCATCGGGCCGAGTACGCAGGGGAGCGTGCGCGGTGGGTCGCGGTGTCGCTGAACGCGGGGCTAGAAGTGCTAGATGTGAAGGGACTTGATATGGCCAAGCCGAAAAAGACACCGGCAAAGGCGAAGGAATTCGCCTTCGAGAAGGGCGATTTCGTGGTCTATCCGACGCACGGCGTCGGTCGCGTGATCGATATCGAGGCGAAGGAGATCGCCGGTCACAAGCTCGATCTGTTCGTCATCTCCTTCGAGCAGGAGCGCATGATGCTGCGCGTGCCGGTAGCGAAGGCGAAGATCTCGGGTCTGCGCAAGCTCAGCTCGCGCAAGATCATGGAGAACGCGCTGGTGACCCTGAAGGGCCGCAGCCGCGTCAGCCGTGCGATGTGGAACCGCCGCGCCCAGGAATACGAAGCCAAGATCAATTCCGGTGACCCGGTGTCGATCGCCGAAGTCGTGCGCGACCTGCATCGCAATGCCGGCCAGCCCGACCAGTCCTACAGCGAACGCCAGATCTACGAGGCGGCGCTGGACCGGCTGGCGCGCGAGCTGGCCGCGGTCGAGCGCATCGACAAGGACCTGGCCACGCAGAAGCTGAACAGCGTGCTGCAAAAGGTCGCCTGACGGAGAGTTGGCTCGGAAATGGCCGGGCTCAGAAATAGCTGAAAGGCGGCCGACTGAAAAACGTCGCGCCGCCTTTTTCATGTTCCCCGTAGCGCCGCTATGACCGCACCGAACCTTAGGGTTCGATGATCTTGACCTGCGGCAGGCGGGCGAGTTCGGCGGCGCTGTCGACTCCGTTCAGGACGAGCAGCCGTTCCATCTTGAAATCGGCATAGGGCAGGCGCTGGGCAAGTTGCGCGGCGGAGGCGCCATTGGGCGTGATCACGCGCAGGCGATAGGGGCGCAGCGCCGCCGCCTCGGCGTCGGACAGCGTGCGGAAGGTCCGCGCCGCGGCGACCAGGACCTCGATCCGCCGGTCGCGATCCGGGCCCTCGCTCAAGAGGTTGAAATAACAAACCTGATCGCCGTGCCGCACCATCACGTAGCGCACCTGGCCAAGACCGGTATCGGAGCCGCGCGGCCTGGCGCCGATCGCGGCTTCGGCCCCGTCGATCTCCGCCGACTGGATATCGGTCGGTGTCGGCTTGAGCTTGTTGCGCATCCACTCGGCGAGGCTGCCTGGCATGGGCTCCTTGGTGCAGGAGAAGAACAACAGCGAGTGATCGCGGCCGACGCCCAGCACGCCGTCCTGGTCGTTGAACAGACGGAAATCGCGCGGCGCCGTGAAGCCGAGCTTAAGCAAGGGATGCACGAACTTGTTGTCCCGCACAAAGCCCTCCTCCGGCGCATCGTCGACCGACATGCCGTCGATCGCCGCGAGGTAGCCAGTGCGGTTGGTCGCGCCTGGCGCCTGGGCCTCCGGAATGTCCTCCAGCGCGGTCAGCCGCTCGACCGGCGCGGGATGCGTCGAGGTGGCGCTGCGCCGGTCGACCGAATCGGGCGCTTCGCCCATGAGCTGCAGCTCGAACTGCGATTGCCGGCGCAGCTTTTCGATCAGACTGGCCATGGCGGTGCCGCGATAGCCGGCGCGCACGAGCAGCGTCAGGCCGTGCCGATCGGCTTCGAGTTCCTGTTCGCGCGAGTAGCGCCTGAGCGCCAGCAGACCGTCGCGGGCCACCGAGCGGCCGACCGTGGGCGATCCGGTCACGATCGCGGCCTCGACGGCGGCATCGAGCACGCCCTGCCGGGCGCGGGCGCGTTGGGCGGCATGGTGCTCGGCGAGGTGGCCCAGCTCGTGACCGAGAGCGGCGGCAAGCTCGGCCTCGTCCTCGAGCGAAGCGAGGAGCCCGCGTGTGACGAAGACATAGCTCGACATCGCGTGGGCATTGGCGATCGGCAGATCGAGCACGGCGAAATGGTAGCTGCCGCCCAGGCCCATCTGGGCGACCAGCTTCTGGCCGACGCCATCGACATAGGCCTGCAGCGCCGGGTCGACATAGGGCGGCCCCACTTCGCGCTCGATTTCGCGCGGCAGCGCGGTCGCGCCGGCCTGGCTCGCACCCTGGCCGGCTGCCACGGCGGAAGCCGCCGTCTGCTGCGGATTGCTCGGCAGCGTGCAACCGGCGACCCCGAGGAGCAGCGCGATAAGCGGCAAAATACGGCGAAAAACCACTGACCCTCCTTCGCGCTGGGACGACCTTAGACGTTCGGCCGCGGCGGCGGCAATCGCGGCAAGGCTGGAACAAAGCTCGCCGCTATGGCAGTGATGCCCCGGGAATATTCGCATGCCGCGTTCAGAGACCCCTCTTCGTTCCGATCTGTTTCCCGAGATCTCGCCCTATGCCAGCGGCATGCTAGCCGTCGACGGGCGGCACACGATCTATTGGGAGCAGAGCGGCAACCCCGACGGCGTCCCCGTGCTGTTCCTGCATGGCGGGCCGGGTGCCGGTTCGGCGCCGGTGCATCGCCGCTTCTTCGACCCGCAATTCTACCGCATCGTGGTGTTCGATCAGCGCGGCTGCGGCCGTTCGATGCCGCTCGGCGAGCTGCACGACAACACCACCGGCGATCTCGTGGCCGACATGGAGAAACTGCGGACGCACTTGGGCGCGGAACAGTGGCTTCTTTTCGGCGGCTCATGGGGCAGCACCCTGGCGCTGGCCTATGGCCTGAAATATCCCGAGCGCGTGACGGGCTTCATCCTGCGCGGCATCTTCCTCGGCGCGCGCTCGGAGATCGACTGGTTCCTTCACGGCATGCGCGCCATCTTCCCCGAGGCGTGGCGCGATTTCGTCGAGCATCTGCCGGAGACCGAGCGCAGCGATCTCCTGGGCAACTACTATCGCCGCCTGACCGACCGCAATCCCGACAACCACCGTCCGGCGGCGCGCGCCTGGAGCCGTTACGAGGCGGCCTGCTCGACGCTCTACCCGACGGCGCGGGCGCCTTTCGAATCCGATCACGGCGGCTTCGCCTTGGCGCTGTCGCGCATCGAAGCGCACTACTTCGCCCACGGCACGTTCGTGCCCGAGGGCTGGCCGTGGGCCGACCTCGGCCGCATCCGCCACCTGTCGAGCACCATCGTGCAAGGGCGCTACGACATCGTCTGCCCGCCGGTGACGGCCGACGCGCTGGCGCGGGCGTGGCCCGAGGCGCGCTATGTCGTGGTCCCCGACGCGGGCCACAGCGCACTCGAGCCGGGCATTCGCGCGGCGCTGGTGAACGCCACCGAGAGCTTCAGGCTGTCGACCAGTGACGCCGATCTCTTCGCCCCGCGATTTCCCTGGGAAACGTAAGTTAGGGATCGCCATGTCGTTCGAGCTGCCACCAGAACAGACCGGCGCGGCCGCCTGGTACGGGCCGGAGATGTCCGGGCGCTGCGATTGGCTGATGCCGCTCAGCCCCGCCGAGATCGGCGAGGTCGAGACGGCGACCAAGGCGTTGACCGCGCGCGATGCCGAGATCGCCGCGATCACGGCCCGCGACTTCCCGTTGCCCATGCTCGGGCCCAAGCTCGCCGGGCGCGTGCGGGATGAAGTGCTGGCGGGCCGCGGCTTCCTGCTGATGCGCGGCCTGCCCGTCGAGCGCTGGTCGATGCGCGAGGCGGCGACGGCGTTCTTCGGGCTGGGCAGCCATCTCGGCAGCGCGCGCTCGCAGAACGGCAAGGGCCATGTGCTGGGCCACGTCCAGGATCTCGGGCTCGATGTGCACGACCCCAATGTGCGCATCTACCAGACCAACGAGCGCCAGACCTATCACACCGACTCATGCGACATCGTCGGCCTGCTGTGCCTCAAGACGGCGCAGTCCGGCGGCCTGTCGGCGCTGGTGAGCTCGACCACGATCTTCAACGAAATGCGCCGCCGCCGGCCCGACCTGTTGAAGCTGCTGTTCGAGCCGGTGGCCACCGACCGCCGCGGCGAGGTGCCGGAAGGCCAGAAGCCCTATTTCCAGATTCCGACGTTCAGCTGGCACAAGGGCTTCCTCACCGCGATCTACCAGCGCCAGTACATCGACACCGCCCAGCGCTTCGCCGACGCGCCCCGCCTGACGCCCGCGCATGTCGAGGCGCTCGACCTGTTCGATTCCCTGGCCAACGATCCCAGGCTGCACATGTTCATGGAGTTCAAGCCGGGCGACGTGCAGCTCGTCCACAACCATACAATGCTGCACGACCGCACCGGCTTCGTCGACTGGCCCGAGCCCGAGCGGCGGCGCCATCTGCTGCGCCTGTGGCTTGCGGCATCGGGCGCGCGGCCGCTGCCCGAGGCCTTCGCCCAGCGCTACGGGTCGGTCACGATCGGCGACCGCGGCGGCATCATCGTGCGCGGCACCAGGCTCCATGCCCCGCTGGAGGCGGTCTGACGCGGGCCGGCGACGGACGAGGGAGGTTGACCCCGGGCGCGGTCGTCCCTAAGTGAAGGCCGCCGAAAGAAACCACTGACACTAGGGATAACGTATGGCCAGCGATCCAACCGCGGGCGGCGCCCCGGCTGAGATGCCGGTCGAGACGTCCGATCCGAACCTGGATATTCCGCCCAAGCCGGAAGGCGTGGCGGCCGAAGTGGAGCAATTGCAGGCCGAGAAGGCCGACCTGCAGGACAAGCTCCTGCGCGCCCTCGCCGAGGCGCAGAACGTGCGCCGCCGCGCCCAGCAGGACATCGAACGCGAGCGCAAGTTCGGCATCGAACGGTTCGCCAAGGACATCCTCTCGGTTGCCGACAATCTGGGGCGCGCGCTTTCGGCGTTGCCCGACGATGCCGATGCGATCGATCCGGCGCTGCGCAACGTGATCGTGGGCGTGCAGGCCACCGAGCGCGAGCTGCAGTCGGTCCTGGAACGCCATGGCATCAAGCGCATCGAGTCGCTTGGCCGGCCGTTCAACGCCGAGTTCCACCAGGCGATGATGGAAGTGCAGGACCCGACCGTTCCGGCCGGCACGGTCGTCCAGGAGCTGGCGCCCGGCTACCTGATCGCGGGACGCTTGCTGCGCGCGGCCATGGTGGCGGTGTCCAAGGGCGGCTCCGCCGCCCGTGCCCCCAGCAACGAAAACTAGGGACCCGAACCAGGGGGCTCGCCGCGGCCCCAGGCGCGCTGCGGCCTGATCGCCGAAAGCCCCGGGTTGCGGCAGATTCCGCATTTTTAGGGCCTCTGGTCCATTGCAGGCTGCCCTATAGGACCTATATAGCCCCTGTCCTGACCCGGTTTTTCCGGCAGGTAACATCGTTTCGGGGGGCGGCACGGCGCCTTATGGGGCCAAGCCGACCTGCCAAGGGAAGAGAGAACAGTCATGGCGAAAGTCATTGGTATCGACCTGGGCACGACCAATTCGTGCGTCGCGGTCATGGAAGGCGGCGACACCAAAGTTATCGAGAATTCCGAGGGCGCGCGGACGACCCCGTCCATGGTCGCCTTCACCGATTCGGGCGAGCGCCTGGTCGGCCAGGCCGCCAAGCGGCAGGCCGTCACCAACCCGATGAAGACCCTCTATTCGGTCAAGCGCCTGATCGGCCGCCGCTTCGACGACCCGATGGTCGCCAAGGAAATGTCGCTGGTCCCCTTCAAGATCATGAAGGCCAGCAACGGCGACGCCTGGGTCGAGGTCAACGGCCAGCAATACAGCCCGAGCCAGATCTCGGCCTTCATCCTCGGCAAGATGAAGGAGACCGCCGAGTCCTATCTCGGCGAGAAGGTCGAGCAGGCGGTCATCACCGTGCCGGCCTACTTCAACGACGCCCAGCGCCAAGCCACCAAGGACGCCGGCCGCATCGCCGGCCTCGACGTGCTGCGCATCATCAACGAGCCGACGGCGGCGGCCCTTGCCTACGGCATGGACAAGCGCAAGAGCGGCACCATCGCGGTCTATGACCTGGGCGGCGGCACGTTCGACGTGTCGATCCTGGAGATCGGCGACGGCGTGTTCGAGGTGAAGGCGACCAACGGCGACACCTTCCTGGGCGGCGAAGACTTCGACCTGCGCGTGATCACCTACCTCGCGGAGGAGTTCAAGAAGGAGCAGGGCATCGACCTGCGCAACGACAAGCTTGCGCTGCAGCGCCTAAAGGAGGCGGCCGAGAAGGCCAAGATCGAGCTCTCCAACGCCAAGGAGACCGAGATCAACCTGCCGTTCATCACGGCCGACGCGAGCGGCCCCAAGCATCTCGTGATCAAGCTGTCGCGCGCCAAGCTCGAATCGCTGGTCGACGAGCTGATCCAGCGCACGCTCGGGCCCTGCAAGGCGGCGCTCAAGGATGCCGGCCTGCAGGCTGGACAGATCGATGAGGTCATCCTGGTCGGCGGCATGACCCGCATGCCCAAGGTCATCGAGGTCGTTAAGCAGTTCTTCGGCAAGGAGCCGGCCCGCAACGTCAACCCCGACGAGGTCGTGGCGGTCGGTGCGGCGGTCCAGGCGGCCGTGCTGAAGGGCGAGGTCAAGGACGTCCTGCTGCTCGACGTGACGCCGCTGTCGCTCGGCATCGAGACGCTGGGCGGCGTGTTCACCCGCCTGATCGAGCGCAACACGACGATCCCGACCAAGAAGAGCCAGACCTTCTCGACGGCCGACGACAACCAGACCGCGGTGACCATCCGCGTGTTCCAGGGCGAGCGCGAGATCGCTTCCCAGAACAAGATGCTGGGCCAGTTCGACCTGGTCGGCATTCCGCCGGCGCCGCGCGGCATGCCGCAAGTCGAGGTCACGTTCGACATCGACGCCAACGGCATCGTGCAGGTCTCGGCCAAGGACAAGGCGACCGGCAAGGAGCAGCAGATCCGCATCCAGGCTTCGGGTGGGCTGAGCGAGGCCGACATCCAGAAGATGGTGAAGGATGCCGAGCTGCACGCCGAGGAAGACAAGAAGAAGCGCGAGGTGATCGACGCCCGCAACCAGGGCGAGGCGCTGGTCCACTCGACCGACAAGCACCTGAAGGAGTTCGGCGACAAGGTGAGCCCGACCGAGAAGGCGGCGATCGAAGGCGCGCTCGAGGCCCTGAAGTCGACCCTGACCGGTGAGAATGCCGAGGAGATCAAGACCAAGACGAACGACCTCGCCCAGGCGGCGATGAAGCTCGGCGAGGCGATGTACAAGGCCCAGCAGGCCGAAGCGCAAGCCGGTGCAGGGCCGGGCGCGGGTGGCGGCGAGGCTGGCGGCGGCGGCGCTCACGAGGCGAAGAACGACAAGGTCGTCGACGCCGAGTTCGAGGACGTCACCGACAAGAACAAGAAGACGGGCTCCGGCTGAGCCGGAACAAGAACGAAGACAAACCGGCCTCCCGCTCGCGCGGGAGGCCGACCTATAAGCGGCAAGTGGGGGCTGCGTAGAGCGTATGTCGCAGGACTATTACGAGCTGCTCGGAGTGAGCCGAACGGCAAGCGCCGACGACCTCAAGAAGGCGTTCCGCAAACTCGCCATGCAGCATCATCCGGACCGCAATCCGGGGGATGAGGCCTCCGAGAAGCAGTTCAAGAACATCAATCACGCCTACGATATCCTGAAGGATCCGGAGAAGCGCGCGGCCTACGACCGCTACGGACCGGCCGCCTTCGAGGGCGCTGCGGGACCTGGCGGTCCGGGCGGCCCGTTCCAGGGTCAGGGCTTCGATTTCGGTTCGGTGTTCGGCGACATCTTCGAGGAGATGTTCGGCGCCGGCGGCGCGCGCGGCCGCGGCGGACGCGCCGACATGCGCGGCCAGGATTTGCGCTTCAATCTCGAGATCACCCTGGAGCAGGCCTATGCCGGCACCGAAGCCACGGTGCGCGTGCCGAGCTCGGTCGCCTGCGAGATCTGCCACGGCAGCGGCGCCGAGGCCGGTTCCAAGCCGCAACAGTGCGCGACCTGCCACGGCCGCGGCCGGCTGCGCGCCCAGCAGGGCTTCTTCACCGTCGAGCGCGCCTGCCATACCTGCCACGGCGCGGGCCAGGTGATCGACAAGCCGTGCCGCAGCTGCGCCGGCCAAGGCCGGGTGCGGCGCGACAAGACGTTGAAGGTCAACATCCCGTCCGGCGTTGAGGACGGCACGCGCATCCGCCTTTCCGGCGAGGGCGAGGCGGGCGCGCGCGGCGGGCCGGCGGGCGATCTCTACGTGTTCCTGTCGGTGCGGCGCCACCAGCTGTTCGAGCGCGAAGGTGCCGACGTCCATTGCCGCGTGCCGATCTCCATGGTGCAGGCCACGCTCGGCGGCAACATCGAGGTGCCGACGCTCGACGGCAAGATGGCGCGCATCAACATCCCGTCCGGCGCCCAGGGCGGCCACCAGTTCCGCCTGCGCGGCAAGGGCATGCCGATCGTGCGCTCCAGCCAGCGCGGCGACATGTATATCGAGATCAATGTCGAGACGCCGACCAACCTCACCGCCAAGCAGAAGGAGCTGCTCAAGGAATTCGAGAAGGCCGGCAAGACCAGCCCCGAATCCGAAGGCTTCTTCAGCAAGGTGAAGGAGATGTTCGGGGGCGACTAGGCTGGAGCGCGGACCTCCAGGTCCGCCCATACTCTGTCGTCGCGCGCGGGGTAACCCCCGCGCTGAAGCGTAGCGAAGGACCTCATCGCCGCTCGCAACCGGCATGAGATCCTTCGCTACGCTCAGGATGACATGATGCGGGCCTGGAGGCCCGCGGTCCGCCAAGAGCTAAGCCGCCAGCACGCAGCGCACCAGATGGCTCTCTCCCGTCGTCCGAAGATCGGGCGGGACGGCCGTGCAGTCGGGCCGCACGAACTTGCAGCGCGGCGCGAAGCTGCAGCCCGTCGGCACCTCGCCCAGATCGGGCGGCGCGCCCGGAATGGCTTCCAGGCGCTGGCCACGCATGCCGTCATGCACCGTCGAGGCGAGCAGGCCGCGGCTATAAGGGTGCTGCGGCGCATCGACCATCTGCTCGACCCCTGCCAGCTCGACGATCTTGCCGGCGTACATGACGCCGATGCGGTCGGAGACCTCGACCGCCACGCCGATATCGTGGGTCACGAAGATCACGCCGAGGTCGAACTCGCGCTGCAGCTCCCTGATCAAGAGGAGAACCTGAATCTGGACCGTCGCGTCGAGCGCCGTGGTCGGCTCGTCGGCCAGCAGCAGGCTGGGATTGCACGACAGCGCGAGCGCGATCATGGCGCGCTGGCGCATGCCACCCGACATCTCGTGCGGATAGGCCTTTAGCCGCTGTGCCGGCGAGGGGATGCGCACCATCTCCAAAAGCTCGCGGGCGCGCTTATAAGCGTCGGCCTCGCTCTTGCCGGTGTGGCGCTGCACTGTCTCGGCGATCTGGTGGCCGATGGTGAAGACGGGATCGAACGCTGTCGCCGGCTCCTGGAAGATCATGGCGACCCTCTGGCCGCGCAGGTCGCCCAGGGCGCGCGGGCCCATGTCGAGCACCTCCTCGCCTTCCATCCGGATGCTGCCCGACCAGCGCGTGCGGTGCTCGGGATGGAGCCGCAGGATCGAGCGCAGGGTAACGCTCTTGCCCGAGCCCGATTCGCCCAGGATGCCGAGCGTCTCACCGCGCTTGAGGTCAAAGCTGACGCCGTTCACCGCATGCACGGTGCGGTCGGGCGTGACGAAGGTCACGTGGAGGTCGCGGACTTCCAGAAGATTGCTCATGTCAGGCCGTCGCTTTCGAATGGCCGGAGCCCGCGACCCGCATGTGGCAGGCGACCTCTTGCCGGCCGGTGCCGGCGAGCGGCGGCTCGATCCGGGCGCAG
>Ga0210408_10002582_pt1 | contig 17504 bp, 16 predicted proteins | sample IncBWH4MmetaG_FD_155471 | JGI IMG/M metagenome (GOLD analysis project Ga0210408, IMG submission 155471) | Forest soil microbial communities from Barre Woods Harvard Forest LTER site, Petersham, Massachusetts, United States - Inc-BW-H-4-M | ecosystem: Environmental > Terrestrial > Soil >...
ATCAACAAAGCGCCGCCGCGGAAGGGGCGTTTTGATCTTAACGCGGCGATCAATGAGGTGATCGTATTGGCGCATAGCGCAATCATCAAGAATGGTGTCTCGGTCGAGACTCGCCTTGCGGATGACTTGCTTGCCGTCCAGGGCGATCGTGTTCAAGTACAACAGGTCGTCCTGAACCTGATCCTGAACGCGATCGAAGCGATGGACTCCGTCGCCGCGGGGGCGCGCAAGTTGGCGGTCAGCACCGAGCAAACCAAAACGGGTGGCGCCCGCGTAGCCGTGCGCGATTCCGGGCCGGGCATCGACCCGGAACATCGCGAACGCGTCTTCCAGGCTTTCTACACCACGAAGCCCAGCGGAACGGGGATGGGGCTGTCGATCTGCCGCTCCATCATCGATGCGCATGGAGGCTGGCTGTGGGCGGAGGCGAACGACCCGCGCGGCGCGGTATTTCAGTTCACGTTGCCCGGCGCGGGGGCTCATGAGTTTTCTTCGGGCGGCTCACCATCCTAGCGCATGATGCCGAAAAGTGGATACCGGTTTTCGGAAAAGCATCATGCGCCAATAATAAGTTAGAGCGTGATGACGATTCGAAGAAAAGTCATCACGCTCTAGTCGGCGCGCGAACAGCTACTTGGTTTTGATGTAGGACTCGTTTGTCCCTAGCGTTGCGACTGACGGAACTCTCGCGGCGTCGTTCCGAGCATATAACGGAAATGTCGGGCCAAATGACTCTGGTCAGAAAACCCTGCCGCATATGCTATTTCTGCTAATGACAGGTTCGATTGCACCAACATCTCCTCGGCTCGCTCCACTCGCTTTTGCGTGAGGTAATGGTGAGGCGTGACACCAGCGGATTGCTTAAATTGTCGAGCAAAATGATGCATCGATAGTCCGGCGACTCTAGCCAGCATTCCGAGATCTATACTTTCGTTCAAATGCACCTCCACGTATTCCCGCACTCGACGCATTGCGCCGGTCGACAGTCCGCCGTGTGCTTGCGGCGGTGGCGCCGGAGCAAGCTTGAGAAGGGTGTCAATCGAGTCCAGGCGGGGCCGGGTATGCAGATTGACGTTCGCTGGATTGGTCGAAGTGTCCGGTGGAGTCACAAAAGCGGGCCGGCTCTCGTTGCTACCGGCGACCAGCAATCGCGCATGGATATCGGTCCCGTCCTTGCGCCGAAAGAGGTCGGCGTCTCGTTCGAAGACGGTCCACAAGCTGATGCCAGCCTCCAGCCCGCGATCATCGAGCACGAGGGACATGCGCGCAATCCTATTTGCGCCTACGATGCGTTGGTTGCCGTCAATTGCCAGCAGCATCCCGACAACGCCGCCGTCGGGCGGCGCCACCGCGACGATCCACTCCCGACGGAACTGCTCGCGAAAAAATCGTTCTTCTATGGCGCGTGCCGACCTTATTGTAAGGGCGCCGGTCAGCGCGTGCGCCCGTTCCGAGAGTTCGGGATCGATGGCGGACACGTCCAAAACCGCCGTCAATGTTCCATCGATGCCAAACACCGGCGCGCCGGAACAGCTCAAGTTTCTGTGTCGCGATCTGAAATGCTGACTTCTGTGGACAGTGACAGGCCGCTCCTCGGCGATGCAGGTGCCAATGCCGTTCGTGCCCTCCACCCCCTCGGACCACACGCCCCCGAGCCAAGTTCCCCAATATTCGAAGCGGCTTGCCAGCGCATCTTCGCCGCGATGCTCGACCGCGACGCCCGAGCCGTCGCAGAACAACACAGCATATCCGGCTTCCCGAACCACCTTGTATAGTTGATCGATCTCCTCCTGCGCACTGGACACGAGCTTGTCCAATGGTTCACGAAAGTTTTTCAACTCGCCCGGCGTAAGGATGCGTGGGGCCGCGCCATCGGCCGGATCGACGCTGTATTTGTTCGCCGACCTTTGCCAGGAGCTCGATACCTCCTCTATCCCTGGCAGGGGCGTCGCGCCTTCAACAACCGAATAAACATGCTCTGCGTGCCGCCCGACTGTGTCGAGCGAGCTTGCAGAGAGTTGGGAGATGCCCGTCATCCCACCTCGTCCATGATGAACATACCGCTGGCAGCCCAGGGCTGACCGGTCACCGATGGTGGCTGACCGGTAACGCGCCGGCGCTCGCCGCTGCTCCCAGGCCACCTCGGCGGGGAGGCTCGGCCGGAGCGGCATCAGGCTATCGCCCCGACGACACGCCCGCAATTGGCGCCCCAGTGTCCCGATTCCGAAGTTCGCCCGATTTTCCCGCACGCCCCGACGCGAACTTCGGAATCGTAGGACACTAGCAACTCTATGATTCTAGTGCCGTTTTGAACCCGAAGTTCGCAACCGGACTCGCGGCAATTGGGGTGCGAACTTCGGGTTCGCGGCACTAGGCCCGTCCCGTCGCTAGACCGCATTCGCACGCACGACAAAAAGCAAGAGCCTCCCCGCCGGATCAAATCCGTCCAAGAGAGGCCTACCGGTTCGCCGGGATGCTCGCGCCCTCGGACGAGCTTCGCGCTCGTGTGGTCGCCAAGGGAGGAATCATACCATGATCGATATGCCGCATCTCGGCCCGACGCCTGACGAACGCTTGCAACTGGCAAACAGTACGGTACTGGGGGCAGACCTTGCGCACATGAACCGCGTGGGCATGATGGGAGAACTGGCCGCCTCGCTGGCGAACGAAATCGTCCAACCGATCGCCAGCGCGCGCAACAACGCGCTTGCAGCCCTGCATTTTCTGGACAAGCAGCCGCCGGACCTCAGTGAGATCAGGGAAGCGCTCGGCTCTATCGTAGGAGATGCCGATCGCGCTGGAGCCATCGTCGACCGCATCCGCGAGCACATCAAGAAAGCGCCGCCGCGAAGGCAGCGTTTCGATCTCAATGAGGCGATCAACGAGGTGATCGTGTTGGCGCGAAGCGCAATCACGGAGAACGGCGTCTCGGTCCAGACGCCGCTCGCTGACGGATTACTTCCCGTTCAAGGGGATCGTGTTCAAGTGCAACAAGTCTTGCTCAACCTGGTTCTGAATGCGGTCGAAGCCATGGGATCGGTCGAGGTAGGGGCACGAGAGTTGGTGATCAGCAGCGAGCAAACCAAAACGGACGGCGTCCTCGTGGCGGTGCGCGATTCCGGGCTGGGCATCGATCCGGAAAATCGCGAGCGCGTTTTCGACACGTTCTACACCACCAAATCCAGTGGAGCGGGCATGGGGCTTTCGATCTGTCGGTCGATCATCGATGCCCATGGTGGTCGGCTATGGGCGGAGGCAAGCGCACCGCGCGGCGCGGTACTTCAGTTCACGGTGCCCGGCCCCGAAAGTGAAGCCGCTCCGGCATTAAGAAGGACGGGTGTCCGTCAAACCTAGCGTCTGCGCGCGCGCCACGGCCTGTGCCCGCTTTTCAACATTGAGCTTGATGAAGATGTGCTTCACGTGCGACTTCACCGTTTCCGGCGTTACCGCGAGGGTCCGGGCGATCTCCTTGTTCGACAGCCCCTCGGCAATCAGTTTGAGGATCGCGCTTTCGCGTACGCTCAGCGATTGCGCAAGCGCCGAGCCGGGCGTCTGCTCCGGTTCGGATTGATAACGCGCTCGCCAAAATGCCATCAGCCTGGAAGCGTAAGTCACAAGCTCGGGAGAGCTTCCCGTTCGCTCCGTATCCTTCTGAAAGGCCGCGAGCAGAGGGCCGACTTCCCGGCCCTCATCCAGAAAGGTGTGGTAGATGCCGGCCTGCGCGAACCGGCTGACGAGTCCACGGAAGCATGCTGCCGCTTCGGCGACCTGATCGGCCCTGAACCGCACGGTCGCAAGCCGCGCCTCGACGCGGAGCGCGAAGTGAAGGTCGTGCACGCTTTCCAGCTCGCGCCGCAGCTCGTTGAGAATCGGGACAGCTTCGTCGAAGCGCTGCTGCGCCGAGGCGATGCAGGCGCGTGCCAATGCCGCGTATCGGTGGATGTCGGACCACGCGCAATTGGTCGGAGCCGGATATGCGGCGGCAAGGCGCTCCAACCGATCGAGACACTCAGTGGCCTGATCGATTCGGCCCTCGTCGAGGTAGAGCCGCGTTCGTTCCGACACCGCCGCAGCGCTCAGGCGTCCCCAACCACGCGCGTTGCCGTGGTTCTCGGCCCAATCCAGCAACGTATGGGCCCTGTCCAGATTCCTCCTGTGCGCGGCAATTCTCGCCATGACGAAATACGAGCCCAAAACGCATTCGAGCATCGTGCCGGCATTGATCAACGGCACGCGGTCGATCAGCAGGGCCTCCGCCTCGTCCACCTCGCCCTGATCGTATCGAATGCGAGCGATCAGGCTTGCGGGCAACGCCGCTGCGACCGAGTTGGGCCCGACGTGCTGCTGGGCGAGGCGCAGGGCGTCGAGGAAGTAGCGCTCCGCGGAAGCCACGCGTAACTGCTGAACCTCCGCCAGCCCTTGGAGGCAGCGGTAGTAGACGGCCGCGAAGACATTCCTCCTGTCCTCATCGACCGAGTAGGGTATCCAAGGCGTCGCATAGAGTTTTTTCAGATCGCCCGCTTTCAAGCAGGCAAGACGAACAACGTTGGAAGCAACATTTGCGGTCCAGGGATCCGCTGTCCGGTCGAGACAGTTTTGCGCGATGGGAAGTGCCGTCTCACTGTCGTCTTTCAGCACGATCGCAACCGAGCGGATCACCTCACATTCGCAACGACACGCTTCTGCCTCCGGTGAAGGATCGGCGCCAATATCCCGCTCTATCTCACCGACAATATCGAGCGCCTCGTCGTATCGGATGACGAGGGCCATCCCCCAGGCGATCGCAAGCCTGACCTCGGGTTGCTCACGCATGACCGCCGGTGGAAATAGGCGTTGCCATGCCAGCAAGGTTAAAAGGTCGCCCCGTTTCACCAGAGCCATGGCGCCATTCTTGATCCAGCCGAGCGCCTGATCCGCATCCTCTCCGGCGATCGCATGCTGGACCGCTTCGGTCCACAGTTCCTGGCGAGCGTACCAATCGGCGGCACGCCGGTGCAGATCGGGAAGCTCTGCGCCAAGTGCGGACTCGACCCTACGCTTGAGATATCCGGCAAGAAGGGGATGGTAACGATACCACTCGCGCTCCTGATCGAGCGCGGTCAGCAACAACTGCCGTTCCTCGATCGACGCAAGCAGTGCGCGGGCCGAACGCGTTCCGGCAACCGCTTCACACAGCGGAGCGGAAACCCGGTCCAGTATGGCCGTGCGCAGCATGAAGGCGACCAGATCCGGCGGCAGACCATCGAGCATCTCCGCCAGATAGGCGTCGATCGGGCGCTGCATGCCGGAGAGGTTGCGCACGTATTGCCCAAAATCTTCGCCCGAGGATGACGTCGACACGACGATCCGCAACTGGGCAGGCCAACCCTCGGTTCTGGCATGCAGCATCTTCACATCCGCCGGCGCCAAGCTGCCTGGCTTCTCGCGCTCGAGGAACTCGCGGGTCTCCTGCAGGTCAAACCGCAGCGCCGAAGCATCGATCTCCAACAACTGGTTGTTGGCGCGCAGCGAGGCGAGCGGAAGCGGCGGCTCTGTGCGAGTCGTGAGGACGACATGGGCTTGCGACGGCGCATGCCTGAGAAAGAACGCCACCGCGTCATGAATCCCGGGATCGGTCACCCAGTGATAATCCTCCAGGAACAAACACATCTCGTCGTCAACGTCGGTCAAGTCATTGATCAAGGTGGATAGAATCGCCTGGGGATCGATCAGAGAAGTCTCCCCGACCAGGTCGAGCGCATCTGTCCCGACTTCGGGCGCCGCGCGGCGGAGTGCCTGGGCCACATAGAACAGAAAGCGGGACGGCTCGTCGTCATCCGGATCGATCGTCAACCACGCCACCGAGCTTCCGCGCTGGCCCAACCACTCCGCCCAGCTCGCGGCGAGCGACGTTTTGCCGAACCCCGCGGGTGCCTTGATCACGGCCACCCGCTTGGCCGGAAGTTGGGACACCGCGGTGAGCAGACGCGGACGATCGATCAGACCGGAACGTCGTGGCGCAACGATTTTGGTGACGAGAAACGGGAGGCGCTTCCCGCCCGCCAGCGGGACTTGCCCCGTCGTCGGCCCTCGCGATGAGGTCGAAAGCTCCATCTAGTGTCCCGATTCCGAAGTTCGCCAGCGTCTGCGGCTTCCTCGGAAGCGAACTTCGGAATCGTAGGACACTAGCAACTCTATGATTCTAGTGCCGCTTTGAACCCGAAGTTCGCAACCGGACTCGCGGCAATTGTAATGCGAACTTCGAGTTCGCGGCACTAGGGCATCCCCAATTCGGGCCGTTCGCATTCCCCCGTTCGGGGGATAGGCGCGCGGGCAAGACTGTACGATTTCTACATCGGCGGAGAAAAGACCCGCACGCATGGGCCCCCACGCCTTGCGCAGGTTTCCCGGCCTTGCTCGCAAGGCGTACCGACGGACTGCACGCGACTTGGCCTCAAGCGGAACGCAGCGATGGCGACGGATTCGCATTCATCAGCTCCTGCGGTCGTTGCCGAGAGCACGACCTCGGGAACCGCTCATGGTCGACCGAAGGGGGCGGAGGAGGCGCTCCGCGAACTGGAGACGGAACTCGCCCATATGAACCGAGTGAGCATGATGGGGGAATTGGCTGCCTCACTGGCTCACGAAATCGCGCAACCGATCGCCAGCGCGCGCAACAACGCTCGTGCGGCCGTGAATTTCCTGGACCAGCAGCCGTCCGACGTCGGCGAGGCCAGGGACGCGCTCACCTGCGTCGTGGCAGATGTCGACCGAGCCCGAGACATCATCGACCGTATCCGTGAGCACATCAAAAAAGCGCCGCCGCGAAAGGAGCGCTTTGAACTCAATCAGGTGATTGACGAGGTGATGGTATTGACGCGAAGCGCCATGATCAGGAATGAGGTCTCGGTCCACACGCGCCTCGCGGGCGGCTTGCTTCCGGTTCAGGGAGATCGCATTCAATTGCAACAGGTCGTCCTGAACCTGGTCCTCAACGCGGTGGAGGCCATGGGTTCGGTCGAGGCGACGGCTCGCGAGTTGTCGATCAGCACCAAGCAAGACCGGGCAGGGGTCCTCGTGACCGTCAGCGATACCGGGCCGGGGGTCGGCGCCGAGGATCGCGAGCGCATTTTCGAGGCGTTTTACACCACGAAGTCAGCCGGAACAGGGATGGGGCTCTCAATCTGCCGGTCGATCGTCGGTGCTCACGGCGGCCACCTATGGGCGGAGGCGAATGAACCTCGCGGTGCCGTATTTCAGTTCACGGTGCCCGGCGTGAAAGCGGGCAGGACCTCATGAACTTTCTTCAGGAGGTTTGCTGGAGTTGAGAGCCGCGCGCAGACACCGTATCAAGTTTTGTTCATCAATGGGCTTACGGAGATAACAGACCACCCCATCCTTCAAAGCCCGGTCCCGGTCGACATCATTGGGGTAGGCGGTCACGAGGATCGTCGGAATCGTATGTCCCGTATCGATGAGGCGTCGATAGAGTTCGACCCCGGTCATCGCAGGCATGTGGACGTCGGCGATCAGGCAGGCGGTGTCGCTGACACGAGGAGACGCAAGGAAGTCGATCGCCGACGCGAAAGCCTCGACGGTGTAGCCCAACGACCGCATCAGCCTTCGCATGGACTCGCGAAAGAATTGGTCATCCTCAACGACCGAAATCAACAATGATTTCGACATACCGCCTCCGGCAGTCCGCCCGAAACCCGCTGCGCGGGCGCCAACGAGAATATTGGCGCGCCGCCTGGGATTTTCCACAACGTGCTCTAATGGTGCCACTGTGGCAATGCCGGCGCCCCGTAAACTTTGGCTTATCTTCGCGCGCGCATTGCACAACCCGCACCCCATAACTGCCGAAGAGCAAGTGCAGTGCGCGTAAACCTTCGTCTATGCCGCTTGGGTCCTCCTGCGGAGAACGGGGCTGTTCATGACCAAGGATTAGGATTAGCTTGCGCCCGCACGGGCAACCGAGACAAAGGCTTGTTCCCATGATTGTTTAATCTGGGTAGCTGCGATGCCTGACGCAAACTCCACTGTCCTGGTCATCGACGACGATTCGGACCTCCGAGCATCGGTCGGCCGCCTGTTGCGATCGCTCGGCATGGATGTTCAGCTTTTCGCGTCCATTGCCGACTTCCTCAAGTCCGACCTACCCGATAGTCCCACCTGCCTGGTGCTCGACGTGAGATTGCCGGGCAAGAGTGGCCTCGATTTCCAGCGCGAGCTCGTCGCGGCGAACAGGGAACTCCCGATCATCTTCATCACGGGGCATGGCGACATCCCGATGTCGGTGCAAGCGATGAAGGGCGGCGCCATTGAGTTCCTTACCAAGCCGTTCCGCGATCAGGACCTCCTCGACGCCATTCAGCTCGGCCTCGAACGCGATCGTGCCCGGCGGGAAAGTGAAGGGGCCATGGCCGATCTCAGGGAGCGTTTCGCCTCGCTAAGCCCTCGGGAACGCGAGATCGTGGTTCAGGTCGCGCGCGGCCGCCTGAGCAAGCAGATTGCCCACGATATCGGCATTGCCGAAGCCACCGTGAAGGTGCATCGCAGCAGGGCGATGCAGAAGATGAAGGCCGGTTCGCTGCCCGAGCTTGGCCGAATGGCCGACAAGCTCAAGCTTGTACCTGATAAGCCGCAACGGTTTTGAACTGTACGCTAGTGCCGCGAACCCGAAGTTCGCATCATACTTGCCGCGAGTCCGGTTGCGAACTTCGGATTCAAAGCGGCACTAGAATCATAGAGTTGCTAGTGCCCTTCGATTCCGAAGTTCGCAAACGAGCGTGCCGCAAAATGATGCGAACTTCGGAATCGGGGCACTAGGCGGCGCGTCGTTCGCGTGGTCGCGCGACCCTGTCAATGTACCCGCCATTCGCCGGCCCGCGCCGCGGCCGGTAAATTTAGGTTTACCTAACGTACCCGCACTGATCATTGCCCGCCACCCGCGTGCAATAGATCGCGTCACCCGAAACGATCAAACTCGCCAGCATGTTGCAGAGGAATAGCCCTGCAAACGCACGCGAGGTCACCATGCGCGCATTAGGATCGACTGCCGCTCTCGAGCGCTTTCCGTGGCGCCAGGCGCGAGCGCCGGGCCAATTTCATCCTGAACCCGGGCTGGACGCGAGTCGCGACGTCCGAGGTCCCGATAGAGAAAAACCATCCGCCGAAAAACGGACCGAAACCGCCGGCTCCACGCCGACAGAAATTTCTTTCGGCTCGTTTCGCCTGCTCCCGGGACAATTTCTTCTGCTCGAAGGCGACAACCCTATCCACCTTGGGAGCCGCGCTCTGGAAATACTGATTGTGTTGCTTGAGCGCCCCGGTGAGCTGGTCAGCAAGCAAGAATTGATGGGGCGAGTCTGGCCTGACACGTTTGTCGAGCCGGCCAACCTTACAGTCCATATTTCCGCGTTGCGCCGCACGTTGCGCGATGGGCGCGATGGCAATCGGTTCATCATAAATGTACCCGGGCGCGGCTACAGCTTCGTCGGCTTGGTTGAGCTGCCGTCGCGGGAAAACCGAACGGTATTCGCAGGTCCGGTTCTCGCTGCGGGCGCAAGTTGGTCGCCAACGATCGCGGCCGGCGATACCTCGTCCCCGGTAAGGACGAGCGACCTGCAGCGCGCCAGGGCCACAGGACGGTAGCTTGTCACACACCGGCACGAAGGACGACCTGAACGGAGAAGATGCCATGCCCCGATCGCATTATAAGCTAACGCCAAGCGGAACTGTCATCGAAGCGGCGCGAACCGCTGTTGCGGAAGAATTGGGGCGCCACCTTCCTGTCGTGCCCGAATCGCCCCCCGAAATCACGAAACTGCTTGCTCGCCTGGTTGCGCTCGTCAGCGTGACGCAGCGCGTCGCCGAGCCCGGTCTCGTCGCGTCCTTGCCACCCCAATTGCCGCTGCCCGGAGCAAGGCTCCCGCGCGGCTGATGGAGTCCGCTCGATGAGAAGCGCGACCGAGCTGAGAGACGTTATGATCCAGCTTGAGGCAGACCTGATCGCCATATCTTGCTGAATCGGCCGTGAGGTTGCTCGATTAGTGGTCGCCCAACTCTCGCGCCGCCTCGGGGCTTACGAGAGAAGCCGACGCAGAGGACAAGGAGCCGCGCCATGCCAGGCCTGCACCACGTCACCGCGATTGCGGGCAACCCACTGCGCAATTTGGACTTTTATACCCGTGTCTTGGGACTACGCCTGGTCAAACGCACGGTCAATTTCGACGACCCCGGGACCTATCACTTCTATTATGGCGACGAGACCGGCAGTCCCGGTACCGTGCTGACCTTCTTCCCGTGGGAGCACGCGGCCCAGGGCCTGGTAGGCGTCGGCGAGACGCAGCAAACAGCGTTCCGTGTGCCGCTGAGCTCGCTCGGCTACTGGACCCAGCGCCTGGTTGAAAAAGGCGTCCGGCACGAGGCGCGGGAAACGCGTTTCGGTGACACCGTGCTCCCGTTCTCCGATCCCGATGGCACGAGACTCGCACTCGTCGGCGTGCCCGACGCTGAGAACGAGCGCGGCTGGAGCGGCGGCAACGTGCCGGCGGAACATGCAATGCGCGGCTTTTTCGGCGTGACTTTACAGCTCGCCGACAAGGCGCGGACCGGCGCGATTCTCACCGACGTGCTGGGGCTCGAGGAAGCGGGTCGCGAGGGGCCTATCGTTCGCTATCGCGCGGGCGGATCGGCGCTGGGCGGCGCCGTCGATATTCACACGCTCAAGGATCTTGGGCGCGGTCGTCAGGGGCGCGGCTCGGTGCATCACATCGCGTTCCGGGCGGCGGACGACGCCGAACAGGCGGCAATGGCCGGCAAGCTCTTGGCGCACGGCGTGCGTCACACCGACCAACGCGACCGCAACTATTTCCGCTCGATCTATTTCCGCGAACCGGGCGGCGTGCTGTTCGAGATCGCGACCGACATTCCGGGCTTTGCGATCGACGAGCCGGTCGCGTCGCTCGGCAGCGCCCTCAAGCTGCCGCCCTTCCTCGAGCCGCAGCGCGGCGCGATCGAGAAGGCCCTTCCTGCGCTGGAGGCGGTCGCCTGATGTCTGATGTTGTCTTCGTACCGGCTCAGTCCGCCCGCATGATCGTGGTGGTGGCTCCCACTGCGATGGAAACACATAGGCAACCGATCTCGTCGTAGGCGCCGTAGACGACCTTGCCGCCGACGATACAAAGGCTCGTTAAACGCTGCAAACGCTAGCCGCCTTTTCCTATGAATTGGATTTTGATGTGCTTTCCCGCAGTTATTTAGTGCGCCCTCGCTTATGATTTACGCGGAGTCGATATCGCCAGATACCGGCGATCCGATCCTCGACGAGCCGGCCGCATCGAAACCTTGGTGTATAACTATAAACAAAATCCCTACGCGCAGCGACCAACGTAGGAATGTATCCGCTGCTGCGACCGCTATTTAATTCAATGAGGTCGGCCGTGCTGCGCCAAGATGTTGGCGGACCGGAAGATGGCTTCGTCCGTCATCGCAAACCGCGCAAGGAGCCTGTCATGAAATGTTCGCATCCCATGTGCAATCGCGGAATTGGCCTCGTCTCGCACCGACGCTGGTTCCACAAGGGGCTCTATTGCTCGCGCGGATGCCGTGATGACTACGCCATCATGCAGACGAGGCCGAAGCGGGCGCAGCTGGCAGATGCCAAGCTCTTTGCCTGGCTGCTCGCGCCGTCGAACGTGCTCGCGCACCCGCCGCTCGCTCCGGCGACGGTGCGGACGCAACGACGTCAGCTCTCATTTTGATCGTTGCACTTATCCACGGCTTTAGAGGCGTTTCCCGAAGCACGGGGAATGGTCGCGATGCGAAAGAAGATGCAACTCGCGCGACCAACCGAAATATCTGGGGGTTCGATAATAGACAAAAAGTAGACAGGCTTGCAGCTCGCGCCTCATCCGCGCGCAAGTTATTGAAATTACTGGCGCTCCCTAGGGGACTCGAACCCCTGTTTTCGCCGTGAGAGGGCGACGTCCTGGGCCGCTAGACGAAGGGAGCGGGCGCGAACCGTCCAGATAGCCTCTATCCGGATTGCCCGCAAGGCAAGCGACCGGTCTCTGCCGGCCCTACGGCACGGTGCCGAACATCAGCCGGCCGGTGGGCCGCAAGGTCCTGATGTCGAAGGTGCGGATTTCGGTCGCGCCGTCGACCTCCAGCGTAATGACGAGGCGGTCGCCGGCGACGGCGGTTTGCACGATACGCGCGCCGCGCGGCAAGGTGAGCGTCATGTCATTGGGAATATTGGCGAGCACGGGTTTTGGCGCCGTCGGCGTCGGCGGCGGGGGCTGCGGGGCCGGCTCAGTGCGGAACAGCCGATAGCCGACCACCATGAGCACCGCGCCGATCGCGACCACCATGAAAAGATTGGAGAAGAGCATCAGGCGGCGGATGTTGCCGAGCGTGCGCGTCGCATCGGGATCGAGCGGCGGCGCGGCCGTGGGCGCCACCGGGCGCGCCGGTTCGCGCGGCGCCGGAGGCGGCGGCTCCGGCGCTGCCAGCGGCTCGGGGGGAGCGCTCAACTCGGCGCGCGGTTCCGGCGCAGGTTCGGACGCGCGGTCGAGCACCGAAGGCCAAGCCCATTCCGGCACGCGATCGGGCGCCCGCGGCGAAATCGGTTCGTCGAGATCCCGCGGCGGCTCGCGCCGATCGAACAGATCATCATCGGCCGTGGGTTCGATATCGCGCGGCTCGTCGGGCGCGACCGGAGCCGCGGTCAAGGGTGCAGCCGACTCGGCATCATCGCGCGGGGGTTCCGGAGCGGGTGCGGGCTCGAGTTCGGACTTCGGCTGCGGCGGCGGGCCGAACCACGGCAAATCCGGTTCTTCGCTCGCAACCGGCGGCGGCGCCGCGGCGGATGCGGTATCATGCGGCGGCTCCGGCGCAGCCGCCGGAGGGGCCGCGCGGAGGGGCCGCGGGACGTAAGGTTCGGGCGCCTCTCCCGGCGGCGCCGGGCTGCCGAGCGGCCGCGCCAGAAGTTGCGAGAGCCGGCGCGCCGCCTCGATCGAGCGGGTCGGCGGGCGCGCGGCGGGAGCTGGCGGGTCGTCCGGATCCGGATCACTCATGACGCAACAGGATCGCAACGAAACGGTCGAGGTTTTCGAGGAAGAAGCGGGCGCACGGCTCGACCGCGTGCTCGCCATCCGCCTCGAGGGCTTGTCGCGCTCGCGCCTCAAGAACCTGATCCTCGAGGGGCGGGTCGCGCTTTCCGGCCGCACGATCCGCGATCCGGGCCACCGCGTCAACGCAGGCGACGTTTTCACGGTCGAAGTCCCGGCGCCTGGCCCCGCAGATCCTCAGCCCGAGCCGATCGCGCTCACGGTCGTCTACGAAGACGAGGACGTGATCGTCATCGACAAACCGCCCGGCCTGGTGGTGCACCCGGCCGCCGGCAATTGGACCGGGACGCTCGTCAACGCGCTGATCGCCCACTGCGGCGAAAGCCTCTCCGGCGTGGGGGGCGTGCGACGACCCGGCATCGTTCACCGGCTCGACAAGGATACCAGCGGGCTCATGGTGGTGGCGAAGAACGACCGTGCTCACCAGTCGCTGGCCGCCCAGTTCGCCGACCACGGCCGCACCGGCCCGCTGATCCGCGGTTATCTCGCTTTCGCCTGGGGCGTGCCGGACCGCCCGAAAGGCACCATCGACGCGCCGCTTGGCCGGCATACCCGGGCGCGCGAGCGGATGGCGGTACGCCCGGACGGGCGCCCGGCTATAACTCACTGGGCGCTCGAGGAGACCTACGCCGGACGGGACGGAACCCCGGCCGCCAGCCTGATTGCCTGCCGGCTCGAGACCGGACGGACCCATCAAATTCGCGTCCACCTCGCCCATATCGGCCATCCGGTCCTCGGGGACCAGACCTACGGCCGCGGATTTGCGACCAAGTCGGCCCTTCTCGGGACGGCCGGACGGGCGGCGGTCGCGCGGCTTGAAAGGCAGGCCCTCCACGCCCACTTATTAGGCCTCGACCACCCGGCCACGCGCCGATTCCTGGAGTTCCGCTCGGAACTACCGGGCGATTTATCACGTTTACATCACGGACTGCGTCAGGGTGCGCTGCGAGGCGCGCCGGGCTCCTGCTAAATAAGCGCGGTTATTCAAAGGGTTGGCGCGGCGGCGCGGCGGCCCGGGGCGGTCACTCGGACTTGAGCGGGCTTGTTTTTGCGTTAGCCCGCCCGGTCGGGTATGCTGCAACTGCGAACAAGCGCCGTCGGCTCGGGGAGCGACGGCGCAACCTGCCCGCCGAATCTCTCGGGGGCATAACGTCTGGAGGGCGCTGTATGGCCCACGCTGCAAGTTTGCCGATCCTGACGGCTGAATCAGGGCTTACTCGATATCTCGAGGAGATCCGGCGGTTCCCGATGCTGGAACCGCAGGAGGAATACATGCTGGCCAAGCGCTGGCGCGAGCACGGCGACCGCGACGCCGCGCACCGGCTCGTCACCAGCCACCTGCGGCTCGTCGCCAAGATCGCCATGGGTTACCGCGGCTACGGCCTGCCGATCGCCGAGGTGATCTCGGAAGGCAACGTCGGCCTGATGCAGGCGGTCAAGCGGTTCGAGCCCGAGAAGGGCTTCCGGCTCGCCACCTACGCCATGTGGTGGATCAAGGCATCGATCCAGGAATACATCCTGCGCTCGTGGTCGCTCGTGAAGATGGGCACGACCGCGAACCAGAAGAAGCTGTTCTTCAACCTGCGCAAGGCAAAGAGCAAGATTTCCGCGCTGGAAGAAGGCGACATGCGGCCCGACCAGGTCAAGCTGATCGCCAAGCGCCTCGGCGTCACCGAGCAGGACGTGATCGACATGAACCGCCGCCTGGGCGGCGACGCGTCGCTCAACGCGCCGATCCGCGACGACGGCGATTCCGGCGAATGGCAGGACTGGCTGGTCGACGACGCGCCGAGCGCCGAACGGGTGATGGAGGAGAACGAAGAGCTCGACAACCGGCGCAAGGCGCTGGGCGAAGCGCTCACCGTGCTCAACGACCGCGAACGGCGCATCTTCGAGGCGCGGCGCCTGGCCGAGGACCCGATCACGCTCGAGGAACTCGCGGACGAGTTCGGCGTCTCACGCGAACGCGTGCGCCAGATCGAGGTGCGCGCGTTCGAGAAGGTGCAGAGCGCCGTCAAGCACCGCGTCGCCGCGATGGAGCATCCGGCGGCGATGGCGGCACACTGACCAGGGATCAGCAAATCAGGTATCAGGAATCAGGGGCTCCGCTTCCGCGGGGCCCCTTTGCTTTGTCTGCGTTCGAACCTGATCCCTGATACCTGATTTTCCTGATACCCGGTTCTCATAGAAATCGCGTCGGCCAATTGATCGTGCGCCACATGTGGGCGGACGGGCTCGAGTCGAAACCGAGGCCTTCCTTGGGCTGGCGGAAGTGACGGCCGATGATGTCGGTGAATTCCTCCAGTTCGACCCGCGCGTTCGGATCGAACGAATAGAGGTCGTTCACGCAGATCATGCGCGCCGACATGTACCATTTGTGTTCTCGCGCGCGCTTGTATTCCGCGACTATGTGCGGCTCCGGCCGATAATCCGGGCCGAAATATTTCACGTAGGCCTTGGGATAGGCGTACCCCACCGACTCGTCGGGAAAGAAACGCAACGCCTGGTGCATGCGCACCGCCCAGCTTACTTCTTCGTCCACATACGGCTCGATCAGCTGCGCGCCCCAATAGCCGTGGTCGGAGCGGATGAAGCTCGCGACGCCGATGTCGTGCAGTAGGCAGGCAAGCACGATCTTCTCGCTCATGCCGTTCTTGAGCGCGAGCTTGGCGCTTTGCAGCAAGTGCGCCGTGGTGGCGAAGCGGCATTTGAAGAAGTCCATCAAGGTGGGCTTTTCCGGCAGCGGCGGCAGCCGCGGGTCGGGGCCCATCAGCATGTATTTGCCGGGATATTTCTTCTGCAGCGCCGGCCCGCTCTCCATCTCAACCTTGCCGTCGGCAAGCGTGAACAGCACCGACTTGGTGACTATGCGCTCGAGCTCTTCGGCCATGCGCTCTTCGAGTTCGTCGGCGCGTTCGGACAAGGTCATTGCGGCTTGCGGTCCCATGGGGATGCTCCGATCGGGGTTTGCCGGCAGGCTATTGCATAGGCTGGGGTTGTCAACGCGGCCGGACGTGTACCGGCCAAAGAGCCCTTTTCCTTAGATGCGGCACCCGCCATCATCCGACAACCGACGATTGACCACCGAGGGCAAAGGGGATGGGGCGCGCGCGATTCCAACGGTTGGCGGCGATCCTGATTGCCGCTGTGGGCCTTGCCTCCGCGCCGTCGTTCGGTCAGGCCCCGAGCGACGCGGCTGCAGCCCGAGCATTGTTTGACAAAGCGGTCGCACTCGGCGACAGCGGCCGCACCGAGGACGAAATCGCCGTGTATAACGAGTTGGTCACGCGCTTCGGCGACGCATCCGACTTGACGCTGCGCGGTGTGGTGGCCGATGCGCTTCGCAAAAAAGCTTCGGTCCTCGGCCAGCTCGGCCGCAGCCAGGACGCCATCGCGATCTACGATGAGGTAGTCGCCCGCGTCGGCACCGCCCCCGAGTTATCCTTGCGCGAGGCGGCGAGTGATGCGCTTTTGAGTAAGGCGATCACGCTCGGCGGGCTCGGCCGCAACGAGGAAGCAATTGCCGCCTATGACGAGGTGACCACCCGCTTTGGCAGCGCGCCGGAATTGACGATGCTCGTGAACGTGGGGGCGGCGCTTTACAACAAGGGCGCGACGCTTGAAAAACTTGGTCGTCGCGAGGCCTCGATCGCCGCTTACAATGACCTGATCGCCCGATTAGGCGAAGAATCCGATGGATCTCTGCGCGAGCTGACGGCCCGCGCGTTGTTCAACAAGGGCATCGCTCTTTATAAACTTGGCCGCCACAACGAGGAAATCGCGGCCTACGATGATCTGATCGAGCGCGCAGGCACCGCTTCCGAAAAGCTTTTGCGGGAACTCGTGGCCGAAGCGCTCTTCAATAAAGGTGACACCCTCAATCGACTGGGCCAGAGCAATGCCGCCAAAGCGGCCTATAACGATTTGATTGCGCGTTTCAGCTCGGCCGCCGAACCCGACTTGGCGAGGATCGTCCGGATGGCAAGAGGCCGACTGCTCAAAAGGTGACGTCAGATAGAGCAGTGGCAGGGCGTTGATTCTCTCCTCTCGGCCCTCCGACTCACTGCCCCCAGGCCTTGAATGCCTCGGCGAAGGCGCGTTCGCCCGGCGTGCCTTTCTCGACCGCCAGGATGGCGCGGCGACCGTTGGTGTAGACGATCGGGATGTCGAACCACGGCCGCTCCTTGAGCAGCTCGATGTTATGCGCCGCCTCGCCCTCGCCCGATTGCAGGCCGACAAGGAAAAAGGTCGGCGCAACCTTGACCACCAGGCCGGCGAGCGGGGCGCCGCGCGCCTGCTCGGCTTGTTTCATCAAGACGGTCGGCACGTTGCTGATGCCGCCGAACGGGAAGTCCGCCGGGATGTTGAACATCAGCTCGATGGTATGACTCG
>Ga0210408_10002585_pt1 | contig 17495 bp, 22 predicted proteins | sample IncBWH4MmetaG_FD_155471 | JGI IMG/M metagenome (GOLD analysis project Ga0210408, IMG submission 155471) | Forest soil microbial communities from Barre Woods Harvard Forest LTER site, Petersham, Massachusetts, United States - Inc-BW-H-4-M | ecosystem: Environmental > Terrestrial > Soil >...
GGATCATAGGGCAACTCGGCCACGATCATGCGCTTGGCCGCCTCGGCGCCCAGCCCGTCCTTCAGGCCCTTGAGATAGTCGCGGCCGGAATCGTCGTTCTGATAGAGCACGCCGATCTTGCCCTGCGGCAGGTTCTGCAAGATGTATTTGGCGTAGATCCGCCCCTCCGTCTGGTAGGTCGGCTGCCAGCCCATGGTCCACGGGAAATTCTTCGGGTCGCCGAATTTTGTAGCGCCGGTGGCGACGAAGAGCTGCGGCACCTTCTTCAGGTCGAGATATTTCTGGATCGCATTGTTGGTCGGCGTGCCGAGGCTCTGGAAGATCAAGAGCACCTCGTCGCTTTCCACGAGCTTGCGCGCCTGCTCCACGGTCTTGGGCGGTGAGAAGGCGTCGTCATAGGAGATGAAGTTGATCTTGCGGCCGTTGATGCCGCCCTCGTCGTTGAGCCTCTTGAAGAAGGCGGCCTGGGTCCGGCCGATCAGCGCATAGGCCGACAGCGGACCGCTGTAGGGCATGATGTTGCCGATCTTGATTTCGGTATCGGTGGCGCCGGGATCGTATTTCTTTTGTGCCGCGGCGGGGTTTGTGCAGACGGAAACGCCCAGCAGGATCGACGCCAGTAGAAGGATTTTCGTTTGCGCCATATCGGCCTCCCGTGATGTTGCCGGCTGTCCGCAGATCTTAGGCCAGTCTATGGTTCCGATGCCGTGCGAGTCCAGCCGACGCGAGCGGGCGGCGGGCAGATTATCCGCTTGACGGACGGCTGCCTTGCTTGGCCTCGGTGATTGCGTTCTTGGTATGATGTCTGGCATCTTTAGCCCGGCGCTTCGGCGCTCGCCCCGAACAAAGGGCTCGCCGCGAACAAAGGAAAGGATCGTCTTGTTCATGTCCATGCCTGCCTTGTTCAAGGGCCGGCTGTCGATCCCCGTGATCGGCGCGCCGCTGTTCATCATCTCGGTGCCCGATCTCGTGATCGCGCAATGCAAGGCGGGCGTGGTCGGATCGTTTCCGGCGCTGAACGCCCGTCCGCCCGCGCTGCTCGACGAGTGGCTGGCGCGGATCGGAGAAGAGCTTGCCGCTCACGACAGGGCGCATCCGGATCGGCCTGCGGCGCCGTTTGCGGTCAACCAGATCGTGCACCGCTCGAACAACCGGCTCGAGCACGATCTCTCGCTCTGCGAGAAGCACAAGGTGCCTGTCATCATCACCTCGCTCGGCGCCCGCGAAGAACTCAATCAGGCCGCCCATGGCTGGGGCGGTATCGTCTTCCACGACGTGATCAACCAGAAATTCGCGCACAAGGCGATCGAGAAGGGTGCCGACGGCCTGATCCTGGTTGCGGCCGGCGCCGGCGGCCATGCCGGGGTGATATCGCCGTTCGCCTTCGTTGCGGAGACGCGGCAGTGGTTCGATGGGCCGATCGCGCTGTCGGGCGCGATCGCCAATGGTCGCGCGATCCGCGCGGCGCGGATGCTGGGCGCCGATTTCGCCTATATCGGCTCGGCCTTCATAGCCACCCGGGAGGCCAATGCGGTGGAAGGCTACAAGCAGATGATTACCAATTCGACCGCTGAAGACATCGTCTATTCCAACCTGTTCACCGGTGTGCACGGCAATTACCTGAAGCCATCGATCATGGCGGCCGGCATGGATCCGGACAATCTGCCGACCTCCGATCCATCGAAGATGAGTTTCGGCACCGACGCCTCCGGCGAGCGCGCGAAGCCCAAGGCCTGGAAGCAGATCTGGGGCTCAGGCCAGGGCGTCGGCAGCGTGGCCAGGATCTTGCCGGCCGCCGAATTGATCGGGCGCTTCAAAAAGGAATACGACGAGGCCGCCGATCCGCCTTTGTGAGGCGGCGCATCGGGCGAGGGCGGGCGCTGGAGCATGATCTCCGCGCCAACGCGCTTCGCGTTGTCGCGAGGGAAAAACCGTCGCGCTTGCGCCGTCAGGCCCGGTGAGCTTGATGCTTATTCAAGCTCCAAAACCTGGTAATGCCCGCTGTCGTCGATCGCCGTTCCCCATATCTTGTGCGAGGCCTGGTGCTCCGCGCGGCCAAAGCTAAGGGGAGAGCCAAGGCCCAGATCGAGATTGCGCGTGTTCTCCAGGACATCGATCAGCCGTTCGGTATCGAGCTGCGGGCCTGTCCGCTTCAGGCCCTGGATCAGGACGTTGGCGGCAACATAGCCTTCGAGCGACACGTAATCCGGCGACTCGCCGGGAAAATATTTCGCCAGCGCGTTCTTGTATTCGAGCACTGCGCTCGAATAGCCGCCGACCGCCGGCACCACCTGCGTCACGATGATGCCGCTGGCATAGCGCGGCCCAAGCAGCATCAGTTCTTCGGCGAGCGCGGTAGAGCCCACGAACGACACGTTCGAATAAATCATCCCGGGAAACAGATCTTTCGTCTTCTCGATGAATTTGGCGGCTGCTCGATAGGTTGCGACCATGACCACCGCCCTGATCGCGAGCTTCTGGGCCTTCAGCTGATTGACCGCGTCGTCGACATCAACGGTATTGCGCTTGTAGTTGAGCCGCAGAATGGAGGAATCATTGATGCCGAGCCCACGAAATGCCTTGGCGACACCGGCAAAGCCCGCATCGCCATAGGAATCCTGCTGGGCGAACACCGCGATCTGTCTCGGCTGCAGCCGGCGCAGCTTGATCAGATAGTGCACGACGGTGGCGGTTTCCTCGGCATAGCTCGCACGATAGTTGAATACGTAACGATCGGGCGGATCGTTGCGCAGGATATTGGAGCCGGTGAACGCGCCGAAGAACAACGTCCGCCGCTCGAGTGCGTAGGGGATGGCGACAGCCGCGGTTGGCGTGCCGACATTGCCGATAAAGCCGAAAACCTGCTCCTTGTCGTAGAGCTGCTTCATGGCGTCGAGCGTCCGCGACGGCTCATAGCCGTCGTCCGCCGAGATCAGCTTGAGCATCCGGCCTTCCACGCCGCCGGCTTCGTTGACCCGGGCGAACGCAGTGTCGATGCCGAGCTTCATCTGGCGCCCGAGTTCCTTCGCGGAACCGGAAAACGGTGCCACGATCCCGAACCGAATTTCGTTGGCGGTGACCCCGCGCGCGGTGGAGGTGGGCACCGGCTGCGGCAGCGGCGCCGTCGGCGCCGTGGCGGCAGCAGCCGAGGACGGCGCGACCACGGCGGCCAGCGACGGCGAGGGTGATGGCGCCTTGCCGGCGAGCGACTGCTCGAGATCAAGCTGGCGCTCCGCCGATCTGCAATCGGTGCGGCCCAGCGTTACGGCATTACGGCCGTCTGAGACATAGCGATCGAGCAGCCGCGAAAGGTCGTCACGCTCGGCCTCGTTGGACGAGGTTTCCCTGATCACCGCTTGGAACTTGTCGGAGATAAACTGAATTCGGGGGCGCGCGATGTCCGCGCATGCCAAGGCCGAACCAATAATGGGTCCGACGCGGCCCGCCAGGTCGCGCACGATATTCGCATTGTCGCCGGTTGCTGAACCCGCGGTACCCGCGAGAAGGGCGCCAACCAGAGCCGCCATCCACCGGGATCGCGAACTCCGAACGGCGGTCATATTGGACCCGATATCAGGCATCATTTCTGTTTCCGTGTTTGCCGTTTGGATTATTGAGGTGCTTCCACCGCGTCGGCCTTCTGCCGCCATTGCATGAATTGTTGAAGCAGCTTTTCAGGCTGCTCGTGCGGAGCGGCCTGGCCGGCTTCGGTTGAAGCAAGCAGTCCGCGGAACTCGGAAAGGGCCGGTTTCGATCCCCCATCGCCTTGCTGGGGCTGCGTGGTTTTCAGCGACTGTACCGCCGCAGCAAAGGATGCGCCAGCGTCCGGTTTCTGGGACGCATGGATCATCAAGACCACAAACAGCGCCGCGAGCGCCGAAACGCCGATGGCGGCGGCCCCGAACAACGCCTTGCGGCGATCCACATGGTCGCGCGCGAGCGCCGTGACCTCCTGCATGACCTCAGGGTCGAGCGAGCGGGGCAGCGGATGGTAGACCGAACCTGACAATGGCTCGGAATTTAACGGTGGCTCCAGTCTTTCGCGCAATCGGCGCGGCGCATAGTAAAGCGGATCGTTCGGGTTGGGCGGGTCTTGCTCCAAGGCACTCATACGCTACTCCTTTGACGCTTTTCTATTATCAGTTGGTTCCTTTGACTGCTCTAGACAAAGCTTCAAAGCAAATTGGGTAGACCACGAAAAAATCCGCGTTCATCCCGATCGAGCCGTAAACATTGGCTGGATAACTCGAATCAAAACGTCGGAGGCCGATCCAACATTGCCCGATACGGCCTGCATCGGGCCTCGAGATGGATTTCGAGGCCGCACCTTCCCAGCTGATCCCATTGCCCGTCCCCCGGCAACTATCCGCGTTTGCAGCGGATACGGCGTTCCCCCCAATTGCGGCAGAACGTCACCAAGACGTGATGGAATCGTGGCGCGACATTATTAAGTTCGAATCGCGGCAGAACTGAGTTGAGTTTTTGTCCGACAGCAACTTCCGTTAACCAATCGTAAACTTCGACACGTTCCCGAAGCTTTTTTTGCAGCCATTAACCCAGCATTAACCGTGCCGGCCGATTTTTAACCTTTCAATAACAAAGGCTGAGTCGATCGCCATGGACGTAAATGCCGAGCCCACCCGCCAACTGGTTCGTCTGCGAGGCCGCTCCTACGTTGCGTTTGTCTTTTCTCCGGTCGTGCCAATTGTCGAATGGCTGGCCGAGATCGACGCAACGCTCGAGCGCTCGCCGGGCTACTTCGTCGGAAAGCCTGTGGTGCTCGACCTCGCCGCGGTCGACCTCAGCCGGCCGGCGATCGCGCACCTCGTCCTCAGCCTGGAAAAAAGAAACATCCGCATCCTCGGGATCGAGGGCGTGGAATCCGGCCGACTCACTTCCAGCATGCCGCCGCTCTTGACCGGCGGACGACACTGCGCGATCCAGCAGGTCGAGCCGGAAAAGCCCGAAGTCAAACCGCCGTCGACATCGCTGCTGCTCGATAGTCCGGTCCGCTCCGGTCAGTCGATTGTCTTTCCCGACGGCGACGTCACGGTGCTGGGATCGGTCGCCTCCGGCGCCGAGATCGTCGCCGGTGGCTCCATCCACATTTACGGAACGCTGCGCGGCCGCGCGATGGCGGGCGTCAGCGGCAATTCGTCGGCGCGGATCTATTGCCAGAAGATCGAGGCCGAGCTTCTGGCGATAGATGGTTACTACCGGACTGCGGAAGATTTGGACGAAGGCTTACGCAATCAGCCGGCGCAGGCTTGGCTTGAAGGCGACATCATGCGGATCACACCGCTCAACTGAACCAACGAGTAGAGGAGGTAAGGAATGGCCAAAGTGCTGGTTGTGACGTCGGGCAAGGGAGGAGTCGGAAAGACGACTTCCACGGCCGCGATCGGTGTGGCGCTTGCGCAGATCGGTCAGAAGGTCGTTGTGGTCGATTTCGACGTCGGCTTGCGCAACCTCGACCTCATCATGGGCGCCGAACGACGGGTTGTGTTCGACCTCATCAACGTGGTGCAGGGCGTTGCAAAGCTCCCGCAAGCGTTGATCCGCGACAAGCGGCTCGAAAATCTTTGCCTGTTGCCGGCGTCCCAAACCAGGGACAAGGATGCGCTGACCGAGGAGGGTGTTGGGCGTGTCCTTGAGGAATTGCGAACAAGCCATGATTGGATTCTCTGCGACAGCCCGGCCGGAATCGAGCGGGGCGCGACGCTTGCCATGCGCTTTGCCGACGAGGCCATCATCGTCACCAACCCCGAGGTCTCTTCGGTGCGGGATTCCGACCGTATCATCGGGATGCTCGATGCAAAGACCGTGAGGGCCGAGAAGGGAGAGCGGGTCGAGAAACACGTCCTGATCACCCGCTACGATGCCGCCCGCGCCGCGCGCGGCGAGATGCTGTCGATCGACGACGTGCTCGAAATCCTGGCGACCCCGCTGCTCGGCATCATTCCCGAGAGCCAGGATGTCTTGCGTGCCTCCAATGTCGGCTCACCGGTCACGCTGAACAACCCCGCGAGCTCGCCGGCCCGCGCCTATGTCGATGCCACCAAGCGCCTGTTGGGCGAGACGATCGCCATGACGATTCCTGCCGAGCGCTCGGGGCTGATGAATCTGTTGCGGGGAAGGAGGGCGGCATGAACATCTTACGGCTTTTTTCCAGCCGTCCCGCCCCCGCCCCCGCGCCCCCCTCGGCGCCGATCGCGCGGGAACGGCTGCAGATCCTGTTGGCGCATGAACGCGGCATGCGAGGCCAGCCTGATCTCTTGATGCTGCTGCGGGAAGAAATCCTTGCTGCGGTCTCTCGGCATGTTACGCTCGATCCCGACAAGGTTATTGTCAGGATGGATAGGGGAAAAAATGTTTCGACGCTCGAAGTCGACATCGAGCTTCCCAACCTGCCCGGACCGAAGCTGGCGGCGACGGGCTAACGGTCGCCGAACTCCATCGATCGTGTGGCTGGGCTGATCATGGGCGCCGGCCGGCCCTCGCTTCCCTTAACCGGCGGCTGCTCGTGCGGCGCGATCCGCTACGAGATCACCTCGTTTCCGCTGTTGCTTTACACCTGCAACTGCACGAATTGTCAGACCGCGTCGGGCAGCGCGTTTGCGCAGAACATGCCGGTATGGGCGAAGGATTTTCATGTTCTGCAGGGCGAGCCGAAGCCATGGCGCCACATTTCGCCGACGGGCGTTCCGGTGATATCCTGGTTTTGCGCGGAGTGTGGCGGCAGGCTTTACGGCGACCGGAAGGGGCGTGAGGAAATCGTCAACCTTCGCGCCGGCACGCTCGATGACACGACCTGGCTGGTCCCGGTAGCGCATATGTTCATGAAGAGCGCGCAAGCCTGGGTTCAGCCGGCCGCCGATGCCGAGTGTCACGAGATCGGGCCGAAAGATTTTCTGCTGCTCGCGGAAAGATGGCGCGCGAAGTGGCCGGAATTCTTTCCGCCGACATAGAGCGCGAGGCATTCCACCTCGGCATCACCGAGGTGATTGCGGTCGACGATCGTGTGGCACGCACCATCACGGAATATCGCGGCGGCCGCACAAGCGGGCCGTGGGCCGATTTCCACAGCCTCCGGTCCCCCAGCTTAACCCGCCATTAACCATCCCATCCCAACAATCCGGCCGGCGCCGTTCACCCAGGTGGAGGCCGCGCCGGCAGGCGGATTTGGAAGGGATGCGCGATGGATTTTGAGAGGCTGTTTGCAAAGACCCCGGCGACGCTCGCGGAGATCAAGGACCGGGTGGGCTACGCGCTTGCCCGCCATCCGCTGTGCCGCAACGTGCAGTTCGACATCGTCAGCGTGCCGCGTACCTCCAGGGGCGGCAACTGGACCATCAGCCTGCAGGCGGTCGATCCGCGGGCGCTCTGGGAAGCCTCCGATATCGTCGCCGACATCCAGGCCGCCTATGATCTTGCCGCCGCGGCCTGATTCCCGGCAGTTCCGGCTCGTTTTTCATGCAATTTTCGTGTGCCTCTGGCACGGTTAAGCCTTAATTACCGTTCAGTTTTCGCGCCGATTTGACTGTGCCTGGGCGGGGTAGGGAGCACTCTTTGACGAGAGCCATCACCATCATCGCGATGACCTGTTTGCTGGTGGTGGGTGCTGCTGCCACCAGTATCCTTGACCGCGACAGCGTGCCTTCCGCCGGCGCGGCATCGCCCGCCATCAACAGCCCGGTGGTCGCAAACCGCGAAAGCAAGGCAGACAAGCTGACGGTGATGAGGCTCGCGCTGGCATCGGTCGAGCCGCCGCCGACCACCGGCAGCCTGAGCGAGACGCTGCGCCAGGCCTATGCAGCGAGTTCATCGGCGGACATCGAGGCGGCGAAATTGGCAACGGCGCCGGCGGTGCCGGTCGCGCCGCAGGTGCCCGCGAAGCCGAAGGCCGCGGGCAAGCCGGCCCCGCAAAAATCCTACGCGCTGCTCAGCGACGTCCAGATCGCCGGCATCAAGGACCGGCTCAGGCTTTCCGCGTCACAGGAGCCCTACTGGCCGGCGGTTGAAACGGCGCTGCGCGCGGTGGCGCGCAAGATCCACGCCACGCGCGAAGCCGATCCGAATGCCGGCGGAATGCCGGTCGATCCGGACTCGGAGGAAGTCCAGCAGCTCAAATCGGCGGCCATGCCGCTGCTGTTCCAGCTGCGCGAGGACCAGAAGGACGAGGTGCGCAGGCTCGCCCGCATCATCGGCCTGGAAAAAGTCGCCGCCGCGATCTGAGCGCTGCGTCACTTCATTCACATTGGGCGCAGCCTCGCTCGGCGGAACGTCAGCGGCATGGGTTCGCATGATCGCCTGCGCGATCAGTCAATCCTCCGGCCAGCGTTACTCAGGCCGTTCTTGCTGCCGAGATCTCCGCTATCGTTCGCCCGTCGTACCCAAATGCCGTGGCCGGCACTTCCTCGAAGGTGACGTAGAGCGGGAAAATGGGTTCGCCCAGTTCCTTGCGCAGAACAGCGGTCGTCTCGGCGATCATTCGAGACTTTTGCTCGTCGGAATTCACCCCCGCGATGATCCGGATCACGGCTTGCGCGCCGACAAATCTGTCTCCGGTCGGACTCTCGCCGCCTGCTGCCCAATCCGATGCGGGCGAGGCGGAAAGCGTGACCACGACGAGCTTTCTCGTGCGACCCAGCACGTCCACCATGAGATCGGTGATCTCGGCGAAGACAGCCTTCTTCTGGACTTCGGTGGGGGCCTTACCGATCACCTGAATATTGACTTGGGGCATGTTGAATTCTCCTCGGTTTCAGTGTCACCGCCGGCAGGCGGCCAATATGAAGGGTAGACAACCACGGAGAGATTAGATACTCACTAGTGAGTATACATGGATCACGAGGCATCGGGGCCGGGCCGGATGCGTCGAATCGGAAAGCGAAGGGCGATCTCATGGCACACGACACCGAGGTCACACGCCGAGAAATTCTGGAGGCGGCCGATGAGCTATTTTACGGGGTGGGACTTCGCGCGGTAAGCGTTGACGAAATCTCGGCAAAGGCCGGTAGGACGAAGAAAACCGTATACTATCATTTTGGTTCGAAGGACCGGCTGATCGCGGCCTATCTCGAAGCGAGAGATCGGCCGACGCTCGAGCGCTTTCAGCGATGGGCGGGCAACGAAGGTACCGTTGCCGAACGTTTGGAGCGAATGTTTCGGCGCCTCGGCAGATGCGCAAAGTCGCCGACATGGAAAGGTTGCGGGTTCGTGCGCGCCACCGGCGAACTGGCCGATAGCCCAAACCATCCGGCGATCAAGATCGCTCGCGCGCACAAGGCAAACTTCGAGAAATGGCTACAGGAGAATCTCGCGGCCGAAGGTCATCGGGATTGCAATGTTTTGGCTCGGGGCTTGATGGTCCTCATAGACGGAGCGGTAACGCAGATGCTGCTTCATCGGGATGCAAGCTATGCCCAGGCGGCAGCGCGCGCAGCGCAGGCACTGCTCCGGCCTTGAGCGGGTCGCGGCCGCGATCTGATCCTGCGTCACTTCATTCATTTGCGTCACTTCATTCATTAATGTCATGACGCGTGTGTCGCGCGATCAGCGCGCCCAACCGCGCGGCGGCAGGCACGATCAGGGCTTGCGGAAACCCGCTGAAGCCGAGCATCAGCCCCGGGCGCGGCGACCTTGATCGATAAAAGCGGCTGATGGCGTGCACCACGATGCCGGCTTGTCGTGCCTCGGATTCGATTCGCCTGTCGGAAAATCCCCTCGCGAGATAAGCGACCAGATGCATGCCCTGATCGGGCACGTCGATCTTGAGGCCGTCGCCCGCTCGCCGCTTCAGCGTCGCCGCCAGCGCATCGCGTTGCTCGCAATAGGCGTGCCGCATGCGCCGGATATGCGCGGCGAAATAACCTTGCCGCATGAACTCGGCCATGACGGCCTGCTGCAGCGAAGGCGGCTGCCGATCGATCAGATAGCGGGCGCGCAAGAAGGACGGCAGCAGGGCATGGGGGACCACCGCATAGCCGAGGCGCAGGCCTGGAAACAGCGCTTTATTTAAGGTCCCGATGTAGATGACGCGCTCGCCGTCATCCAATCCCTGCAACGACGAAAGCGGCGGCCCCGAATAGCGAAACTCGCTGGTGTAGTCGTCCTCGATGATGAACGCGTCGTTATCTCGCGCCCAGGACAACAATTCGAGCCGCCGGGCCATCGACAGCACGACGCCGGTCGGAAACTGATGCGAGGGGGTGATGAAAGCGGCGCGGGCGCGCGGCGCGATACGGATGCCCGCATCCACCACGATCCCTTGCACATCGACCGGGATAGGCGCGGGCCACATCTTGGCGAGCACCAGCTGGGCATGGGTCAAGGGATAGCCGGGTTCCTCGATCCAGACTTCGTCATCGGGCTCAAGCAATACCCGGATCGCGAGGTCGGTCGCGTGCTGGGTGCCCGACGTGACGATCACCTGCTCCGGATCGCAGCGGACCGCCCGGGCCGCGCGCAAGTAATCGCAAAGACTTTGCCGAAGTCCAGTCAGGCCGCGCGGGTCGGTATAGCCGAGGTGGTCATTGCCCGGCGACCGCATCACCTGATTGGTTATTTTCCGCCACGTCTCGACGGTGCGGGCGTCCATCAGGGTGCGGCCGGTGTTGAATGGACGCGCTTCGGCCTGCACGGTCGCTCGTTCGAAATCCTGGAAGGAACGACGCGGGGCAGGCGTCGACGGCGATTTTGCGATTCCGGGCTTGCGATGCCGCGGCGAGATGCGCGGAAGGCCGGCAAGATCGACCCCGACAAAGGTCCCCGATCCGCGGCGGGATTCGACATAGCCTTCGGCCAGCAATTGATCGAAGGCCGCAACCACGCTGGTCCTTGCTACCCCGAGCCGCTCCGCCAGCGCGCGGCTGGACGGCAACCTAGTGTCCGGCTTGAGCGCGCCGGCAACGATTGCGGTGCGAACTTGCGCAAAGATTTGTCGGAACAGCGGGACGTTGCTGCCGCGGTCCAATTCCCATCCGTAAAGATCGGCCCAGCCGTTCGAACGCATCGCTCTCCCATCCGGACCTGAAGACGGTCATCTGAAGTGGACTGCAACGAGTGTTAAAAATGGACCTATATAACAGTCCAATGCCAAAGTACATTCCCGCTCAAGGACCGGGATGCGGAGCGAGAGCATCGCAAGGCGCGGGAGCAGATGAGAAGCCATGAGCAGTTTACCCGAGATCCGCCGCAGCGACCGGGCAATGTCCGAAGACGAGGTCGTTCGATCGCTGGAGAGAGGATATTGCGCTCGCGTGGCGACGGTCGACGCCAGCGGTTATCCCTACTGCATGCCGATGCTCTATGTCTCGATCAACGGGCGCTTCTATATTCACGGCACCAGCGCGCGCGGCCACCTCCGAGCCAACGTCGATCGTTGCGACAAGGTCTGCTTCGAAATCGACGAGCCCGGCGAGGTGTTCGCCTATGGTCGCTTCGAATGCGACACCGGGCTTGCCTACAGAAGCGTGATCGCGTTTGGCACTATTCGAGTGGTTGAAGCCGAAAGCGTAAAGCGCGACTTCCTCGATGCGCTGATGGCCAAGTATGCCAACCCCGCCTGGCAGAGGCCGCAGGGATTCTATCCACGCTTAGGTGCGATCACGGTCTATGAAATCGTGATCGAGCGCGTCACCGGCAAATTTATTCCATTACCCGAGATGAGCCAGCAGTGGCCGGCGCGGGATCGGACCATGAGTCCGAACGCCACAGCTCCAGACGGCCGATCATCGGGCGCAGCGTCGAGTTGAAGTGAACGCCGTGTTGAGGACACCATGGCGCTGGCCGTGAGACAGATGGGAATTTCGGAAGTCGATATCATGATCGACTATTTCCATGGCTCATCGCCCGAGCACCTTGAGATGCTCGGCGTCGATCCGACGAGACTGCCGGCCCCCGGTGCTTGGCGGGAACGGCTACACCGCCAGTTTTCGTTCCCGATGAACGAGCGGGAATTCCTCGTCCTGATTTGGTTGCTGGATGAGGCAGCGATTGGATTCTCGAGCTGCGACAAGATCAAATACGGCGAGCGCGCCAATATGCATTTACATATCGTAAGGCCCGACAAGCGTCACGAAGGACTGGGCACCGAGTTCGTCAGGCGCAGTGTCGACATCTACTTCGATCTGCTCCGGATCAAGGCACTTTACTGCGAGCCGAACGCGCTGAACGTCGCGCCGAACCGCACGCTGCAGCGCGCCGGCTTCAAGTACGTCAAGACGCATTGGACCGTGCCTGCAGCGCTCAACTATCACCAGGCCGTGACGCGCTGGGTGATCGAGCGTTGAGCTTGCCGTGCCGGGGATTGCCGTCCGACTCGCGCGGCCGAGTCCCGCCCCCTATCGACCAGACCGATCTCGTGAGTTACCGTTGCTTCCAAGGTTGCCGCAGGAAATCGCCATGTATGTTCCCATCTATCACGAAGAGACCGATCCCTCGGTTCTGCATGCACTCATCAGGTCTCACCCGCTCGGTACCTGGGTGACGCAAGGCGACGGAGAGCTGATCGCGAACCACATTCCGTTTCTGCTTGATCCCATCAGGGGGAAACACGGCACGTTGATGGGGCACGTTGCCCGGGCCAATAACGTGTGGCAGTCGTTTTCGACTTCCGTTGACTCGGTCGTCGTGTTTCAGGGCACCGAGACGTACATCTCGCCGTCCTGGTATCCAAGCAAGCACGCCCACGGCAAGGCCGTTCCAACGTGGAATTATGCGGTCGTTCACGCCCATGGGCTGCCGCATGTAATCGAGGATCGCGATTGGCTGCTCGCGCATATCAACCAGCTCACCGATGCGAACGAGGCAGCGCAAGCTGTTCCCTGGAAGGTTTCGGACGCGCCGCAGGAGTTCACCGAACGGCTTTTGCAGGCAATCGTCGGACTCGAAATCCCGATCGAAAAATTGGTGGGCAAGTGGAAGGTCAGCCAAAACCGGCCTGAACCCGACAAGCTTGGTGTCGTCGCCGGCTTGCTGGCGCGAAACGATTCGGCCTCGCGAGAGATGGCATCGCTGGTGCGCCGGCATATCTCGCGAACCGAGGACGAGAATCCCGAGGACTAGAATCCAAAGTTCGCCATAACCCTGCGGAGATTTTCACGCGAACTTTTACGCGCACCCGTGGTCAGGCCCCGCCTTGGCGCGACTTTTTCCCGCGGCTTGGTTCCTGCTATCACGGCCGCCTGCAGGCGGAACATCGGCCCGCGACAGGCGTTGCCCGCAGGAAGGAAGGAGCCGTGCCATGCGCACTTCGATGGCCTATTTCGCGGGCGTGGGAACCGTGGTTGTCGCGATCGCCGCCGGCCTTGGCGGTGGACTGTTGTTTGCCAACCTCGTTAGTCCGCATTCGCCCAAGGAGGAGATGACAAAACTCGAGCGGCGCATGTCAGGTGAGCGGATCCCGGCCGCCAACGCGCCGGCCGAGCCGGTGCCGTATCTGGCGGCAACGCAGCCTTCGACCGGTTCGACGGTGGCCCCAGCACCAACGCCGACGACACCGGGTAAGCCGCAAACCGAAGCCGCGGATCGCGCCCCAGACGCCATGCAAACGGCCGCCGTGCAACGGGCCGAACAGAGCGCCGCGAACGAACCGACGGCGAAACCGCAGGATATGCCGAAGCAACAGGATGTTCCGAAGCGATCCTCAGCGCCCGCTGAGCAGTCTGCGACGCGTGAGCAGGCGGCGAAACCCGAAGACGCTTTCGCCAAGGCGCGCGAAGTCGATGCAAAGCGAACGACGGAGAAGCGCAAGGCCGAGCGCCGCCAGCAATGGGTCGACCGGCGGCGACTTCAGCAACGCGAAGACCGGGAAATGCAGGATGTCGAACGAAAGGTGAGGGAAGACACCGAGCCGCGCGACTTTTCGGAGCAGCCCGTGAGGATCGAGATGCTGCGGATGAGGCTGTTCGGGCAGCATGAGGACGAGCAGTGATCGCCTGCGCCGATCATGGAGATCCGGCTACCGCGGCGCGAATTTGTAGCGGAAGGTGCAACTCGGCGCGCCCTGCATGATCGTCTGGGAACGATCGAGGCTGACCTCGCCGCCGGCCGCCGCGGCAATGTCGACATCGGCATGACAGACGAGCAGCGCGCCGAGTTCCGGCTCGCTGAGAGCGCGAAAGAACTCGGCGAAGCGGCAGCTCGTCACGTCGATATGCAAGGCTTCCTCGTCCTTGCGCAGGATGTCGAAGGTGACTTCCCGTTCGGTGACTTCATTGAAGGCGCCCTGCATCGCACCCCATTTGCCCCGCGGGCTGCCTTCGACGTCGTGGCCGATTGCCGCAAAGAGCCGCTTCGACCAGTCGCGCAGCGCGTCTTTGACGATGGCGTCGGCCTTTTCCTTGCCGATTTCGGCCCGCAACGCGCGCATCACCGGAACCAGGACCTGGGCCTGGATGCGGGTCTTGTCCAACATCGATATGTTCGGATCCACCAGATAGCTGTCGAGCACGCTCATCATCGTTTCCTCGTCGAGCGCAACCGCCACTGGCCAGCTTCCAGCCCCCAGCCCCACGGGGACCCTGGTGTGATGGTTGCGAATTTCGGATTCGGGACACTAGATCGATGCGGCGGCCGCGCCAAATCAGCATTGCTCTTGCCATGCGACAGAAAATCTATTGCAGCGTTGCGATTGATGCTGCGATAATAGCTGGGCCATGACCTACCTGCTCCCGCCGCTGAACCCGCTGCGCGCATTCGAAGCCGCTTCGCGCCATCTCAGCTTCAAGCTCGCCGCCCATGAGCTGCATGTGACGCCGGGCGCTGTCGGCCAGCAGGTGAAGGCGCTGGAAGATCGGCTCGGCGTGCGTCTGTTCGAGCGGCTGCACAAGCAGCTGACGCTGACACCAGCGGGACGGGACTATGTGGTGTCGGTGCGCGACGGCTTCGGCCGCATCGCCGCCGCGACGGCGCGGTTGAAGCCTCACGGGGTTGCGACGGTGCTGACGATCGGCGTCCATCCCCGCTTCGATCTCGGCCGTCTGGCCCCGGAGCATTTTCGCGCCGCCCACCCGACGATCGGCTTGCGCATCGTGGAGCCGGCCGGATTGCACGAACTCGCAGAGGGCAAGATTGACGCGCTGATCGACCGCAGCCTTGGTCACCACCCCGGCCATCGGTGCGATCGCCTCGAGGGCGGTTCGCGCGTTGGCGACTACTTGATCTGTCCGGAGGGAACCGCCGACTGCCCGGAAATCGAAAGCTTGCGCGCATGGCTTCGCAGCGCCGATTCGGCCGGGCGTGCCGCGCGCTTCCCGCGGGCGGTCGTGAGCGGGCTATAGCCGGGCTTGCCATTGCCCCACAAACCTTCGTGTTGGCATCGCCGACGCGCATTATCGCTCAAGCAAAAGCCGAAACCCAGTCGATCTCGGCGTCGCTATCGAATCAGCGCGAGGCGCACCCCGAGCGCGACGAGAATTGTGCCGGCAATGCCGTTTGCTGCCCTGCCGGCATGGTTTCTCGAGAGAGGCGCCCGCGCAGCAGCGACGGCAACGCCGATCGTGAGATAAACGACGAAGCATGCGGCGACGAAGACGAGCGCGAGAAGCAAAGTCTGCACGGCTGCTTGGCCGCTTGTGCGATCTACAAACTGTGGGAGAAGCGCCAAGAAAAACAGCAGTCCTTTTGGGTTCAGCAGGCTCGTGATGATACCTTGTCGCAGCACTCCTGATCCAGCCTTGGCCTCGAAGCGCTGCACTTTGCGTGAGAAGGCGGATGCGAGCAGCCTGAGTCCGAGATAGACGAGATACGCAGCGCCGATCCATCGAATGATCTCGAACAAGATCGGCGAGGCAGCGATGACTGCAGCGAGACCGAGTGTGGCAAGCAAGGCGTGCAGGAGATATCCGGTACAGACACCAATCGTCGCCAGTAGCGCACCCCTGGACCGGGCGGCAAGTGCCTGGCTCGAGACGAACAGGATATCTGGCCCGGGCGTACAGACAAGGGGCAGTATCGTTGCCAAGAATAGCGTTAGCATCTTCCAGGTGATCATTTGTCCACTCGTTCAGAATGAAGCTGCAGGAATCTGACGTTCGCTCGGGCGGAGTGTCGATTTCGGCCGGCTTGGACGGCGCTGCGGAGACTGGTTTGATGGTTCATTCTTCATTATCGCTGCGAGTCCTTCAAGAGAACTTCTGAACCAAATCCACTCCACTAGTATGGTCATTCAGTAGAAGCCGCATATCTCGAGAAGCCTTAGGCAAGCTGTTCCGCGATCGCCTTGCGAACTTCCGGCCGCTCGGACATCCGGCTTCGGTGCTCGATGACCTTTGAGAATCGGAAAGGGTCCACGCCGTCCTGCTCCAGCCACTGTGCCATCGTGAACAGGTAGGGATCGCAGATCGTATACGTCTCCCCCATCACCCAAGGCCCTCGCAGCATGTTGTGCTCGATCAGATCGTAACATGACGCCACCGAATCCGGCACCTTGCGCTGCATGGCTTCAATTGCCGCCGCATCGTCGGCCCATCGATATCCACGCATGCGGTGGGCATGGGCGACGTGCAGCGTCGCACACAGATAACTGTTGAAGGATTGCACCTGCGAGAACGCAAACGGCTGGTCGAGCGGCGCCAGGCGCGCCAGCGGAAAGCTCTGCGCGATAAAGGCTAGAATCGCCGGCGTTTCCGTCAAAATGCCGTCGGCGGTTGCGAGAGCCGGAACCCGGCCTTTGGGATTGATGGCGAGATATTGCGGCTTGCGTTGCTCGTCGTCGGCCAAGTCGATCCGCACCGTCGTGTATTCGGCGCCGGCATTTTCCAACGCGATGTGCGACGCCAGCGAGCAGGTGTGCGGAGCATAAAACAGCTTCATCATGAAGGTCTCTCCTTGACGGTGATGCAGGGGACGCCCGCCCCGGCGCTCAACTTGTCTCGCGGCGGCGCACGATCGCCTAGTCGGCAACCCCTTCGACAATGATGAAGTCAGTGTCCGCGTATTTCTGCCGGATCGCTCGCGCGCTCCGGTATTCCGGACTTTCGTAGCAAGCGAACGCCGTGGTCCGGTCCGCGAATTCGACCACGACATTTCGTTCGCGGGCACTTCCTTCCATCGTCTCGAATGCGCCGCCGCGCACGACGAATCTTGCACCGAATTTTTGAAACGCCGGTGCAGCGGCGGCCAGATAGTCGGGGTATCTTTGCTCGTTCCTGACCGAGACTCGCACAATCCAGTAAGCTTTCGCCATTCTCGCTCTCCTTCAGCGTTTCCAGTCGACAAGGACGGCGAACCAATCGCCGGCAGCGCGATCTTTGCCTGGCGAACGACATCCAAGAAAATGAATAATTATGATTATTTCGATCTTTAGTAGAGATATATGCGATTGTCCGATCTGCCTTCAAAAAGTGTCTTGGCCGCGAACCGGTATCCACTTTTCCGGATCAATGCTCTTGCGGAGCCAACGAGAAGCAATTTCGTGGTCCATTAGGCTTATAAAGTCGCCAAGCCCGGCAAGTTAACGCATCCCCTCCCGTTAACGCCGCCTCGCGCCC
>Ga0210408_10002586_pt1 | contig 17493 bp, 22 predicted proteins | sample IncBWH4MmetaG_FD_155471 | JGI IMG/M metagenome (GOLD analysis project Ga0210408, IMG submission 155471) | Forest soil microbial communities from Barre Woods Harvard Forest LTER site, Petersham, Massachusetts, United States - Inc-BW-H-4-M | ecosystem: Environmental > Terrestrial > Soil >...
ATGTATCATTTAAAACCGGTTGGCAAATGTGTGTTTGAAGTTTGTCAAACTTCTTCCTGTTGGTTAAATGGTGCTGAGGATATTATAAAATACATCGGAAAAAAATTAAATATAAAAGTTGGCGAAACTACTAAAGACGGCATGTTCACATTAAAAACTGCCGAGTGTTTAGGTTCTTGCGGTACGGCACCAATGTTGCAATGCGGTGCATCTTATCACGAGAATTTAACTTACGATAAAGTAGATAAGCTAATTGAAAAATATAAAAGCGAAGGTCGCTTAAGAAGTTATACTGACAAAGATTATCAAAACACATTATAATTGTTGTAATGGGAAGAAAGCTATTAATACATAACGACAAAGTTCCAAACATTCACACACTGGAAGTTTACCGCGCGCATGGCGGTTATGCTTCGGTTGAGAAAGCTTTAAAAACAATGACGCCCGATCAGATCACTGATGAAGTAAAAAAATCAGGATTGCGCGGACGTGGCGGTGCAGGATTTCCTACAGGATTAAAATGGAGTTTCTTAGCAAAGCCTCCGGGAGTTGAAAGATATTTAGTTTGTAACGCTGATGAATCTGAACCCGGAACTTTTAAGGATCGTTATTTAATGGAAGTTATTCCGCATGCTTTAATTGAAGGGATGATCACTTCTTCTTATGCATTAGGCGCAAAAACATCTTACATCTATATCCGCGGTGAATATTTTTATGTAGCGCGTATTTTGGAAACTGCATTAAAAGAAGCTTACGCAGCTGGCTGGTTAGGAAAAAATATTTTAGGAACTGATTTCTCTCATGATTGCTACGTGCAAGTTGGTGGCGGCGCGTACATTTGCGGCGAAGAAACCGGCTTATTGGAATCTCTCGAAGGAAAACGTGGTAATCCAAGAATTAAACCACCGTTCCCTGCTGTTGCAGGATTATGGGGATGTCCAACAGTAGTAAACAACGTTGAAACTATCGCGGCAGTTGTTCCAATTGTAAACGAAGGCGGAGAAGCGTATGCAAAAATTGGGATTGGAAAATCAACCGGTACAAAATTAATTTCTGCATCCGGACATATTAACAAGCCCGGCACTTACGAAATTGAATTAGGAATTCCTGTTGAGGAATTTATTTATAGTGATGAATATTGCGGCGGTATCCGCAACGGTAAAAAAATGAAAGCGGTTGTAGCAGGAGGATCTTCTGTTCCGATTCTCCCAACCGAATTAATTTTAAAAACTGCAAAAGGCGAACCACGCTTAATGACTTACGAAAGTTTAGCCGATGGTGGTTTCCAAACAGGCACCATGTTAGGTTCAGGCGGATTTATTGTAATGGATGAAGACACCAGCATCGTAAAAAATTTATTTACATTCACACGTTTTTATCATCATGAAAGCTGCGGACAATGTTCGCCTTGCCGTGAAGGAACCGGGTGGATGGAAAAAATATTGAAAAAGTTTTTGAACGGAACCGCTAACGAAAGCGATGTTGAATTACTTTGGGATATTCAAAGTAAAATCGAAGGAAAAACAATTTGTCCGTTAGGTGAAGCAGCAGCTTGGCCGGTAGCAGCAGCTATTCGTCATTTTAAAGATGAATTTTTAGCAGTTGCAAGAAGTAAAAAATTTGTTGACGTAAGTCATTACGATAGGTTAAACAAAAAGGCATTGGTGTAAAAAGATGATAGCTTCTATAATTACAAATAATATAGATCAAATAAAAAACATATGCGAAAAGCATCATGTTAAAGAGTTATATGTGTTTGGTTCTGCGGCAAAAAATAAAATGACTGATAAAAGCGATGTCGATTTTTCGATAGATTTTGATGGGGTAAGCGAAATAGACTTCGCAAATAATTATTTTTTATTAATAGAGCGGTTACAGGACTTGCTTAATAGAAAGGTTGATTTTGTTACAGAAAAGTATCTGCGAAACAAATATCTTATCAGAGAAATTAACGAGACTAAGGTGAAATTAATTTGAACGAAAAAATAATTAAATACATGCAAGATATTTTGGATTGTATTAGTAATATAGATGGGTTTTTTGTTTCTGGTGAAAAAACTTTTAAAAGTTTTTCAGAAAACACTTTAATTAGGCAGGCTACTGAAAGAAATTTTGAAATCATTGGAGAAGCAACGAGCAGAATAAAGAAAATTAATTCCGATATAAATATTAGAAACAATAAACAAATAATTAATTTAAGAAACTTAATTATTCATAGTTACGACAACATCAATCATCAGGTTTTATGGGCAATTGTAATTAACGATTTGCCTAAATTAAAAACAGAGGTTGAGGAACTAATTGCTGGTTTAAAGAATTAAATAATAATGAAAGTAACAATTGACGGAATAGAAATTGATGTGCCTAAGGGGACAACCATTTTACAAGCGGCGCGCATGATCGGTCCGAAAGTGGCTCCGCCTGCAATGTGTTATTATACAAACTTAAAAACATCAGGAGGTTACTGCAGAACTTGTATTGTAAAAGTTACAAAAGGTTCAACTGCAAATCCAACCCCAATGCCAAAACCTGTTGCCTCTTGCCGCACCGAAGTTATGGAGGGAATGGAAGTACAGGTTTATACAAATCCCGAAATTGTTGAAGCGCGCAAAGGCGTCGTTGAATTTTTATTGATCAATCATCCTTTAGATTGTCCTGTTTGTGATCAGGCAGGAGAATGTAAGTTACAGGATCTTGGTTATGAGAACGGCTCAGCAAAAACACGTTTTGAATTTAAACGCCGTGAATATGAGATGATCGATATCGGCGATAAAATTAAATTACACATGACGCGCTGCATTTTATGTTACCGTTGTGTAAAAGTTGCCGATCAAATCACCAATACGCGTTTACATGGTGTTGTTCACCGCGGTGATGCTTCTGAAATTTCTACTTATATAGAACAAGTAATTGATAATGATTTTTCAGGAAATGTAATTGATGTTTGTCCGGTTGGCGCATTAACAGATAAAACTTTCCGCTTTAAACAGCGTGTTTGGTTCTCCAAGCCTATGGATGCACACCGTAAGTGTGAGAAGTGCTGCGGCAAAACACGTGTTTGGTTAAAAGGAGAAGAAGTTGTTCGTGTTACTGCGCGCAAAGATCAGTGGGATGAAGTGCATGAGTTTATTTGTAACTCTTGCCGGTTCTCTCACAAGAAAAAATCAGATTGGGTAATTGAAGGACCTTCGCATATCGATCGTCATTCTGTTATTTCACAAAATCATTACGAACATTTAAATGAATTAAAAGTTGAAGCCATGAAACACCAAAAAGCTTTAGGTTTTATGGATATTGATAAACGGCCTTAGTATGATAAGTTTTATAATATATAAAGCAATTGTTTGCGTTTGCGTTTTTGGGCTTTCGCTTGGCGTTGCCGCCTACTCTACCTGGTGGGAACGGAAATTTGCTTCTTTTTTACAAGATCGCGTTGGTCCTGATAGAGCTGGTCCTTGGGGATTATTACAACCCTTAGCCGATGGCGGTAAAATGTTTTTTAAAGAGGAAATTATTCCGAACGTTTCCAATAAATTTTTATTTATTCTTGGTCCAAGTTTATTTATGATAACGGCCTTAATGACCGGGGCTGTTATTCCGTGGGCAAAAGATGTAACTATTGACGGAAAAGATTATTCATGGCAAATTACCGACATCAACATTGGTGTTTTATATTTATTAGGCGTTGCATCAATTGGTGTTTATGGAATTATGATCGGCGGCTGGGCATCTAATAATAAATTTGCTTTGCTTGGCGCTATACGTGCTTCATCACAAATGATCAGTTACGAAATCGCAATGGGCATTGCTATCATCGCTTTAATTATTACAGCAGGAGGAACTTTAAGTTTACGTGAGATCATTGCGCAACAAGATGCAGGCGTTTGTAATTTTGTTTATCAGCCCCTTGGTTTTTTAATTTTCTTTATTTGTGCATTAGCGGAAACCAACCGTGCACCATTTGATTTACCTGAATGTGAAAGCGAATTAGTTGGCGGTTATCACACCGAGTATTCCTCAATGAAATTAGGTTTATATTTATTTGCAGAATACATCAACATGTTTGTGTCATCTGCGATCATGGCCGGTTTTTATTTTGGCGGATATAATTTCCCTTTTGCCCAAGAATTATATAATGCCTTAGGTTTACAAGAAGGCTCTATTTGGATCTCATTAATTGGTTTCGGCGCTTACTTTACCAAAACCTGTATTTTCATTTCTGTATTTATGTGGGTGCGCTGGACCTTACCTCGTTTCCGCTACGATCAGTTAATGAATTTAGGCTGGAAGATTTTATTACCGTTATCGTTATTAAATTTAGCATTAACAGTTGCGGTTGAATATTTTTTTAGAGGAACTATACATTTTTAATGACGGCAATAAAAATTATAGAGAGAATTCTTCAGGCGCTTGATGGTGCAGAATTATATTATGTAATAATTATTGCTGTTATGGCAATGTTTAAATAAATTTTAGATGCAGTTAACCAATAGAAGCAAAGTAGTTTCAAATAAGGAACAAAGTTTTATGGAAAGACTTTATCTTCCTGCTATTGCAAAAGGCATGGCTATTACATTTAGTCACTTATTTAAAAAAACGCCTACTGTAAAATATCCCGAACAAACCCGTCCAAGAGCAGCTGTTTATCGCGGACAACATGTTTTAAAGCGTGATGAGAACGGTGCAGAACGTTGTACTTCTTGCGGATTATGTGCTGTTGCTTGTCCGGCAGAAGCCATTACAATGGAAAGTGCAGAACGTAAAAAAGGAGAAGAACATTTATACCGTGAAGAAAAATATGCAAAGACATACGAAATAAATATGCTCCGTTGCATCTTCTGCGGCTTGTGCGAAGAAGCTTGTCCCAAAGAAGCAATATTTTTAACTGACAGAATTGTAGATACGGAATATGAGCGCGAAGATTTTGTTTATGGCAAAGATAAATTAGTTGAGAAAGTGACAGAGCGTATCGATGTTACCAAACGTCAAACGCTTGAAGTTGCTGAATTCAAAAAAATTCCGGGACTAAAACACAACGAGGTTTTTGAAGGAAAAAATTTAAATAAAGGAAAAAGAAGTTAGATATTAGATTGTAGAATTAAAAAATAAAAAATTAATAGAATTAGACTCATGGGAAATCTTAAATCTAAATTCTTAACTCTTAAATAAAAACATGTTACTAGGTTATTCAATTACACAATGGCTTTTCGGGATCTTATCTTTCCTGGCTATTATGTTTGCTTTAATGGTGGTGTTTAGTCGTAACCCCGTTAACAGCGTTCTGTATCTGGTAATGGCTTTCTTTTGCATTGCTGGTCATTACTTATTGTTGAACGCGCAGTTTTTAGCGGTTGTGCATATTGTTGTTTATGCCGGCGCTATTATGGTGTTGTTCCTCTTTGTGATCATGTTAATGGATCTTAATGAGGAATCAGAACCTCAGCGTTCATGGTTAAACAAGATCATTGCTGCAATTGCAGGCGGTATGTTGTTATTTGTAATGGTAGGTTCTTTAAAAGGCGCCGCCGATCTACAATTAACACAAATGGGTCACTCTAGTATTGGATTGGTAAAAAATTTAGGTCAGGTATTATTTAAAGAGTTTTTATTCCCATTTGAAATTGCTTCCATTTTGCTGCTTGCGGCTTTAGTTGGAGCGATCATGATCGGGAAAAAAGAAATAAAATGATTTAAGATTTTAGAGGTTAGATTTAAGAATTATAAAGTTTAAAATGGATAAGCCAGATTTAAAAAAGAGAACAAAACAATTTGCGATTGAAACAATTCGTTTTGTTAATTCTCTGCCTAAATCAAAAGCAAACGATGTAATTTCTTATCAAGTTCTAAAGTCTGCCACATCTGTTGCTGCAAACTATAGGGCTTCTTTAAGGGGGCGCTCATCTGCGGAGTTTATTTCTAAATTGAATATTGTTTTAGAAGAAGCCGATGAGTCTATGTTGTGGTTAGAGATTATTGAAGAAACTAACGAAGCATTAGATAAAAATAAATTAAGATACTTACATAAAGAAAGGGATGAATTAACTGCTATTTTTACTGCATCGTTAAAAACAGCAAGAAAAAATCTTAATTCTAAAAACTAAAATCTTACTGCTAAATGTTAAACGGAATATCGATAAATTATTACATCCTTCTAAGCGCAGTGCTATTTATCATTGGCGCAGTTGGTGTTATGGCGCGCCGTAACTCCATTATTATTTTTATGTGTATTGAATTAATGCTGAATGCCGTTAATTTATTATTAGTGGCCTTCTCTACCTTACACAACGATCCAAGTGGACAAGTATTCGTATTCTTTATTATGGCAGTTGCTGCGGCTGAGGTTGCGGTTGGTTTAGCTATTTTAAGCATGATCTACAGAAACATTAAAAATATTGACACGGACTTATTAAGTAATTTAAAAAATTGAAAAATTAAAATTTACGATCTATACATTAACGATTTACAATTGGATCTAAAATTGTAAGTCGTAAATTAAAAAATTGTAAATAATTAAAACGCATTTATGATTAAGTTAATTGGTTTAGTTCCTTTATTTCCTTTGATCGGGTTTTTGATCAATGGTTTTTTTGGAAAGAAAATGAGTAAAAGTTTATCGGGCGGCATTGCCTGTGTAAGCATTCTCGCTTCGTTGATAGTTTCCGTTTTGGCGTTTATAGAATTAGAACATTCTGCAAACAAATCACATGTTGTTACTTTGTTCTCGTGGATCAGTGCCGATACTTTAAACATTCCTTTTGATTTCTTATACGATCCGCTTTCTGCTTTATTCTTGTTGATCATTACCGGCATTGGTTTTTTAATTCACGTTTACTCGGTAGGTTATATGCATGATGATGCGGGCTTCTCGCGTTTCTTCACCTATTTAAATTTATTCGTGTTTTTTATGTTGCTGCTTGTAATGGGCAACAACTACTTAATAATGTTTGTGGGCTGGGAAGGCGTTGGATTGTGTTCCTACTTATTAATTGGTTTCTGGTTTAAGAATACTGCTTATAACGATGCTGCACGAAAAGCGTTTATAATGAATCGCATTGGCGATCTCGGTTTTTTATTAGGTATCATTTTAATTTTTGTGACCTACGGAAGCATTTCTTACGGTGATGTGTTTGCAAAGGCGGGCGTCAGCAGTAATGCGATCGTAACTTCGATTGCTTTATTATTATTTATTGGCGCCATGGGTAAGAGCGCACAGATCCCATTATACACCTGGTTACCTGATGCAATGGCCGGACCAACTCCTGTATCAGCATTAATTCACGCTGCCACGATGGTTACCGCTGGTATTTACATGATCGTTCGTTCAAATGTGTTTTATTCCATTTCTGAAGTTGCTTCCGAAACAGTTGCGATCGTTGGTGTTGCTACTGCGTTATTTGCTGCGACAATTGGTTTATTACAAAACGATATTAAAAAAATTCTTGCCTACTCTACTGTTTCACAATTAGGACTAATGTTTTTAGGATTGGGCGTTGGCGCTTATAGCTCTTCTGTATTTCACGTAACAACACACGCATTCTTTAAAGCATTATTATTTTTAGGAGCCGGTTCTGTTATTCACGCAATGGGAGGGGAGCAGGACGTTAGAAAGATGGGCGGACTAAAAGGAAAAATTAAAATTACTTATATAACGATGTTGTTGGGAACAATTGCCATCAGCGGCCTTCCTCCTTTCTCCGGCTTCTTCAGTAAAGATGAAATTTTAGCTCACGTTTACGAACACAGCAAAATATTATGGTTCTTGGGAATGGTGACCTCCATGCTTACTGCATTTTATATGTTCCGCATGTTATTTTTAACTTTCTTCGGAACATTCCGCGGCACACACGAACAAGAACATCATTTACACGAATCACCAAAAAGCATGACCATTCCTTTAATGGTGTTAGCAACACTTTCTGTGGTGGGCGGTGTTTTAGGTTTACCTGAATTCTGGGGACAAACAAATTGGATCGGCGAACATTTAAGTCCGATCATTCTTCACAAAGATCCAAGTACTTTAAGTCACGAAACAGAATGGACCTTAATGGGACTTGCCGTTGCTTCTGCAGCGGCAGTTATTTATTTCGCGCATTCTATGTTTATTACGAATGGCGTTTTGCCGGTTGCGGGCGAAGATAAAATGAAGCCTTGGCAAAAATTAGTTTACAATAAATATTATGTTGATGAATTGTATGATACCGTAATTCGCAAACCTCTTGATGCTGTTTCAAAAGCCTTCTATAAATTTTTCGATTTGCAAATTATTGATGGCATTGTAAACGGCGTTGGCGCCGCGGTAAAAGGTACCGGAAGCGTTGTGCGTTTATTACAAACAGGCAATATTGGTTTTTATGTAGTGAGCATGGTTGTGGGTGTTGTATTGATTTTATTATTCAAGTTTATATTATAAGTAAATAAAAGATATGTTAACCGGATTATTAATTGTTCTGCCTCTTGTTGCTGCCCTGTTGGTGTTTTTAACTAAAGGGAACACGGCACGTTCGCTTGCGCTTGTGGCTTCGGTTGCAGAATTTGCTTTATCGCTTTTTGTTTTCTTTCAATTCAAAAATGATCCAACTGCTAATACGCTTTCTTTAAATTGCACATGGGTTCAGTCGATGGGAATTAAATTTGCAGTTGGCCTGGATGGAATTTCTTTATTGCTTGTTTTATTGACAACATTTTTAGTTCCATTAATTATTTTGTCTTCTTTTAAAAACGAGTACCATAAACCAAATGCATTTTACGGTTTAATTTTAGTAATGCAAATGGCGCTGGTTGGTGTGTTCACTGCTAACGACGGCTTTTTATTTTATGTGTTCTGGGAGTTAGCATTAATTCCAATTTATTTTATTTGTTTATTATGGGGCGGCGATGACCGCGGAAAAATTACTTTAAAGTTTTTCATTTATACTTTATCCGGTTCGCTTTTCATGTTGATCGGCTTGATTTATTTGTACAGTCATACCGGTTACGGAAGTGGCATCCGTTCTTGGGCTATTAACGATTTATATACAGCAGGAAGAAGTTTAAATGTTGATCAGCAAAGCGCGGTTTTCTGGATGATCTTCTTAGCTTTCGCAATTAAAATGCCGATCTTCCCTTTACACACATGGCAGCCCGACACCTACGTTGTTGCACCAACTCAAGGAACAATGTTATTATCCGGTATCATGTTAAAGATGGGAACCTTTGGCGTTATTAAATGGTTATTGCCAATTGCACCATTAGCTTTAGAAAAATGGGGCGGTACTGCGATCTTATTATCAACCATAGGAATTATTTATGCGTCTTGTATTGCTATCGCCCAAAAAGATTTCAAACGTTTAATTGCTTATTCATCGATCGCACACGTTGGTTTAATTTCTGCGGGAATTTTATCTGCTAACCAGCAAGGCGTGCAGGGCGCGGTTATTCAAATGCTGAGTCATGGTGTAAATGTGGTTGGATTATTTTTGATCGCAGATATTTTATTACGTCACACCGGTACGCGCGATATTGATAAATTAGGCGGCATCAGAAATATGAACGGACAATTCTCTGTTTTGTTTTTAATTATTTTATTAGGTTCTGTTGCGCTTCCTTTAACTAATGGTTTCATTGGTGAGTTTTTATTATTGAATGGCGTTTACCAATACAGTGCTTACATGGCTGCATTTGCCGGACTAAGTGTAATCCTCGGCGCAGTTTATATGTTGCGTGGTTATCAAAAAATAATGTTGGGAGAAAAACCAAGTACAGGAATTGAATTTGGTTCTTTAGCAACCAGCGACAAAGTAGTTCTCATTACTATTTGCGCGGTAATTATTGCATTCGGTGTTTATCCAAAACCATTAAATGATTTAGCTGAACCGGCTGTAAAAGCTTTATTAAGCAATATGAAGTAAAATTATGAAAGGACTTTTAATAATAAGCGGATTAGGAATTTTAGCAATGCTTGCTGAGATCTTCAAATTCAAAAAACTATTGTTTCCGTTAGTGCTGTTAGGAGTATTGGCTGCTTATGTATTCAATTTCATGGAGTGGAACAATCCTCTTAACATTGCCGCTTTCGATAACATGATCGGCTTCGATAAAATCGCTCTTGCCTTCAGCGGTGTTATTTTAGCAACTGTTTTCTTTTGGTTCATTATGGCAAACGATTATTTTGAGAATGACACCAACATGGTCGATCACGTTTCTCTCGTTTTGTTTGCTGTTGTAGGTGCGTTGATGTTAACCGCGTTTAAAAACATGACAACTTTATTTTTAGGCGTTGAGATCATGAGTATTCCGCTTTATGTTTTGGCGGCGAGTAAAAAGAAAGACATTAAATCTAACGAAGCCGGATTTAAATATTTGATCATGGGTTCGTTTGCGAGTGCGTTTTTATTATTTGGCATCGCCTTAATTTACGGCGCAACAGGAAGTTTTGATCTGATGCAAATACAAGCCGCGGTTTCCAATCACGCTGCCGGCGGCATGCCTGTTTTCTTTTATGCAGGCGTTATCATGTTATTAATTGCAATGTTGTTTAAAGTATCGGCTGCACCGTTTCATTTTTGGGCGCCTGATGTTTATCAGGGTTCTCCTACAGTAATTACAGCATTAATGAGTACTGTTGTAAAAACTGCTGCGTTCGCTGCTATTTTGCGTTTGTTCCTAATTGGTTTTAGCGGTGTATCAGAAGTATGGAGCACCATCTTACCAATCATCATCGCGTTATCATTAGTAATTGCCAACTTCAGCGCAGCCATGCAAATAAATGTAAAACGGATGTTGGCTTATTCAAGTATTAGTCATGCCGCATTTATGTTAATGGTTGTGCTTGCCAATGTGCGCAGTAATGCAACACTTGGTGCTTTATTATATTATTCTCTAGCCTACTCTATCGGTTCGATCGCAGCCTTTGGTGTTTTATATAATGTGACGAAAAAAGGTGATGAGAGTTTTGATGCTTTTAACGGCTTAGGAAAACGAAATCCTTTAATGGCGGCTTGCATGACCATTGCAATGTTATCGTTAGCGGGAATTCCAATCACAGCGGGATTCTTCGCAAAATATTTTGTATTTGCCATTATGATAGGCACTGCTTATAAATGGTTATTGATATTAGCTATTCTGACTTCAGCAGTTGGTGTTTACTATTATCTGAAAGTAATTATTTCCATGTATTTCAGAACCTCAGCCGAAACCGAAGAAGTTCATATTGAACTTTCCCAAAAAACGGTTATCATTCTTACCACAATAATTACATTGGCCCTGGGTCTCGTTCCCGGATTTGTTGCCGAGATGTTTTCTTTTTAGAAAATTTTCTTTAACTTCGTTATATGAATAAGGCCACTGCCATAAAAACAATAAATAAGTTGCCTACAACTTTTTCTATTGATGAACTTATTGAGCAATTTGTTTTAGCTGACAAGATTGAAAGGGGCCTTTTAGATTCTGATAACGGCAAGGTTTTTTCCACCACTCAAGCCAAAAAGAAGCTATCAAAATGGTTGAAATAAAATGATCAGAACAAGCGCTTCAGGACATTAATCAAATTGCAGAATACATCTCGAAAGATTCTTTTTTGTGCGCTCAAAATGTAGTTGAGCGAATATTTAATATAGAGCTGGTTCTTAAGTCCCAGCCAAAAATTGGCAAACTTGTTAAAGAATTTACGCGTGTTTCCTTAAAAGAAATTGTTGAAGGTAATTACAGGGTAATCTATAAAATACTATCACCAACAGAAATTCACGTGATAACAGTTTATCACGGTGCCAAAAACCTTACAACAAAAATTCTAAAAAGGAAATTATAATAGATTATCTAAAACTTCATTATTATACTTTTCTGCTGCCCGCGTTAATTTTTGTTATACTTTAGACGATAATTTGCATTTGTTTCCTTGTGTAACTAAAAAGTAGATTTTTCGTTATCTTTATATTGATGTTCAGATCGTTTTTATTCGCGTTATGTATTGTTTCTTTTGGCTGCTTTTCTCAAAAGAAAGCTGATACTTTGCGTTTATATTATGCTATCAACGAAACTGCATCACAACATAACTTTTCCAGAATTGATTCCGCAATAAAAGCTTTGAACGGAAAATTAATTGATGTCGGAATTTTTGGTTATGCCGATTTTTTAAGTGATGACAAATACAACATTATGCTTTCGCAAAAACGTGCTGATGCGGTAAGAAAATATCTGGAAACTAAAGCGCCGCCATCACAAATGAATATTTACACAACAGAAGGTAAGGGCGAAACGTTTTCCAAAGACAATTCTTCCCCGGAAGGCGAGCCAAAGCAGCGGCGTGTGGATATTTATTTTGAGCCGGTAACAGTTATTAATATCAGCGAAGCAAGATTAGAAACGCCAAAAGATTCAGCACCAAAACCGGAATCTAAAAAAAAGATAGAAGAATTAAATACAGGAGAGAGTTTGGCGATTGAAGGATTGAGTTTTGTTCCCGGAAGACATTTAATTTTACAATCATCTGTTCCTGCATTACAGAAATTACTAAAAACATTAAAAAATAATCCTAAATTAAAAGTAGAAATTCAAGGACATGTATGTTGCACGAACAATGGCGAAGACGGCGTTGATTATGATACACGCGAACCTAAATTATCAGAGAACCGGGCCAAGGCCATTTACGAATATCTGATCGACAAAGGCATTTCAAAATCACGTTTAAGTTATAAAGGTTATGGCCGTACCAAACCAAAAGAGCCTATTGAAGATAGTCCTGAAAAAGAACAGGCTAACCGCCGCGTTGAAGTTTTGGTTCTCGAAAAGTAATTTTATTTATTTGCGGTTTCATCAACAATTTTAATATATTTGAAATTGTTTGATCCGCGCTTTTATTCCATACCGCCGTCTTGCTTTCCTTTTTTGGTTTGCCATTCTTTTTTTCTCAAAAGCATATGCGCAGCCAAACATTGATCTCATAAGCATAAACTCACAGCATTTTGTTTCTACTTATGCTGATAGTTCAAAAAACAAAATGTACACACAGGATAATTTTTTAAGTATTTTTCTTCCCATAAAATTTGGCAAGGGCCATGTGTTCATGATCCGGCTTAATGCCGAACAATTAACGGTTAACCGTGATGCTTCATCAAAATTGAATTATTCGCTCTACTCTTTATCAATGCCAATTGGTTTACAATTACAAAGCAAAAACGAAAAATGGAAATTCCTCGGAACAATTATTCCTAAACTGAATTCTGATTTTGCTGATAATTTAAATTACGATATGCAAATTGGCGGCATTGGTTTAGTAACACGCGTGTTTAATCCAAAATTACAAGTGAGGCTGGGCGCGTATTATAACAGCGAATATTGGGGCCCATTTATTTTACCGCTTGTAGGAGTTGATTGGAAAGTGAATGATAAATTCAGAATGTACGGTACATTGCCGAGTAATTACAGGTTTGAATTTAAGTTAGGAAAAAAAATGTATACAGGACTTGGATTCCGTTCCTTTCAGCGTTCATTCAGATTGCAGGCCAAATACGATGATGATTTTGTAAGAATAAGAGAATCCCAATTAAAAGTTTTTTTTGAAGGATTTGTTGTAGGGAAAATTTTAATTGGAATTGATCTTTACAGAACCCTTGGTTACAATTTGATCCGTTACGATTATTTCGATACTAAAACAGAAAAATCCGGTTTGCCTGTTTTTACAAAAAGCAAAGACGCTTACGGACTTACGCTTAATTTAGCGTATAGGATCCGGACGGATTAGTTGGGCGTGCTCCTTCGGGTGGGGCTCTCGCCACTCGCTTTTTAATTTGTGTGAAAAACAAAAATTAAAGGAGCTCAAACTCCCGATAGCTATCGGAAGGCTCCATCCCTCACGCAGTATTTAAGTTTTTGTTTTGCTGCAAACTCTTAAAGTTCTTCCGGCAGAGAAAACAAAGATGATTTACAAGAATAGAAGAATCAAAAAATTTGAAACAGTTATTATGGCCCGATCAATGCACCACCAGTTTTGCACCTTCCGAAATTTTTTCGTTGCTATAATTAATATAATAAACGCCGCGCGGCAAATTATTCAAATTAAAAACAGTTTTTTCTTCACCAGAAATTTTTTCGGCTATGGTGTTGCCTGTTATGTCCCAAACTTCCACTTCGCCATTTTTAGCTGTTCCTTTTACAATTAATTGGTTTGCGCTTGCATCGTAAAGCGCTTCGAGTTTTTTTGTTTCAACCGGAGGCGTGTATGGACAGCTTCCGTTATCGCACAATTTTGGTTCAGGCGAAGTGTTGTAAACAAGAGTTATTTTATCTGTTGTGAATCCTTTGTTGTTACTCTCGTCGTTTTGTCCGTTAACGGCAATGCTTAAAAACATTAAGAACGCTGCCGAAAAATATGTGAATAGCTTTTTCATTTTGTTTAGATTTTGTTCTACAAAGTTATGTTGTGCTAAGGCCGTTATCTTGCAAAATCGCTTAACGAGCAGTTGTGTTGTTTAAGCAGGAGTATTTTTTACGCAGGAGAAAATTACTTTAACGAATCTTCAGAATTTCTATTGGTAATAATAAAAACATTCAAAAAGTGGTTTCGCCCTTTGATACTTTATAATAAAATGACTAAATTTGATAATACCTATAGGATTGGAAAAACCAATGTTATCCTGCAAAAACAACAGCATAACATTAAAAAACCACTACTATAAGGGAGTTACCAGTAATGGCGGACAGGCCTCCGAAATGACATTTCGGGAAATTTTGTATCTTTGTGAGGCAATGAAACTGATTACTTTAAATATCGACACTATTAAGGCGCTTTGTGACAAATATCACGTTAAGACTTTATTTGCATTTGGTTCGGTGACCAAGGACGAACTTAAACCAAATAGTGACATTGATCTCGTTGTTGACATTGACAGTAAAGACCCCCTGACCTATTCTGACGACTATTTTGGTTTAAAATTTCAATTGGAACAATTACTCAAAAGGCACGTCGACCTTCTTGAACTACGTGCAATTAAAAATCAATATTTAAAACAAAATATTGACAACTCTAAAGTTCTTGTTTATGGAAAAGGAAATTAAGGTTTGGCTTTCAGACATTAAACAAGCCATTTCCGAAAGAAATATTGAAATCATTAGCGAAGCCGTAAATAGAATTTTAAGTCAAAATCCAAATATCGAAATAACAAATTCCAGAAAAATCGTTGACACAAGAAATAGAATTTCTCATGGTTACGATAGTGTTTCTGACGACATCATTTGGGCAATTGTAATTCGCGACATTCCAAAACTTCAAGTAGAAATCCACGCTCTGTTAGCTAAGTAAAACTGTGTTTCCACCAAAACTCGTAACAGCGGTCTTGCGACCATTTGCGGGTAACGCTCAAATGTGTAAATTAGGATTAGCAAACGGCGCAAGGCCGCGTAACGTTAGTACTCATTGCCGCGACGAAGTTTCCAAAGACAAGATTCCGGCAGACAAGTTAAAAAATCATAACCTAAATAACTTTTGGACTAATACGCTTATTAACTTAATAAATTCGACAATTTTTATTATAAGTATAATCAGACCTGCACTTAAATCTAAATCGGCTGCCTCACATTGTGAATAACCACCGTTTAACGAGTTTTATTTGAATCTCCCCTAAAGAACATTTATCTTTAAATAAAGAATAAAAATGTCAAAACGGTTTCTCATATTTTCTGCGCTTTGTCTGCTGCTCAATTCCTGTTTTCTATCGCTGCATCACAAACAAAAACCCGCACTGGTAAAGAATGTTGACATTGATGAAACACTAAAGATCTCCAAGGACGAAATGCAAAAGAAAAGTATAAGTCAGGCACTTGGTATTTGGGTCCTGCGCGATCAGATCGTAACACCCGCACAAGCGAAAATTATTTCCGGACTTTATCTTACTCACATCGACAGTATGAAAAGCGATTTTAATATCTGGCATTCTTCGTGGGCAATTTCTAACTTGTATAGGTTCGGTAATGATTTAGTGAAAGCCGAATTAGAAACAGCCTACCAAAAAGCAAAAATACAACCCGAAAGAATGAAAGGAAATACGAAAAAACTCGCTAACAGGCACATAAACGGAAAGAGAACCGTAACCGGCTTTATACATGCCGGCGGAAGATCTTACGCTAAAAGACATCTCGTTGTTCCGGGTAACAAAAGGTATCTTCAGTCTTACAACGAATATTTGGAAAAAGAAAAGAAATGAGTTTAACATGATGTTTCAAAACATGTATCTTTATATTGTCGTTACAATAATTCGAGCGAAAATAAAACATTATGGCAAAAAGTAAAACAAATCCTAAAGTTGATTGGTACTTCGTTAAAAATAAAAAGTGGATCGAAGAAATTGAAATGCTTAGAAACATTGCCCTTGAGTGCGGACTGGATGAAGAATTAAAATGGGGCTGTCCGTGTTACGCGCATGATGGAAGTAATATTGTTTTAATACATATATTTAAAGAGTACTGTGCTTATTTGTTTTTCAGGGGTGTATTATTAAAAGATCCTAAGGGTGTTTTGATCCAACAGACAAAAAATGTGCAATCAGCGCGACAGATCCGTTTCGCTAACGTTAAGGAAATAGTGAAAATGAAATCCACACTGAAAGCTTATATTAAAGAAGCTATAGCAGTAGAAAAAGCAGGTTTGAAAGTTGAATTTAAAAAAACAAAAGAATTCGAGATGCCCGAAGAGTTCCAAAATAAATTAAATAAAAATTCTCCTCTTAAAACTGCTTTTTACGCATTGACTCCCGGAAGACAAAGAGGATATCTTCTTTATTTTTCTTCGGCTAAACAATCCGCAACCCGTGAAGCGAGAATTGAAAAATACACGAAGCAAATTCTGAAAGGAAAAGGATTAGATGATTAGTTTAATTCGAAGTGGAGAGTTGGAAGTTCGGAGAAGCTTAAGAAATAAAATTAATTCTATTAACAATTACTAAAATTGTTAAAAACAGCAACGCGCTCCTTTCAATTAACAATTCAGTGTGAAGCATTATCGTATCTTGATTAAAATTAGAAAAATGAAAAACATAATTACTCTTCTTTCAATTTTATTTTTTATTCCCGGTTTTTCCCAATCGGTTAAAAAAGAAAAATTAAATGAAGCCAAAAGTTTTAGTGATATTGTTCTAGGTTATCCGGCGGCCTTAAATCATATTTTGGATTACGCTTCTGTAAACATTCAGGTTTCGTGTGAGGGAAAAATACTTTCAGCACAAAATAATAATGACTTGCTTAACGCGGAACAAAAAAATATTTTAAGCAACGCCGATCAGTGTTCTGATATCGAAATAAAAATAAAGTACTCTGCACAAACTCTCGGTACCGATGGAACGATAAGAGAAATGAATTTTATTGTTACGGTGCTTCCGGATAAAGAAGCCGTATTTCCCGGCGGTCCGGAAGAAATGACAAAATATTTTAAAAGAACGCTCATTGATAAATTTGCAAATCCTATTGATCCAAGAAAGGTTGGTCCCGCCAGGATAAAGTTCTCTGTAAACGAAAACGGAGAAGTAA
>Ga0210408_10002587_pt1 | contig 17492 bp, 13 predicted proteins | sample IncBWH4MmetaG_FD_155471 | JGI IMG/M metagenome (GOLD analysis project Ga0210408, IMG submission 155471) | Forest soil microbial communities from Barre Woods Harvard Forest LTER site, Petersham, Massachusetts, United States - Inc-BW-H-4-M | ecosystem: Environmental > Terrestrial > Soil >...
CAAGACCTATGAGAGCCACGTCTCGGTGAGCGGCGCCGACACGCTCAGGGTGGAGGGCTGCGTTGGCATCTTGTGCGGCGGCGAGACCTGGACCCGCGCCGGGCACTGAATCGGCGATGATGAATTCGCGCTCGATTGCTGCCGCATCGGCGGTGCGCTTCCTCTCCCCGCAAGCGGGGCGAGGTGAACCCTGTGCGCCGAAACAGCGATTGAACGCAAGCGCTAAACCGTCGTCGCCTTCAGCGCGGTCGCCGCGGAGGCATAGCCGCCGCGGGCCCCGTCGATGAAATGCACATGGTCCGCGCGGATCGCCGACGGCGTGAAGCAGGTCATCATCGCGGCGTCCTGGCGATGCAGGCCGTAGCGCAGAATGCCCTTTTCCGCCGCCGCGACCAGCCGATCGGTCAGCGCGCGCTCGAGATCCTCGGTGCAATCGAGGATCATGCGCAGGCTGTCGTCATATTTTCGGAAGTCGGAGTTCTCAACCACCTGTTTCGTATAGAGCTCGGGCACGAAGCGGCCGACCTTGATGCCGAACCGCATGATGACATAGGCAAACAGCGTGCGCCCGAGCACGTAGACGCGACGCCTGAACAACGGCCCGCCGCGCGCGGCGCGCGCTTCATACTCGACGCCCTGCGGCGGCCAGCGCAGCGGCGGCCCGCTCGACGGCACCGGCCGTCCGCCGTCGGGGCTGCGCTCGACGAGGGTGATGATCTCCTCGATCGCGTCCCGAAACAGCCGCGGATCGGCGTCGCGCTCCGGCACCACCAGCACCGACAGGATGAGACCGCGCGCCGACGGAATCTCCTCGAACCGGCACGACAGCCCGGATAGATCGGGCTGCGTGCCCGGCGGGGCCGCCTCGACGGCGAACTCGCCACGCTTCATCGCAGCATCCGACCAGCCGAGGCCACCGCCGGAGAACATCGCGTAGGACAGATTCGCCGACGGCCCGTAGCGCGCAACCCGCACGTCGAGGCCCTGCGCGCGGATCGCCGCAACCGGCACCAGCGCGACCCGCATGGCGAGATCGAGATCATCCCTGACCCAGGCCGCGGTCGCAGCCAGCGCCTCGCGGGCTGTCGTGAGGTCGTCGTGCGAGACCGCAAAACTTGCACCATCGCCGCCGAACACGAAGGGAAATTCACGGCCCTGAAGCGCATTGGTCACCGCCGCGATGACGGCTGCGCCTGCCATATTGACGGCCTTGTAGCGCTGGGCCGCGATCGCCTTGGTCGATTCCACGATGTCGGCGACGCCGACGGTCCAGTCGTCCGGCAACGGCGAATAGAGTTTTGGCTCCATCAGGCTCGCAAAGCCGCGGAACACCGGAATGCCGCCGTAGAAATTCTTCGCCGTGGGGGTGGTCATGGGAGCTGGCTCATCCGGGCGACCGATCGTCCTGAAGATACGAGCGATCCTGCAACTCGGTTCATGTGACGGGAAGTCCATTGAATACACAAATCCCGAGAAAATAAACCGCTACGACCGTTGAGAGCCAGCTGACGACAGCGGCCGGCGTCGAAAAAGCATCTCCCCTCTGCTAGGCTTTGCCGATGAAAGATGCCGGCCCCCTGGTAAAGCAAGTCACCGCGCACGCCGTGCAGCTCGGCGATCGCATCAACACTGCGGGCTTCGAGGGACAAATCCTGTCCAACACGCCGCTGGCGCTGCGCACCGGTCCAAGCGGAATCGCCGTGGTCTTCCGCTATGGTGTTGCCGTGTTCATCGGCCTCACCGCCGACGAAGAGCAGGAATTTCTCGAGCGGCTGAGACCCCGGACCTTCGGCACCATCACGCCGCCTGAGGAGGAATGGGCCAAGATCGAGGTTGCACGGGAATCCGAGGAGCCTATTCCCGTCGGCGGCCCGATCCAGGTGAAGGAGCTGTCACTGGAGCGGCTTCTGGTGGTGTCCGATGCATTGGCCAAGAGCGTCGTGCTCGGGCGCGGCGAGCGCGAGGTCACCAACGTCTTCGATGTCATCGAGCCGTTTGCCCGCGAGCTCGCAGCCTCCGGCAAGACCTCGAAGAGCCGCACTCAACTGCTCAAGCTGATGGGCGAAGCGCTCCTGGTGCAGCATCGCGTCTCCGGCCGCGTCGCGGTCAGCGAGAAGCCCGATGTGCTGTGGGACCGTCCGGATCTCGAACGGCTCTACGCGCGCCTCGCGGACGAATATGAGCTCACCGAGCGCGAAGAAACGTTGAACCGCAAGCTCACGGTGATCGCCGAAACAGCGACTACGCTCGCCGATATCGTCGACAGCAAGCGCTCGCTCCGGCTGGAGATCATCGTCGTGGTCCTGATCGCGGTCGAGGTCGTCGTCGCGTTTTACGATCTCTTCGTCCGGAGCAGGCATTGAGCCGGGCAAGCACGCCCGTACTCACTCGAGCGCGCTGACATTCCAGGTCGCGTGGCTGACGCCGGCCCGTTTTGCCAGCGCGGCGACGATCGCGTCGAGGTCTCCGGGCTCGACCGCAAGACTCACCAGGACCGCCGCGACCTCGACATTGTCGTCGGAGCGGTACACGACCTTGGTCTCGCGCACCGGATAGTTCGCGGCCGCCAGTCTTTCGCCCAGCGCCTCGCGAATCGGCGCGACGTTTTCGACATCGGTGGTGACGATGATCTCGTAATTGGCCTCCGAGGACTTTTCGTTGAGCGGGATGCGGTCGATGGCGTTCACCAGCGGACGCAGCAGCGTGTTGCCGGCCAGCACGAACAGCGTGAGGGCCGCCGACTGCGCCAGCATGTCGGCTCCGGCGCAGCAGCCGACCGCGGCCGAGGCCCACAGCGTGGCCGCGGTGTTGAGGCCGCGTACATTCATGCCCTCCTTCATGATGGCGCCGGCGCCGAGAAAGCCGATACCGGACACCACATAGGCGATCACCCGCACGCTGCCGTCCGCGCCGGCGAGATGGTCCGCGAGGTCGACGAAGGCGGCGGCGCCGACCGCGACCAGCACGTTGGTCCTGAGCCCGGCGCTGCGCTGCCGGTACTGGCGCTCGGCGCCGATCAGGGTGCCGAACACGAAGGCGACGAACAGGCTGATGAGCGTGTCGAAGAAGTCGTGGAGCTGGAAGGTCTGCAGAAACCGCATGTAATTGAATCGCCTTTACCGGACGGTGCCCTTATCCCAACGCCATCGGTCCGCGTCAAACCGCCCAGCGCTGAAGGCGTCCACGAATTGAAACTGGACCGGACGGTCTGGGAAACGTGCCGCGCGACGATGGAAATCATGGGCATGCGACGCGCGCCGGCGCTGTGCGACGACGCATCGACCTGGCGAAACAAGAGAGATTGGCTGGCTCGGGGTGACGTCAGGCGCAGTATTACCGCTCGGCGTCGTCCGGCTTGTGCGGACTCACATCGTGACAACCGACCAGCCTGACGAGCTTCTGCGGATGCATGTCGTGGCCATGGGCATTGCGCATGTCCTGCTCCGTCATGGGACCACAATCACCCGCAAGATCGTCGTCATGGGAGGGCGGGACGGACGCTGGACTTGGTTTTGAAGGAACTGGCTTTGAAACGCTCATGGACAGCTCCTCGGGAAAGGAAGATCAGCTGACCGATCGAAGGGCAAACCATAGCACGAACCCGCGCCGCGCGCACAACCAGCACATGTTACCCGCCGCGCAAGCGTGCGCCGACTACTCGGCCGCCAACCGTTCGGCCTGCCGCGGCAGCTTGAGCTGATCCCAGACCTCCACCAGTGCTTCGGCGAGGCGATCGATCAGCCCGTCATCGTGATACGGCGACGGGGTGATCCTGAGCCGCTCGAGGCCGCGCGGCACGGTCGGATAGTTGATCGGCTGGATATAGATGCCGTGGTCCGACAGCAGCAGATCGGAGGCGATCTTGCACTTCTCGGGATCGCCGACATGCACCGGCACGATGTGCGTCTCGCTCGGCATCACCGGCAGACGCGCCGCACTGAGCACCGATTTCAACCGCGCCGCGCGATCCTGATGCCGGTCACGCTCCCAATGCGAGGTCTTCAGATGCCTGATCGCAGCAGTCGCGGCCGCGCAGATCGCCGGCGGCAGCGCGGTCGTGAAGATGAAGCCGGGCGCGTAGGAACGCACGGCATCGATGATGTTCGCTTTTCCTGCGATATAGCCGCCGAGGCAGCCGAACGCCTTCGCTAGCGTGCCCTCGAGAATGTCAATACGCGCGGCGGTGCCATCGCGCTCGGAGATACCGCCGCCATGCGGCCCATACATGCCGACCGCGTGAACCTCGTCGACATAGGTCAAGGCGCCGTAGCGCTCGGCCAGATCGCAGATGCGATGCAGCGGCGCGACGTCGCCGTCCATCGAATACAGGCTTTCGCACAGGATCAGCTTTGGACGAACGGGATCGGCGGCGCGCAAGAGCTCCTCGAGATGGCCGACGTCATTGTGACGCCAGATCCGCTTCTCCATGCCGGACTTGCGCACGCCCTCGATCATCGAATTGTGATTGAGCGCATCCGACAGCAGCAGGCAATTCGGCAGCAGTTTTGCGATCGTCGCGATGCCGGTTTCGTTCGAAACATAGCCCGAGGTAAACACCAGCGATGCTTCCTTGCCGTGCAGTTCGGCGAGTTCGCGCTCGAGCACGATCAGCGGGTGATTGGTGCCGGCGATGTTGCGCGTGCCGCCGGCCCCCGTGCCCATGCGGGTCGCGGCGTCGACCATCGCGCCCACGACTTTCGGATGCTGCGCCATCCCGAGGTAATCGTTCGAGCACCAGATCACCACCTCGCGCGGTCCATCCGGCGAATGCCAGATCGCATGCGGGAAGCGGCCGGCCAGCCGCTCGAGATCGGCGAACACCCGGTAGCGGCGCTCCTGGTGGAGCTGGTTCAGGGCCGTATCGAAAAATCGGTCGTAGTCCATCGCGCGTCCGCCCTCGTCAGGTCATGCTGCAATCCACCGGACCAGCCAGGTAAGGCAGCACCGTGGCAAATGGCAGTAGAGCCGATTTGAGCGAAGAAATCCTTGATCCAGATCACGAATGGAACCGGGTCGGACGGCGCTCGAAAACGCGCGTTCAGGCGGTGTTGCCGGCGTCGATGGTGAAGACGCTGCCGGTAATGTTGCGGCCGCCGTCGCCGAGCAGATATTCCACCATGCTGGCGACATCGTCCGGCTCGGCCAGCCTGCGCAATGCACTGCGACCGGCGATACGCTCGCGCTGCTGCTCGGAGAGGCTGTGGGTGAGCTCGGTGTCGATGAACCCGGGCGCGATCGCATTGACGGTGATGCCGACCTTGCCGACCTCGCGGGCGAGCGACCGCGTAAAACCCACGGACGCCGCCTTGGTCGCGCCATACACCGACAGCCCGTTGTAGCCGGTCGAGGCGATGATCGAGGAGATGTTGACGATGCGGCCCTTGCCGTCCGCCACCATGTGGCGCACGACATATTTGGTCAGGATGACGGGCGACAGCACGTTGAGCCGCACCAGCGCCTCGATCTGGCTGTTATGCATGGTCGCGAGCAGCCCTTCGGTACCGATGCCGGCATTGTTGACGAGGCCATAGATCGCGCCGAATTCGTCGCGCAGCGTCTTGACGAAACCCGGGATCGCATCGACCGCGCTGAGATCGCAGGCGCGGAACTGCAGAGCGCCAGTGGACTTGCTCAAATCCGCCTTGGCCACGCGCAGCTCCTCGCTTTCCCGCCGCGCCACCGCGATGGCCTGATAGCCCGCCGCGACCAGCCGGCGCGCGATCACGAGCCCAATGCCGCGGCTGCCTCCGGTGATCAGGACATTACGCATCGGCACGGGCGAGCTTTCCGGCCGGCGTCACGTCAAGATTTTCGACGACACGAATCGTCGCCGGCACCTTGTGCGGCGCCAGCGACGCACGGCAATTGCTGAGGATCTCGTTGCGGACGGCATCGATACGGCTGGCCCGATCGGCGCTGGCAAGAACGATCTCGGCCACCACGATCGCGCCGGTGATCGGGCTTTTGCGTGACCGGGCGCGCGACATCCGCACGTCGGGATGGCGGTTGATCACCGCCTCGATCTCCTCGGGGTGGACCTTCAGGCCGCCGATATTGATGATGCCACCGCGCCGGCCGACGAAGTAATAGCGGTCGCCGCGCAGCTCCACCATGTCGCCGGTGTCGACGAAGCCGTCGCCGTCGCAGAGCGCGGCCACATCGTGACCGACATAGGCGTGCGCGGTTCGCCTGGAGCGAATCCGCAAAGAGCCGTCGGCCACCTTCATCTCGACACCATCGCGGTTGACGCGGACAAGGCTCGCCGGAAAACCTTCCTTGCCATCGTTGACCGCAAAGCCGACGCCGGCTTCGGTCGAGGCATAGGCGTGGCCGATCGATGCTGAGGGAAATGCGTGCCCGAGACCGTCCAGCACGGCCTGGTCGGCGATCTCGCCGGACAGCCGGACATAAGCCGGCAGGAAGCCCGCGGCCGCGCCGCTCATCAAGAGCTTGCGCCAGTGCGACGGCGTGCCCGAGATATGGGTGACGCCGCGCGCGTTGAACCTCGCGATGCGTTCGGCGAGCGCTTCACTCGGCTCCGACAGCACCATCGATCCGCCACCGATCGTCGCGCGCAAGAAAATCTGCAAGCCGCCATAGCGGCGAATGTCGTAGAAGGTCGCCCAGACCGCCGCCGCTTGGCCGCGCGCGCCGTCCGCGGCGATGGCACCGCAGAGCCGTTCCAGCGTATGCCTGACGATTTTCGGTGCGCCCGCCGTGCCCGACGTCAGCAGCAGCCATTCCGTCGTCCGCTCCGTCCGCGTCCGGCGGCTGGAGGCCGCCGGCAATCCGGCAGCGATCACAAGCTCGATGCCGCGCGTCGCCCAGAACTCCGGCTGGTCGGTGATGACCGCGTCGATCTCGGCATCCTGGATCAGGCTGTCGAGATGAGCCGGATCGAGATCGGGCGGACACAGCAGCATGCGGCGCGCGACACCATCGATTTCGACCATCGCGAGCGCCGACAGCAGCTGGCCTGACAGCGCCAGCAGCACCGAGCGCGCGGCAAGCTCTCCTCCGCGATCGCCGAGACAGCTCTGCGACAGGATGTCGGTCAGCGATACGCTGTCGTGCGCGTCGGATATGGTGCGGCCCAAAAGCTCCGGGCCAAGATGATCGCGCAACGCAACGATCTCACGCGGGGACATTTTCATACGCCCGAACGAAGTCACCGACCGTCTGTGGGAAGACTACGTCGTCCGACATGGTAAACGGATCGCTCCCGATGTCGTCCTCCAACCGTGCGACCAGGATCGCGAAGGCCAGCGAATCAAAACCCGTCTCGTGCAGCGACAGATCGTCGTGAAGCGGCGGCAGGACGACCTTCTGCTCCTCGGCGATCTGCTTCATGGCCGACACGATCCTTGACTTGACCGACATGGTGGCGCTCGCCTTCTCGTTGCAATGGCGGCGATGATACAAGAAAAATGCCAGGTCGCCCTGACGGGCCGCGATCTTTTCGGCTCCCTTGGTAAATGGCCTGCCCGGCGACATCAGCACGATTTTCAGGATTTTCAGCTCAGAACCGCAGCGATCCGTCGATCAGCCGGGCGTGAACTTCGCGGTCGAGCAAGCGATACGCGCCGGAGCGTGGATCCCTGAGGTAGAGTGGATCAGTCACGTCGGCCGGATCGAAGCCGTCATCGATCAATCGCTGCTTCTTCTGCTTGAACGTCTCCGTGCTCGGGAGCGCCGTGCAGATCCGCAGGACCAGCGGATGCGCATAGGCCGGCAGCCGCTGTGCAAGGTGGCCACCGAAAGCCGCGACATCGAAGTCCGCTCCGGCCACGATCGCCGCCATCCCGGCGCGGCCATCGTGACCGGGCACGCTGACGCCGAAGGCCGCCGCATCCGCGACACCAGGGCATTCCAGAATCGCCTCGGTCACCTCGCTGGTTGCGATATTCTCGCCTTTCCAGCGGAACGTATCGCCGATCCTGTCGACGAAATAGAAATAGCCCTGCGGGTCCTGCCGTATCAGATCGCCGGTGCGAAACCAGGCGTCGCCCTTGGCGAGCACATCGCGCAAAATCTTCTTTTCGGTCGCGGCAGCGTCGGTATAGCCCTCGAACCGCCCGCCGCCCTGATCCGCCGTGCCGATGCGGCCGACGGCTTCACCAACCTCGCCCCGCGCGCAGGCAATGCAGAGGCCGTCATCGTTGCGCAGCGGAGCGGCGAGCTCCGCGTCCAGCTTGACGATGCCAGCGGGAAAGCGATGCACCAGCATCGGCGGCACGCGCCCGATCGCACCCGGTCGGCCCTCGACATTGTAGAGCGAAAAATTGCCCTCGGTCGCCGCGTAGAATTCGAGAATTTGCGGGATCGCAAAGCGCGCCTGGAACGCCTCCCAGATATCGCCGCGCAGGCCGTTGCCGCAGGCGAGCCGCAGCCGATGCACCTTCTCGAATTCGTCAGGCGCGGCTTTCAGGAGATAGCGGCAGAGTTCACCGATATACTGGAACAGCGTGCAGTCGAAACGCACGACGTCGCCCCAGAAACCGCTGGCCGAAAACTTCTCTGCCAGCACGACCGAGGCGCCCGCAAACAGCATGCTGCATGGGGCGACGATGCCGCCGACCGAATGATGGACCGGCAGGCAATCATACAGACGATCCTCGGCCGAAACGTTGGTCAGGCCCGCGAACCAGCCGCCCCAGTTGAGGATGCGGTGATGGCTGATACTGGCCGCCTTCGGCAGGCCGGTCGTGCCGGACGTGTAGATCAGGAGCGCACGGTCATCGATCGTGACGCCGCGCCGTTCGCTCGTGGACAGCGGCGCCGAATCCATGGCGTCGAGCGCCACGATGATTTCGGCGCCATCGCCATGGAGCCAGCGCCGCGGCGCCTCGATCAGATGCGACCCCGCCATGTCGTACGCATCGACGAGCTCGCCGGCGACGATGGCGTGAGCCGCTTCCGCGACATTGACGCAATGGGCAAGCGATGGCCCGACCAGCTTGGTGTTGATCAGCGCCACCACGCCGCCGACCAGGCTGATGCCGAGCCACGCGGCGACATAGTCCGGCCGGCTCGGCATGATCAGGCACACCCTGTCGCCGCGCTTGATCCCCGTCGCGAGCGCCCAGCGCGCATATTGGTTGATCCGCGCCGCGAGCGCCCGATAGCTGAAGGTCTCGGCATCTGAAATCAGGGCCGGATGGTCGCCCTGGCGTTTCGCCCAGTCCTCCACGATATCGGCAAACAACCGTTGCGGATCGGCCTCGATGCGCGAGGTCAGTTCGATCGCTTTCAGCCACGCTTTCGCAGCCGACGGCCTGCCGGGCCGCGACGAGATGCTGGTCGGCCGTTCGATGACGCCTGCGGTCATGGCAGTTGGCACGGTTGGTGGTCGGCCGGTGTATAGACGGACCGGGCTGACCAGGTGTTAATCGACAAAGTTAAAGGCACGGCTTTGGTAATGCATGCCGTTTCGCAGTTGCGGCAACACGATTGGCCACGCGCCGGCGCCTCAGCCGATCGTCGATAGGACGAAGGTCGAATGGAAGGCGCGAGGTTTTCCGTTCGCGCGTTCGGGGCAGGAGTGGTTAGCTGGACGTTAATCCAGTGGCTCATCGCGTTTGCCCGTCTGGAAACTGCAGAATCGAGGAAACGCACGTTCGTGCTCCGCGCTTTCGGGCACGGCTCCCGGCGTTTGGGAAAAGATGCGCCTGCCGTCAGGTGGAACTGCGCATGAACGAAAGCATCTCGTCGCCCTTCATCCGCTACCCGATCGGCACCTCGCTGCTGATGGCCGGCATCCTGTTCGTCGGCCTCGTCGCCTATCCGCTGCTGCCCGTGGCGCCGCTGCCGCAGGTGGATTTTCCGACCATTCAGGTCTCCGCGAGCCTGCCGGGCGGCAGCCCCGAAACCATGGCCTCCTCCGTGGCGCAGCCGCTGGAACGCCAGCTCGCGCAAATCCCCGGCGTGGCGCAGATGACTTCGACGAGCTCGCTCGGTTCGACCGCGATCACCATCCAGTTCGACCTCAACCGCAACATCGACGGTGCGGCCAACGATGTACAGGGCGCCATCAACGCCGCAAGCGGCCAGCTGCCGAAGAACCTGCCGTCGCCGCCGACCTATCGCAAGGTCAACCCGGCCGATTCGCCGATCCTGCTGCTGTCGGCGACCTCGGAGACGCTGCCCCTGATCAAGGTGAGCGATGCGGTCGACGCCCAGCTCGGCCAGCAGATCAGCCAGATCTCCGGCGTCGCCCAGGTCTTCATTGGCGGCCAGCAGAAGCCCGCGATCCGGATCCAGGTCGACCCAGCAAAGCTCGTGGCCAAGAACCTGTCGCTCGAGGACATCCGTAACCAGATCGCGATCACGACGGTCGACGGCCCGAAAGGCAACATCGACGGGCCAAGGCGGGCGTACACGATCTACGCCAACGATCAGCTTCTGGACCCCGACGCCTGGAACGACGTCATCATCGCCTATACCAATGGCGCTCCGTTGCGGGTCAAGGACATCGGCAGGGCCGTCGCCGGTCCTGAGGACATGAAGCAGGCGGCCTGGGCTGACGGCAAGCGCGGCGTGTTCCTGGTCATCTTCAAGCAGCCCGGCGCCAATGTCATCGACACCGTCAACAAGATCAAGCAGCAGCTGCCGCGCCTGATCGGCGCCATTCCGCCCGCCATCAAGATCAAGATCATCAGCGACCGCACGCTGACCATCCGCGCCGCGGTCCATGAGGTGCAGATCACGCTGTTGATCACCATCGCGCTCGTCATCATGGTGATCTTCCTGTTTCTGCGCAGCATCTGGGCCACCGTCATCCCGAGCATCACGGTTCCGCTGGCGCTGCTCGGCGCCTGCTCGCTGATGTGGGTGTTCGGCTACACGCTCGACAATCTCTCGCTGATGGCGCTGACGATCGCGGTCGGCTTCGTGGTCGACGACGCCATCGTCATGCTGGAGAACATCACCCGCTATGTTGAGAAGGGCGAGAAGCCGCTCGCCGCCGCGTTCAAGGGCGCGAAAGAGATCGGCTTCACGATCGTTTCCATCAGCATTTCGCTGGTCGCGGTGCTGATCCCGCTGCTGCTGATGGGCGGCGTGATCGGCCGGCTGTTCCGCGAATTCGCGGTGACGCTGGCGATGGCGATCTTCGTCTCCCTCGTCGTGTCGTTGACGCTGACGCCGATGATGGCGTCGCGCTTCCTTCGTGCCCATGGCGAAGCCAGGCATGGCCGTCTCTATCAATGGAGCGAACGGGCATTCGACAGACTGCTCGGCTCCTATTCGCGAGGCCTCGATCTGGCCCTGCGCCACAGCCTGACGACGCTGTGCGTGTTCTTCGCAACGGTGGCGCTGTCGGTCTATCTGTTCACGATGATTCCGAAGGGCTTCTTTCCGCAACAGGACAACGGCTTCCTCACCGGCGTGTCTGAGGCGGCCCAGGACATCTCCTTTGCCGAGATGATGCGGCACCAGGAGGAACTCTCCGAGATCGTGCAGGCCGATCCCGCGGTCGACAGCATCGCCATGTTCATCGGCGGCGGCGGCACCGCGCTGAATTCGGGGCGGATGTACATCACGCTGAAGCCGCGCGAGGAGCGCGACGTCAACGCGGAACAGATCATGGCCCGGCTGCGGCCGAAACTCGCCACGGTCGAAGGCGCCCGGCTCTATCTGCAGGCCTCCCAGGATGTCCGCCTCGGCGGCCGCGCGACGCGCACCCAGTTCGAATACACGCTGCAGGATGCCAATCTGGCGGAACTGGATGAGTGGGCGCCAAAAATCCAGCAGAAATTGAAGACATTGCCGCAATTGCGCGACGTCGCGACCGATCAACAGACCGAGGGGACCACGCTCCAGCTCAAGATCAATCGCGACACCGCCGCGCGTTACGGCATCGCGCCGCAGCTGATCGACGACACGCTCGACGATGCGTTCGGTCAGCGCCAGGTGACGCAATATTTCACCCAGCTCAACTCCTATCACGTCATCCTCGAAATCCTGCCCGACCTGCAGGGCCGGCTCGACACGCTCGACAAGCTCTACATCAAGTCGCCGACCACGGGCGAACAGGTGCCGCTGTCGGTGTTCTGCACCTGGACGAGCGACCCGGTCCGCCCGCTGTCGATCGCGCACCAGGGACAGTTTCCGGCGATCACCGTCAGCTTCAATCTCGCGCCGAACGTGGCGCTCGGGCAGGCGACCAGCGCGATCCAGCAAGCCGTCGACCAGCTCGGTGCGCCGGCCACGCTCAGTTCGAGTTTCCAGGGCACCGCGCAGGCGTTCCAGGACTCGCTCAGAACCGTGCCGCTCCTGATCGTCGCTGCGCTGGTCGTGGTCTATCTCATCCTCGGCGTGCTCTATGAGAGCTACATCCATCCGCTGACGATCCTGTCGACCTTGCCGTCGGCCGGCGTCGGCGCGCTGGCGATCCTGATGGCATTCGGATTCGATTTCAGCCTGATTGCGCTGATCGGCATCATCCTCCTGATCGGCATCGTCAAGAAGAACGGCATCATGATGGTCGATTTCGCCATCACCGCCGAGCGCGACGAGCACCTGTCGCCACGGGACTCGATCCGCAAGGCCGCAATTTTGCGCTTTCGGCCGATCATGATGACGACGATGGCGGCGCTGCTCGGCGGCGTGCCGCTGATGCTGGGCACCGGCACCGGATCGGAGATCCGCCAGCCGCTGGGCTATGCCATGGTCGGCGGCCTCGTGGTCAGCCAGGCCCTGACCCTGTTTACGACGCCGGTGGTCTATCTCTACCTCGACCGCCTCTCCAATGCGATCGCGCGCCGGACCAAGGGCAAGACGCCTGGCGACGAGCAGCCCCCGGCGCAGGACGATCATCTCAAGGACGCCGCCGAATGAATCAAGCGCGATGAGTTCGGACCCGATCGTTGCCGCGTCGGAGGTGCGCCCCCTCTCCCCGCTTGCGGGGTCGCGCGAGCAAGGGCTCGCGCTGTGAGGGTTGGGGTGTGGGGGAGTCTCAAGGAACTGCGCGTGTGGAGAGCCCCCCTCACCCGCCGCGCAAGAGCGCGGCGACCTCTCCCCGCAAGCGGGGAGAGGTGGACCGTGTGTGCGGAGGGAGCAGTGCAACCAGCCACTCACCCCATTTCATTCGCCGCTTACCCCACGCCGTGCAGCACCAGGCGATTGAGCCGGGCCGCGAAGGCCGCGGGATCTTCGGGCAGCTCGCCGTCCAGGATCTGCGCCTGCTCGAACAGCAGCAGCGAGAGGTCTTCGATCGCGTTCGAGGCGGTATCGGCCTTGGCGATGGCCGCGACCACGGGATGGCGGAGATTGATCTCGAGGATCGGCTTCGAGCGCGTGCCTCTGTTCTGCATCGACAGCAGCCGCTCCAGCTCGCGGTCCGGCCCCTGGCTGCCGGCGACCAGGCAGGACGCGCTTGACGTGAGCCGGGTCGAGACCTTGACGTCGCTGACACGCTCGCCGAGGCTCGCCTTGATCCGGGCGATGGCGTCGGCCTCGTCCGCCGGCGGATCGGCCTGGTCCTCTTTCTTGTCGTCGAGCAACGGAATGAGGTCGAAATTGATGTCGCCCTGGCTCAGCGACTTCAGCGGCTTGCCGTCGAACTCGAGCCGCGCCGAGGTCCAGAACGCGTCGACCGCATCGGTCAAAAGCAGCACCTCGATGCCGCGCGCGGCGGCGGCTTCGAGCCGCGGATTGGATTTCAGCCGCTCGACGCTGTCGCCGACCAGAAAATAGATCTCGGTCTGGTTCGGCTTGAAGGCTTCGACATATTGCTTCAGCGAGCGCTTCTCACCTGATGTCGAGGAAAACCGCGCCAGCGCCAGCAGCTTTTCGCGGCGCTCGAAGTCCTCGTAGATGCCTTCCTTGATGACGGCGCCAAACGCCTCCCAGATCTTCGTGAAATTCTCGGGATCCTTCTCGGCGAGCGTCTCCAGCTCGCTGAGCACGCGCCCCGTCACCGCCTTGCGGATCTGCACGAGCTGCGGATTGTTCTGCAGCATCTCCCGCGAAATGTTGAGCGGCAGGTCCTCGCTGTCGATGACGCCGCGCATGAAGCGCAGATAAGCCGGCAGGATGTCGGCATCATCCGTGATGAAGACACGGCGGACATAGAGCTTGACCCGGCCCTTGCGCGCCGGCTCGAACAGATCGAACGGCTTTGTCGCGGGCGCAAACAGCAGCACGGCGTAGGAGTATCGCCCCTCCGCACGGTAATGCAGTGTCATCGCCGGCTCGTCGAAGGCATGCGCGATCGATTTGTAGGCCTTGGCGTAGTCGTCCGCCGTCAGCTCGGATTTCGACCGCTGCCACAGCGCGCTGGCCGAATTGATCTGGCGCGGCTCGCCCTCCTCGGGCACCAGCTCGATCGGAAACTGGATGTTGTCGGAATAAGCGGTGACGATGCGCTCGATCTCGTAGGTCTCGAGATATTTGGTTGCATCGCTCTTCAGATGCAGCGCGATCTCGGTGCCGCGCGTAACCCGCTTGGCATCCGCTTCGCTTGATGGCGCGACCTCGAAGCCGGAGCCGCCGGAGGACGTCCAGGTCCAGGCCTCGGACGCGCCGGCGCGCCGGGAGGTGACGACGATGCGATCGGCGACCATGAAGGCCGAGTAGAAGCCGACGCCGAACTGCCCGATCAGGCCGGCGCCGTCCTTGGCCTCGGCGAGGCGCGCCACGAAGGCCTTGGTGCCGGAACGGGCGATGGTGCCGAGATTGTCGATCAGCTCCTGCCGGTCCATGCCGATGCCGCTGTCGGCGACCACGAGCGTGCCGGAGGCCTTGTTGGGGATGATCCTGATTTTTGGCGGCTCGCCATCGGCGATCAGGGCCGGATGAGCGATCGCCTCGTAGCGCAGCTTGTCGCTGGCATCCGACGCGTTCGAGATCAATTCGCGCAGGAAGATATCGGTCTCCGAATAGACCGAATGCACCATCAGATGCAAAAGCTCGGAGACCTCGGCCTGAAACGGTTGGGATATGGCGGCGGTGTCGCTCATCGTCATGCAGTCTGCCCAAAATTTGATCCGGAAAACGTCGATATAGCGCCGTCATCTCCGGGATCAAGCCTTTGTCGGCCGCGCCTTAAGGCAACGATGCATGAAAGATGGCCGGAAGATCCGAGGCCCTTTTCACACCGCCCCCGACCATGGCTCGTCAGGATGCGCGTTGGCCGTCCCGCGGCGCCTGGCGCCCGGGTTGCGCCTGATCCAGGGGCCCTCGACATCGAGAGGGCGCGGGGAAGGCCGGGTATCTGCTGATACCCATGGCCCCCGTGCAATAAAAAAGCACGGGGAAGGAACCACAGGCTCAGCCGGACACTCCGGACTTCCCTGCGCAATGGCGTTACGGCTTATAGCGCGCTCTCCCCGGGGACCGGTCCGGGGACCGGGCTTGATTGCCCCGGTCGCCGCGCGGCTCGCAACCACGCGACTTGGTGCCAGCGTCGGGGCACCAGGACCACACGCCTTTGCCGTGCGCGAGAGGCAGGTTCGTCCAACCCGCCCGTCGCGCCCATCGCATTCCGATCCAACGTTCGTGACGACGCGTACGCCCCTCTATCCGGATCGGAACGCGAGCACTCTACTTCCGATTTTCGGAAACATGCAAGCGGATTATTTTTGTCCGACGCGCTTGACAGGTTTTCGCGGCGGCGGCCCGACGGGCAAATCGCTGGCGCCGCCGCGGGCGTCATACAAGGACGCCAGCGCGTCAAACGCATTGGCGTGACCAGCCTCTCAGCGGCGATGCCTTTTCAGCCCTAGCGATGCCGGCGCCGTCGCCTGGGCGCGAACATCGCGCAAGCCATTAGGCGGTGCCGACGCCACTGGCGTCTCGCCTTTGCTCCGTTCGCTCCCTACCTCGCGCCGCGGCCAGGCAAAATCGTCGGCGCGGCCGGGCGGAGGACTAAGCGCTTCGCCCTTAACCAGCGTGCGCGCGGCGAGCGCGTCGACCGCCGCAGGCCGCGTTCCCGCACCACCAAGTAATCGATCTGCGGCGAGCAACGGCGCCGTCAGCGACAGGATCGGACCCACCAGCGGACGCGGCGCGGCCTGGCCAGGCATCGCGTTGATGTCAGGCGTCGCGGGCTCGGTCGGCAACGGTATCGGCCCGGAGCGCGCCGCGAGCACCCGAGTGATCTCGCGCTCGACATAGTGCGCCAGCTTGCGCGCGCCCGCTCTGGTGAAGAAGACGCCGTCGTTGGAACGCAGCTGGCGGATCTGGCCTTCGAAGTCGGGCCCCTTGCGCTGGAACAGGCCACGTTCGTCGACGAACCCGTCCCATACATCGACATAGGTGATGCCAGCCTTGTTGGCGGCCTCGCGGTAGAGCGAATCCAGGAACAGCATGTCGGAAGTGCCCTTGGACCCGGAGATCGCAGGCAAGCCGACCCAAACCACCGGCACACCCTTCGACTTTACCGCCGCGATCATCTCCTCGATCTTCTTCGCGTAGAGTTCGACCCAAGGGTCTTCGCGAAATTCATAGAGGCCATTGGGCGAGCGTGCGCTCTTCACCGGCGGCGCCTCGACGTTGATGGCATCGTCCTGTGGAAGGTCGGTATCGACCTCGGCCTTCTGCGCCACCTCAGGCTTCGGCTCGGGCTTGACGCCGCCCTTGCCGTTGACATCCGACTTGCCATCGCCTTTGGCGCGCGCGTCCTTGTCGCTTCTCTTATCGATGGGCTGGTTGGTCTTTTCTGCGACCGGCTCGCGAATTGCAACGCGGTCGTTGAGGCCGAGCATCACCACGATGATCTCGGGCTTTTCGGTTTTGAGAATGACCTTGGCCGCGGCGGTCCAATCGGAAGCATCGCCCTTGGGCTGATATTTGATCAGACCGGAGGTGTTCCTGGCGTTACGGATCACGCCCATGTCGGGTTGCTCGGCGTAGGCGTCTTCGAGACCATAGGCGAGCCAGTCCGCCATGCCGTCCCCGAGCACCAAAATTTGGTGCTCCGAAGCAGTTTCGCGTTTCTCGGGCGGCGGCGCCCTTGAAAAATCCTCGCGCACGGGCGGTGGTCGGACTTGCCGAGGCACAGGCGCGCGCTGATGAAACGGCTCAAACGGTTCGTTGCCAAACCAGCCGCCACCTAACCAGCCGCCGCCACGCTGCGGCGGCTGCTGCTGAAATCCGCCAAAATTGAAAAACTGCGCCGAGGTGGGTCCCACCACCGTAACCAACATCCCCGCTGCGATTGCCAGCGCAATCAGCAGGCCGCGCCCGGCAAAGCTGCCTTTTTTTGGCTTGTCGGACATGCTTTCAAACCGCACAAGCCCCGACACCAATCTAGCACCAAAGCGCCATACCGAATCTCAGATCGGCGTGAAGTGCGTCAAAATCGAGCCCGACCGTTGTGATGAGCCATCCGGGGTGCCCCACCGCCGCGACGGCAGCCACCGCGACCGAGGACGCGCGAGGCCGAGCAGGACCGCCGAACACAAGCACGTCTGCGCATTCCGCCATCGCGGACGTGAGCTAGGGGACCGAGATATTCTCATTGGCAAGCACGTGCCGGACGGCCGGTCTTT
>Ga0210408_10002588_pt1 | contig 17489 bp, 17 predicted proteins | sample IncBWH4MmetaG_FD_155471 | JGI IMG/M metagenome (GOLD analysis project Ga0210408, IMG submission 155471) | Forest soil microbial communities from Barre Woods Harvard Forest LTER site, Petersham, Massachusetts, United States - Inc-BW-H-4-M | ecosystem: Environmental > Terrestrial > Soil >...
CAGATCGAGACCATGCCGCGCATGGAAGGCAATGTCCTGGTGGCTCTGCTGGCCCCGAAAAAGGGCGTCAGCGTCGCCAAGCCCGCGGGCCAGCAATCGTCCAGCGCGCAGCAATCGCAGTAATCGGCGCCGTCAAACGCGCAAGTGTGAATTTGTAGGGGCGCAGCATGCTGCGCCCCAGTTAGCAACCGACTTCGAATTGTAAGGCGCGCCTTAAAGCTCTTGAAGCACAGCGCATCGAAATCAGGAGAGGATTTCCAGTAATGCCAAGAAACGCATCGAAACCGAAATTGAAATTGAAAACGCACCGCGGCGCCAGGAAGCGCTTCAAGTTCACCGCCAACGGCAAGATCAAGCGCGGCCACTCCGGCAAGCGCCACTTGATGGGCACAAAAAGGCCCGGCCGCATGCGCAAGCTCAAGAAGCTGACGCTGGTGAACAAGGCCGACGTGGCCAGCATTAGGCAGATGCTTCCGTACGGCTAGATTTTCTTCGAAACGTTAGAACGTTCAAACGTTCCAACGCTGGGAACAACGCTTTCGTGCCAGGCAGCGCTTCACGGGTGCCTGCCGGCCGATTCGCCCTGACTTTGTCGGGGCACTTGTAGCGGCCGGGGCTTTAGCCCGGCATCGTCCGCGTCTCGCGGACGACCTCCTCGGTTTATTTGCGCCGAGATCGCTGCATTCAGAACTACCGGAGACAAACCCGTTGCGGTACGCGCTTTTTGTGCGTTCCAGCACCTGTTTGTCTCCCAAAAATAATTTGGCCGTGGTTTCGTGAAGGCTGAGCTTCCTTGTAGTGGCGGGTCTTTAGACCCGTCAGAAGGAAACTCTTCTCTTCCCAAACCTCGGCTTAGAAAAAATCGAAGGAGAAACCCATGGCACGCGTAAAACGCGGTACCAAGCGCCGGGCACGGCGCAAGAAGTACTTGAAGAGGACAAAAGGCTTTTTCCTCACCAAGAGCAAGCTCTACCAATCCGCACAGGAAGCCGCCAATCGCGCCGATCGCTACGCCAAGCGCGACCGCCGCGTCAAAAAACGCGAGTATCGCAAGCTCTGGATTCAGCGAGTTGGCGCCGCTGCACGCAACAACGGCCTGACCTACGGCCAGTTGATTCACGGCCTCAAGGTTGCCGGGGTCGCTCTGGATCGCAAGGTCCTGGCCGACATCGCGGTGAAGGACGCCGCGGCATTCACGTCGCTCGTGGCGACAGCGAGAGCCGCCGCTCCGCCCCCAGCCAAGGCCAAAAAAGCGTAAGCTTCCTTGCCTGTGGCAACTTTCTCTCAGTAGAGGCGCAGTATGCTGCGCCCCTACTCGGCAGGATGTAACTGGCTGGGTAAACTCTCTTTGACGCACTTTGCTGTGCGAGACTTGCTCCCTATAACGCGATGACGGAACACGAAAACAAAACGGCGCTGCCTCTCGTGCATCTCGGCATCACGCGGCCCGAGGAACTCACGGCGCTCTTCGCGGACCTTCGTGGACGCTTCGACGCCGACTGCGCGTGCGCGCAAGACGAATCGTCATGGAAGCAATTCCGTGATGCGTGGCTCGGCCGCAAATCCGGCGTGCTCACGCAGATCACGGACAATTGGCTGAAACCCGCCACGCTCGAACTCAAGCGCGCGGTTGGCGCGGCTCTAAACGAACTGCGCGCGCACGTCGAATCACAGATCGAAGCGCGCCGCGCGGCCATCGAGTCCGGCGCGGAAGAATCCGCACTCGCCCGCGAGCGCGTTGACCTCTCCCTCCCCGGCGTCATTCGCCCCATCGGCTCCCATCACTTGATCCGCCAGGTCTTCCAGGAAATCGAGGACATCTTCGTCTCCATCGGCTTCTCCGTCGTTGAAGGTCCGGAAATCGAAACGCCCTACTACAATTTCGAAGCGCTGAACATTCCTGAATTCCATCCCGTGCGCGACGACATGGACACCTTCTATCTGGAATTGCCGAAGGGAGCGAAGACCCCGCTCCTTCTTCGCACGCACACCTCGCCAATGCAAATCCGCACCATGGAAAAACAGAAGCCGCCCGTGCGCGTCATCGTTCCCGGCAAGGTCTACCGCCGCGACAATCCCGACGCCACGCATTCCTTCATCTTTCACCAGGTCGAAGGCCTGGCCGTCGATACCGACATCACCTTTTGCGATTTCACCGGCACCATCGGCTATTTCGTAAAGCAGTTTTTCGGCCCCAGCGTGAAAACGCGCTTCCGCCCCAGTTATTTTCCGTTTACGGAGCCGAGCGTCGAATTCGATGTCTCCTGCATTTTCTGCGGAGGGAGCGGCGCGGCCGCCGGCGGCGGAACCTGCTCCAAGTGCAAAGGCGCCGGCTGGATCGAACTGTTCGGCGCTGGCATGGTCGACCCCGCCGTCTACGGCTTCGTGAATTACGACGCCAAAAAAGTCAGCGGCTTCGCCTTTGGCATGGGCATCGACCGGCTGGCCATGCTCCGGTACGGCATCGACGACATCCAGGTCTTCTTCCAAAACGACGTCCGCTTCCTGCGCCAATTCCCATGAGGCAATAAATGCATCCTCGTCACTCAACACAAAACTGTCATCCCGAGCAGGGCGAGGGATCTCAACGCGCACTGCAAGCGCGACGTACTGTTGATGAGATCTGGGGCTTTCGACTGTCAACCGTCGACTGTCGACTTCCGACATGACTTTCACCGACGCCAAACAGCGCTTCTCCAATCGCGTGGCGGATTATGTCCGCTACCGCCCCGGCTACCCCACCGCCGTTCTGGATGCCTTGCGCGAAAACTGCGCCCTGCGCCCGGGCCACGTCGTCGCCGACATCGGCTCCGGCACGGGTTTCTTGAGCGAACTCTTTCTAAAGAACGGTAATCGCGTTTACGGTGTGGAACCGAACTCCGAAATGCGCCGGGCCGGCCAGGAATATCTCGCCTCGTACGACGGCTTCTCGAGTATCGAAGGCTCGGCCGAGTCCACCACCCTCGAGGATGCGAGCGTTGACTTCGTCACCGCCGGGCAGGCGTTCCACTGGTTCGAACCGGAAAAAACGCGCGCGGAGTTCCGGCGGATTCTGCGGCCGCAAGGCTGGGTCGTCGCGGTATGGAACTTCCGCGAAAAGGAGACGCCGTTTGCCAAAGCCTACGAGGACTTTCTCGTGAAATACGGGACGGATTATACGCGCGTGCGGGATTCCTACCCCAAGAGCCACGACGTGCAAGGTTTTTTTCTGGGTGCCGAATTTCTCCACCGCGCGCTGCCTGGTGAGCGACCGTTGGATTGGGATGAACTCGCCGGGCTCCTGCGCAGCGCCTCGTATATGCCGCAACAGGGCCATGCGAATTTCGCCCCGATGATGGACGCCTTGCGAGAACTCTTTCGCGCGTATCAGGAAAATGGCCGTGTGCCAGTGGACTACGCTACGCACCTTTATGCCGGTCGGCTGCCCAACGAGCGGAAATAACCGATGAAAGTCGTCTACAATTGGCTGAAAGATTTCGTCGACGTTACCGCGACGCCGCAGGAACTCGCCTCGCACCTCGCCCTTTCTGGGACAAACATTGCCGGCGTGGAAAACGGCCCGCATGGTGCCGTGATTGACGCGGAAGTTAGTTCGAATCGCCCGGATTGTCTGGGTCATTGCGGAGTCGCTCGCGAAGTCAGCGCCATTTACAAACTCCCCCTGAAACACGTTGCGCCGAAACCGCTGGAAGCCGCCGCCAAAGCCCGCGACGCCGTAAAAGTCGAAATTCAGTCGCCCGAACTCTGCGGGCGCTTCACTGCCCGCGTCATTCGCAACGTAAAAATCCAGCCTTCCCCAAAATGGCTGAAAGACCGCCTCGAAGCTTCCGGGGTCGCCAGCATCAGCAACGTGGTGGATATTTCGAATTACGTGATGCTCGAGCTCGGCCACCCGCTGCACACATTCGATTGCGACAAAGTTCGCGACCACAAGATTGTTGTCCGCCGCGCTAAGCCAAATGAAAAAATGCGCACTCTCGATGGAATCGAGCGCCAGTTTGATTCGAACATTTGCGTGATCAGCGATGGCGACGGCTCGCGCCCTATCGGCATCGGCGGAATCATGGGCGGCGCGGAAACGGAAATCTCCTTTTCCACGAAAAATGTTTTGATCGAGTGCGCGTGGTTCGAACCGGTCGCCATCCGCCGTGCCGCCCGCTTTCTGAAATTGCACACGGAAGCTTCCACGCGCTTCGGACGAGGCGCCGATCCGGAAATGGCCGAGCTCGCTTCGCGCCGCGCCGCGGAATTGATTCTGCAGCTCGCCGGCGGCGAATTGCTCGCCGGCGTGGTTGATGCTTATCCCGGCAGGCGCGCCGCGAAAAAAATCCGCGTCACGCGCGCCGAAATTTTGCGGGTCATGGGCGCGGATGTCCCGGACAAGCAAATCGAAGCCAGCCTCGGCGCGCTCGGATTTGCCCCCGTTCGAATCGACCAAAATCGTGGCGCGGAAGGCTCGCTCCTCGCCGCCTGGGAATGCACCCAGCCATCCTGGCGCGCCGAAGTCGAACGCGAAATCGACTTGATCGAAGAAATTGCGCGCATTTACGGCCTCGACAAATTTCCCCCACGTCTGCCGGCAGCGCGGCAAGGCGCCGCGCGCCTCCCAGACTATGAAGCGGAAACGCGCTTGCGCGAACGGCTCATCGGACTTGGCTACCGCGAAATTCTCACGATTCCACATGTCGCGGAAGAACGAGACGCGTTGTTCAGGCCGAAGGACGTCGTGCCCGCGCGTCTTTCGAATCCGCTTTCGGAAGAAGCCAACGTGCTGCGCTCGACCGGAATCGTGACCATGGCGGGCGCGCTCGAATGGAACCTCAACCACGGCCAACGGAATGTTCGGCTATTCGAAATCGGCCGCCACTATCGCTTGAACGGGACCGAATCGGTTGAAACTCCCGTGCTTATGATCGGCGCGACCGGCGAAGCGCGCGAAAAAGGCTTGCACGATGTGGCCCGCGATTTTTCTTTTGCCGACCTCAAAGGCGATCTCGATTCCATCGCTGAACTTTGCGGTGGCTTTCGCTGGGAAGATGGCGGCCCGGACTGGCTGCACGCGGCAAAGCGCGGTTCCATCAATTTGAATACCCTTAGTTCGAACGAAGACGGCGAGCGAAGTTCGCGAGTTCCGACTCCTGTCGGAAAAAGTCTCTCATCGCTCGGCGTTGCGGGGCAGCTTGCGCGCCGCGTCGCGGAAAAATTGAAATTGCGCCAAGACGTTTTCCTCGCGGAGTTGCAACTCGATCCGGTTTACGCGGCCATGCATGCGGCGAAAGAAGCGCGGCGCTATGAATCATTGCCCAGATTCCCGAGCGTCGAGCGCGACTTTTCTTTGCTGCTCGCCGACGGCACAAAGTTTTCGGACGTTTCGAAAACGATTCAATCTCTCGGCATCGCGGAAATTACATCAGTTGAGGCGGCGGATCTTTTCCGCGGCAAGAATGTTCCGGCCGGAAAATATTCGCTCCTCGTGCGCGTGACGTTTCAAAGCCGCGAAGCCACGCTGACCGAAGCGCAGATCGCCGATTTCAGCGGCCGAATTGTAGCCGCGCTCGTAAAAAATCTAGGCGCGCAACTCCGCGCGCAACAAACGTAATAAAAACGATTCGCAACTCACACGCACGCTGCGGCATTGTTCGACCATTCCAGTTGAATCGTGTAACCGCCGAGGACGCGTGTCTTCCACGCGCAAATGTCCCCAATCTCGCCGTTGTTGTCGTCGTACCAACCCTGCCCAGGCACCGGATCCGTGATTGCTTCGCAAAGTTCGTGCGAGCTGGTGGAAGTGAGCGCGTCGGCGACGGTGAGGCCGCCGGTGCACCCCGAACAACTGGGGTACGGCATAACCGCGTAGAAAATGTTGCCGCTGGTGGAATCGTGATAGCCGCAGAAATCCTGGCACGAAGCGCTGCCGCCCTGCACCACCTGCACGCTGGGGGGAAGAAAAACAAAATAGAGCGAGTTGGAGTTGGGCGCGGGAAGATTCTTCGAAGCGATTTCCTGCTGCAACAACTGTTGAATCGCGCTGTCCTGCACGGAAGTTTTCGGTGCGGGTGAAGTGAGAATCGTGGTTCCGATGCGCGCGCCGTGGCCGATCGTTTTTCCGGGGACGCTGTATTCACCGAGTTGATCCATCAGCGCGCTTGTAAGAATAAAGTCGAAGAAAAGGTTCATGTTTTTCATGACCACGCTTTGCGGTGATTGATTCCATTCCGCACCCCAAAAAATCGTAAACACCTCGACAGCAGTGAGCAGCGGCCCGCCGCGGTAAGTAAGCTGGGGCGCGACTGCCGCGGCAACTCGTGCGGCTTCCGGGCGATGGAGTGGCACGACCCGGATGGGGTGTTGCAGCGCGGCGGGGGATTTTTTGCGACGAGGCTTGATAGCCATGAGGCGCTCCTTGTGCGAGCCGATGGATTCGCATTGCGCGGGCTGGGCAGATCAACAGGCTGGAGCTCACACGGTACCGAACGGCGCGAATAATGTAAATGGGACTTCGCACAAGAGGCGCAGTATGCTGCGCCTCTCCAAGCGCGTGGGACGCGCGGCATGCCAGGCGCGCGATTTTTATGTTATCTTCACGCATAGAGAAACATGAGCGGGCCAGTGAAAGTGCAGATTTTCGGGCAGACGTACTCCATCCAGGGCGACCTGGATGTGAAATATGTGCAGAAGCTCGCGCAGTACGTGGACGAAAAAATGCACACCATCGCGGACGCGACGGCGACCGTGGACACGCAGAAAGTCGCGGTGCTCGCGGCGCTGGCGATTGCCGACGAACTCCACAGCCTGCAGCGCGATCGCGGCGATCATGAGCAGTTAATGCGCGAGCAAGCCGAGCGCTGCCTGACATTGGTGGAGCGAGCTCTAAAACAAACGGTATAGTGGCAATCTGGCGCGGCAAGCTCCCTCGCTCCGCTCGGGACAAGCAAGCGTTGCCTGACGCTCGTCGAATGCGCGTTGAAACAAACCGCGTGAGGCAGTAATCGCAATCCTTCAAAATAGCTCCCAGAAAAACTGAAGAGAGATTCCTCGCTTCGCCCGGAATGACGGTGTGCGACTTGGCTGAAGAGAGATTCCTTCCGACAAGGGTCGGAACTCGCAAACTTCGCTCGTCGCCTTCGCTCGGAATGACGGTGCGCGGGTTGGAGTTGTTTTTTCATTGGCTCCAACTGGTGGGGTTGCGGTCCCAGCGGTGGGTGCGGAGCTGTTTGTGGAGGGGGGCCGGTAGCGGGCCCTGGGTGCTGGCGGCGATGTTGGCTTCGACGTTGCGGCGCTTGCGCATGCCGGGGATGATGGTGGCGACGTCGGGATTGTTGAGGATGAAGCGGAGCGCCATCTGCGCCATGGTGTTGCCCGCGGGAACGAGCGGCCGGAGCGCTTCGGCGCGGGCCACGCTGTTCTTCAGATTTTCCGGAACAAAATAAGTGTTGCGCCAATCTCCTTTTGGCCACGTGGTATCGAGCGTCAGAGTGCCGGTGAGTGTGCCTTCATCGAACGGCACGCGGGCGATGATGGCGGCGTTTTTCATGCGGCAGATCGGAAAGAGGGCGTCTTCGGGATTCTGGTCGAAAATGTTGTAGATGACCTGGACGGCGTCGGCGACGCCTTCAAGCACGGCGCGAATGCCGTTGCAAGGCTCCCAGCGATTGACGCTGACGCCGACGGCTTCGGCTTTGCCGCTGGCGCGCAATTTTTCCACCACGCGCGGGAGGCGTTCGTCAGTGAGCCAGCGGTCTTCCCAAGTGTGAAATTGGATGAGGTCGAGTTTTTCGACGCCGAGATTGGCGAGGCTTTTGTTGACGTACGCTTCGATGTGGTCGGGCGGATAACAATCGTCCAGTGTGAAATCGCGGCGGCTGGGCCACTGGAGATTTTTGGGCGGAATTTTCGTGGCGACGTAAAGTCTCTTGTCCGGGCCGGCGTTAGGGGCGTTTTTGTTGGCGCGCAGAACTTTTCCGAGAATTTGTTCGCTGCGGCCGTCGCCGTAAGCCCATGCGGTGTCAAAGAAATTGCAGCCAAGATCGACGGCGCGTTGCAGGGCTTCGAGCGATTCGGCGTCGTCGGAGCCGGTCCAGCCGGCGAGTCCCCACATACCGTAGCCAATTTCACTGACGTTCCATCCGGTGCGGCCGAACTTGCGATAGTTCATTGCGAGTCGTCTCCTTGATTGGGAGGCGACATTATACATATGCGGCCAACTTTCTTTCTGTCCGCTGATGAGAGGAGGTAACGAAGTAGGAGGTAAGGAAATGCTTAAATCGAGGCACCCCCCACCCCGGGTGTTTTGTCGAAAGAGTTTGGAATCGCTTGAAAAGAAAAGGCTTGAGTTTTTGAGGAGTGCAAAAGAGTTTGGAAGAGTCTGAAAAGAAACCACTTGAGTGAAATACCGAGCCCCCGTCACTGAGGGATCCCGCATTGACGAGCACCCCTGCCCCCTACCTTTTTTGTAAAAGATTGAGGCTACAGGGGTTAGTGGGTGGGGGTCGGCAAAAAGATTGATGGGTAAGGAGTTAGGGGAAAAGGGGAGGCGGGGTAAACGCCGGGACCGCAGAGAAGAATGGGACGGGGTGAATCGGGCGAGTTGGCGACTGACTATCAAAGACTAGGGTAGCAGAGACGTAATGCAGTTGTCAAGTACGTATTGGATTAGCATTCGAATGAATTGTGGAAATTCTCAGACTGGCGCTGTTGGCGATTTCATTCCGGTTTCTTCCGGGGCCTTGAATTGATCCATGCCCGCAAAGCAAGCCCGAAAGCTGCGACCGATATTGGGAAGCTAAGGTCGGGCCAGACAGGAATGATTGTCTCGCGGCCAAATGTGACAAAGACAGCGAGCGCGGCAAACAGGATGGCGAGAATAACTAACCCGGAACCAAAGAAAAACTCGTATCTCTTCTCGATCGAATTGATCCTGTTTTTCGTATCTTCTTCTATTTGAGTTATTCGCTCCTTCGCCTGTGAATAGAGAGCGCTCTTCAATTCCACCGCGTTGTACTCCTCGAGGAGAACTCGTTTGGGAGGTCGTTTGTAAGGTTGACTTTCGCTCGCATTGAAAGGGGTTGTCGTAACGAAGTCCATCAGTGCGATTGGGTCTCCGTATCGCAGGACGACAGTCTTAGCTGATAGGTTGTAGAGTGGGCAAAACAGGTGCCCTACCCATCCCGGGTCGACCTGAGGTCCGCCAACCCACAGGAGCCCCTCGTAGGCCCAACGGACGCGGATGTTCCAACGCGCAATCAAGAAACGTGGAAGGTTTATAGTTTCCGAAGTCTTAATGACGACCACACTGAAAGATGGGATCCAAATTTCTCCGTCTTTCTTTAGTTCCTTCCTTTCGCCTTCTAGAACGTATTCATCGCCGACAGTGAGTTCATAACCTGCGGGTTTTAGGCGGTCTTTTTCAAATGGCCGAATCATGTCGAAGGCATCTACGTAATGCCGAATCTCATCACTAAGAAGTACGCCAACGGGCATTGCGTCTCGGCTGTCCTTTTCTGGACATCCAAGATGGTCAAGTCGCTCTCTCTCATGTGCCTTTTTCTCTGCGTCCATTTGGATACTCCGGAGTGCCTCAGTCTGATAACTTTACCTGCCTCCGTTGGCGGAGCCTGCATAGCTACGCATATTCTCTTTGCTGCAGAGCTCCTCGTAAAACAAATCTGTGAGTCGCGGGCCGGTTCCGAGGTACGCCATCTCGCAATTAGCGAGGACGATCAGTTCCTCTACAAAGTCTCGCGCTCGCTGAGAAAGTGAGGGAAAGTCCTTAGCGCCATGGTTGGAACAATGAAGAAGATCCAATCCGTTGATCGCTAATCTCGTTGGTTGATTCAGCGCGAGAGCTCTTTTCGCGAGGTTCCGATCAAAGCGGGCCACGCGGCGCACTTTATTCGTGACACTTGTTCTTTCTTCGATAGGATGCGCGTATCCACTTTCTGCACGAACCTGATCCCAGGTGATTTCGTCTTTTAGTGGACCAGCTTGCTCCCCTGCGACGCGTATGGGAAAGGTACGGAAGACGACGACAATTTCCGTGACGAGGCGCGGGCTCACGCCGACTTCTGAGAGGAAACCGGCTGCAGTAGTGTCTCGCGATGTGGTTTTCGGGTAGTGGTCCGAATGGTACAAAGAAAGCCCAAATCCCTGAGTACCCTCGATCAAGACTTTCTTTTCTTGGGCGAGTGCTGTATTCACTTCGTCGCTGACATCGGTGAGGTACTTACTCATCCATGGATATTCGTGGCTGACATCCCTTGCGAGCATAGCGTCCTCACTACGTAACACCCTCCTGGACTGGGCGGCACCTACTCCGCAAAGAGTAGAACTGAGCCGATCGCGCAAGCCGAGTGCCTGCTCCCTTTCGCGGTCTTTCTCTTCGATGATGAAGCACTTGCGGTCAATCCCGACGCGCTCGGGAGGAAGTCTGAGCGATTCGATTTCCTGCTTCAAGATGGGGGGATCGATGAGCGCCCCAGGAGGGATGAGCAGGCGGGTGCGCGGATTTACGAAGCCCGTTGGCAACTGGCGGAGAACGATGTTCTTACCGTTCTCATCGACGAAGGAATGGCCGGAGTTCGGCCCACCACAGCGGACACAAATATCGATGTTTTCCTGTTTGGTGATGAAGGCGGAGACTTTCCCCTTACCTTCCGAACCATACTGACCGCCGACAACAACCCAAAGACTCATGACTGGCCTTCTTTCCGAAAAGAACGAATCGCTTCATCCACTGCCAGGTAAAGTTCCGGTAGCGAATGTTCATTGCGAATCACAAGCTCGGCGATTGCCCGCAGCCAATCGATCTGCTGCTCAACAGGGTGAGAATCCGCCGCGTCGAACGAGGGGAAATCTGGGTACTTGCCCTTCAGATTTAGACGATTAAACCGCAGCCGGGAAGGACTCTCTATATAAAGCAAGTGAAATGATAAGGAGAAAGAATTGTTCAGGGTTTCGTAGTCGAGGGGATGACGCAGGCCGTCCACAGCCACGTCGGCGTCTGGCGTGATTCGAGCGGTTAGACGACGATTGAGTTCGGCTTGCATGCCCCCGGCCATCACTTCCCATCCGACCCTTTGAAGCTGGGCTTTGCTCTCAGGGTCCTTCGCTCGCCATTCCGCGAGCACTTCGCTATACCGTATGTACTGGAATCCGTATCTCGATTCCAAATACCTGCCAACGGTGGTCTTGCCGGAGCCGATACGGCCGGTAATTCCTACGACGAGCCGCTCACCCCGCGGCCGCTGCGAGTGGCTGGCCATGAGCCGGGGATTCTATCCTAGTGGGGCTGTCAGGTACATCATCGAGGCCCGTGGCGGACAAGATTTGTGCAAGCTTGGCGTAGTTGAACCTCGTCGACCTCGGGACGATCAGATAATCCTCGGCTGCCGTGCCTAAACCGATGTAATCATCTGCAAGATAAAAGAGACCGACCAAGGCAGACGTAATGGCATCGATCTCGTCGTGCGTAACGTGGGCGGTGACATAATCCCCCGTGATGCCAGAGCGGAAGAGCCCCCGCTTGAGTTCTTCCAGGCTTGCCTTCTTGCGGGGAATGCCAAGGACGTCTTGCGCTGCTCCCGGATAGCTTTCGATCACCTTGCATCCGGCTTCGCGGAGTTGACTGGCGAGCCTAATGCCGCGGCGAGTGAGCATTTGCATACTCGGGAGCAAACACCAAAAAACGGAAATGCCCATGCGCTTGAGGGCAAGCTCGCACTTGCGATAGATGGGCACACCTGGTGTGCCGTAGCCTTCTGGCAGAGAGAGAGGCGAATCGATAGAGACGAGGTCCGGTTTGGCCGCGAGCGTCTCTTTGATTAGTTCTTCATCCGTGCGGATGCTCTTGGTTATTGCGGCGGCGCCGTCCATGAGAGCCCAACCGGTGGCGCGCTTTTCGCTGCCGGTCAAATCGATTCCAACGATTCGCGGCGACTTTCCGTCGCGTGAGCATTTCTTCAGGAGACCAGGGACCAAGTCCGTTGAATCGGATTGGCACGAAACGCGCCTGAGCACAGCACGCTTGTTGGACTTGGGAAGCTGCGACACGCCGGTAAAAACCGGAGCAATCGAATTCTTCAAAAAGGCGGCCGTGTCTTTGCTCAGGCGGTCGCAGGCAATTTCCATGATCGCCTTCAAGTGAACGACGTCTTCCGTGTTGTACTGAATCAGTTTCTTCAGTGCGCTTTTCTCGCCGCGCAGATGCTTTGCCCAAAGAACAGTGGCATCGTATCCCGTCAGGTCCTCGACCGACTCGGCGCGCTTTAGCCCACACTTTTCTTCGACGGACTTCAAGCCACCCTTCATGCCCAATTTGCGGGTGACCCATCGTAGGTCGATGTGGATTGGGGGAAGCTTTAGGTCCGGGAATGCCAATTTCAGGAAGCGCAGATCGAACCCCGCGCCGTTGAAGGTCACGACAACCGAGTAGTTCCTTAGTTGTGCTGGCAGTTCCTGCAGGTTGTCGCCTTCGACGAATACTTTGTATTTGCGGCCGTCATAGAGGCCGACCATTGTCACCATGTCAAAGACGGACGACAGCCCTGTGGTTTCAATATCCAAGTACACGCATTCATCGGCAAACTCAGGGAACACTCGCCAGGCCTCACCCATTGTGGACAAGCGCTCGAAGAAAGCAGCGTCCTTGCGGCGAATGGCTTCACGAGAGCGGGGAATGTAATCGTCGAGCTTCTGATTGAGGCGAGCCCCGACAGCACCGAAACGCTTTTCAAACCGGTCGGCATCATCCCAACTACGAATGCCGTGCTTCCAGAGCTCGCGCTCTGTCTCTTTGCCTATGCCCGGGATGTGGATGAAGGTCTGTTGCAGCATAGGGCACTTTTTTCTAGTCAACTAGAATTCTATTCTAATAGAATTTCTATTCAAATAGAATACATTTCCATTAGATTTGCACAGGTTAGGAGCTACTTTGAAGAAGGTCGGCCCAAAACATACTTATGCCGAAACGCTTCTTATGAAGCAGGTTGCTGCCGAATTCACGAGGAAAAAGAGGGAAATCGGCAGCGCCAAGAGAGCCGCAAAGGAACTGGGCGTTAAGCTTAAGTCTTTCTACAAGTATGCTGCCGGGACTAACTTGCCCAGGGTAGAGGTGCTTAGAACTGCAAACATAAAATGGGGAATCAAGTGGGATTTGATCGATACGTCTGCATTGTTCAGGACAGCAAAGCCAATTTCTGCGGAACAGCTGCTGCTCCCGCTAATCCGTTCAGTTCGAGAAGAAGACGTCGAAGTGATCGAGGTGGTGCCCGCTGGCGACTCTTGTCTGCGTGTAATGCTTAGAATTAAATTTACAGCCGAAAATAGTTCCCCGACAACAAAGAATCCCGCTCAGGCCAAACGTTGAGGGCTGCTCGCACGGTAAACCTGGACTACCCGCTGGTGAAGAGCGGCGATCAGTAGGCAAGGCTCGGTATTTGGCGAAGATAGGTGTTGCCGGCGAGTTGCTTCAGCATGAAGTCCGAAGTATCCGCGCGAGAGATTTTCGTCAGGAAAAACCAGTGGCCGATGCCGGAGCCGATGCGATAGACGCCCTTTCGCGGACCATTTGTCAGCGCCGTGGGGCGGACGATGACCCAATCGAGCGCGCTTTCCCTGAGGATAGTCTCCTGCACGGCCTTATCCGCGAATAGATTTCGGAGAAATAGCGGAATGACAAAAAAGTTATAGAGAAAACCGAGGCGTCCCCGGCTATCGCCCACGCCGAGAGACGACTGGCAGACGATCCGCTTTACGCCGCGCTCGTGCATCGCCCGGACAATGTTGCGCGTGCCATCGGATAGTTTTGTGTTGCGCCGGAAAAGAAAAAGCAGGGCAAGGAGCGGAATGCCCAGCGATACCGACCAGGCCGCAACACCATGCAGAGCCAGTAACCTGGCGGCGACCTGGCACAGAACCGTTACGACAATAAACGTGAATACAGGCGGATGGACGCCGAGGGCAGAGAGAACCGCGTCCTGGCCAGTGACGGCAGGTTCAACGGTGTCATAGCGAAGGACATCACCTTGCGCAACGCGAAGATTTGCATGGGTGACATGGAACTTTGCGGGATTGCGCACGAATGCGATGACGAAGTGACCTTGCGCGAGGGCTTGTTCGACGAGCTGGCGGCCGGTCCCGCCGGTAGCACCAAAGATGAGGAGTTTCATGAGGCTGGAGTCTCCGGTGCTGATAGTACGCTAATGGGGGACCGAGTATTTCAAGTTGTATTTTGACGGTGTGGGGTGGGCGGGGTCCCGAAGAATTATCGGAAATGCTAACGTCACAATCTGCGCGGAGTCATACTGGTTTGTTGAGGCAAGGGGGGCCAATGTTGCGATGAAAAAGAAAAAGTTACTCATGGTGGGGATGGCGTGCACGTTGGCGGCGGTGTTTGCCGTACAGGTACGCGGGGACGCGGCGGAGGAGGTTAAGCGGCTGGCGGAGTTGATGGGGTGGAAGGCCGGGACAGTGGTGGCGGATATTGGGGCGGGGGATGGGCAGTACACGTTTGCGGCGGTGGATCATGTGGGGAAGGCAGGAAAAGTGTTTGCTACGGAGATTGATGCGAAGAAGGTGGGGGAGTTGCGGGACGAGGTGGCTCGGCGAAAGCTCGCGAACGTGATTGTGGTGGAGAGCAAGGAGGCGGAGACGAATTTGCCGGCGGGGTGCTGCGACGCGATTTTTTTGCGGCACGTGTACCATCACCTGACGAAGCCGGCGGAGTTCGATGCGGGGCTGGTACGGTCATTGAAGAGCGGAGGGCGGCTGGCGATTATTGATTTTGCGCCACGGGCGGGGCTGGAGCCGGTGGAGGGAGTTCCGAGCAACCGGGGTGGGCATGGGATTCCGGAGAAGATTGTGATCGAGGAGTTGAAGGCGGCGGGGTTGCAGGTGGAGAGGATTGTGGATGACTGGCCGGAGAATGATTATTGCGTTTTGTTTGTGAAGAGGTGAGGCGGAACGTTGGAAGGTTAGAAGGTTGGAACGTTAAGACGTCGGGAAAAAACGAAGACGAAGAGAGATTTCTCCTCGCAAGAAACGCTTGGAGAGGCGGAGGTCTCACATCCGCAAGCCGACGCTTCCGCAGGAGCGAAAGCAGAAGAAAAAGCGTCGGCTTGCTTCGTTCGAAATGACGGTCGGGGGTGGACGGGGCACGATGAGAACCGAAAGGTGCCGGACTTCCCGACAGGCACCGTCGGGACCTCCACAAACCGGAGGAAAGCCCGGCGCTACGGAAGACAAGAGGGAGCGGCCCCACGCGGCATGTCGTGACGAAGACTACTCTTTTTTGGACCAGGGAGGGACGACGCCGGACATGCGGGCGTAGGCGATGAGCTGGCCCATGTGCTCGTTGGCGTGGACGATGATGCGGAGGTACATGCCATCGACGGTGGCATCGCGATCCTCGATGTGGACCTTGCGTTGGAGGTCTTTCGGCGTGACGGACAAGTGGGCTTGCTTCACGGCATCCTGCGAGCGCTTGAGCCAGCTGATGATCTCGGCTTTTGAAGTGACGGACTTGTCCATGCCTTCTTTGAGGTCGGCGGGCATTTTGGGGCCGGTCACGCTGAGCAGGTAGAAATTCGCGATGGCGATGTGCATGTAGACTTCGCTAGTGGAGCGCACGCCGGGCGCGGGACGCCAGGAGAATTTTTCCTCGGGGGTGGCTTCGGCGAGCGCGAGCAATTGGCTCGAGACGTGGCGCCACTCGCCGTCATAGCCCTGCCAGATTCCTTCTGGGGCCGTTTGCGCGAACACGGGGCGCGCACAAAGCAACAATAGGAACGCAAGAATCGCTTTTCTCATGATTTCTCCAGTCTGGCTCTCTTGTCCGTAGCTCGGTTGCACTCGAACTTTCGCACGGATGGAGATTCTCAGCAACTAGTGACAAAAATTTCGATTGGCAATAGACTGGCGCGGCTTTGAGGCATACGACGCGACGGCGATTTCTGGGGCAGGCTGGTGGTTCGGCGGCTGGGGCGGTTGTTTGCGCGGGAGCGCTGCCGGGGTTATTCGCGGGGATGAGAACGACGCTCGAAGCCCCGGGTGCTGGGCCGAGCATGCGGTTTCCGTCCGCAGCGAGGGAGCGGATTGCGATTGCTTCGTACCCGTTCCGGGAGTTTGTCGCGGGACGTGAGGATAAGGCCGGCGCTGGCGGGAAGATGGAGTTGAAAGAGTTCGCGGGGCACGTCGGCGCAAAATTCAACATCAAGAAGATTGAGCCGTGGAGCCCGCATTTTCGTTCGCTGGACAAGAAGTACTTAGAGGAGCTGCGCGCGGCGGTGGCGAAGGCGGACGGGGCGATCGTGAACATCGCGGTGGACGGCAAGCACAGCCCGTATGCCGCGGACAGTGCGGAGCGAGAGCGAGCCGTCGTGGACAGCAAGCAATGGATCGACGTGGCGGTGGCGATCGGTTCGCCGAGCGTGCGCACACACATCCCCGTGGCGAAGGATTCGAAACCGGACGTGGAGCGAACGGCGGAAAGTTTGAAGCGCGTGGCGGAGTACGGCGCGGCGAAAAACGTGGTGGTCCACTTGGAGAACGACGATCCGATCAGCGAGGATCCGTTCTTTATTGTGAAGGTCATCGAAAAAGTGAACAGCCCGTGGCTGCGTGCGCTGCCGGATTTTGGAAATTCGGTGGTAGCGCACGACGACGAGTATGCGTACAAAGGCGTCGACGAGATGTTCGCCCACGCGTACGGCATCTCGCACGTGAAGGAAATTGAAGCGGACGAGAAAGGCAAAATCGCGTACGTGGATTTGCCGCGGACGTTTGGCATCGCGAAAAAGAACGGTTACAAAGGATATTGTTCGATGGAGTGGGACAGCCCGGGCGATCCTTACGCGGGAACGGCGGGGCTGATCGAGAAGACGCTGCGGAGTCTTTCCTAAAAATAAACCCGGGGGTATCCTTTCGAGGGAGAGTCCGGACAAGGAGCCAGTGATGAGAGTGCATGCGAGTATTTTTGTGGCAGTGACTGTGTTGATGGGCGCGGGAGTTGCGTTTGCGCAACAGGCAGCGCCAGCGGCAAGCGCGCCGCCCGGTGGAGCGGCAGCGGCGGCGCCAGACATGACGCCCGTAGCGAATCCCGTGAGCGCGTTCGTGAAAGCGGGAGTAGCGCGGTACGGGAAGAATATGACGGCAGCGGCGGAAGCGATGCCGGCGGAGAAGTACGGCTTCAAACCTTCGCCGGAGATGAATTCGTACGGGCACCTGATGATGCACATCGCGCAAACGAACAATACATTCTGCGCGAAGATTTCCGGGCAGACGGCGCCGGACGTGAAGATGGCGGAGACGGATCCGAAGGACAAGCTGGTAGCGGCGATTAAGGATTCGTTTGTGTATTGCACGACGGCGCTGGAGAAGGTGGACGATTCGAAACTGGGGGAGCAATTCGTGCTATTTGGCAACCGCCCGATCTCGCGGGGAGGCGCGCTGGTGGCGCTGGGGGGCAGTTGGACCGACCACTATGCGACGCAGGC
>Ga0210408_10002589_pt1 | contig 17479 bp, 15 predicted proteins | sample IncBWH4MmetaG_FD_155471 | JGI IMG/M metagenome (GOLD analysis project Ga0210408, IMG submission 155471) | Forest soil microbial communities from Barre Woods Harvard Forest LTER site, Petersham, Massachusetts, United States - Inc-BW-H-4-M | ecosystem: Environmental > Terrestrial > Soil >...
AGTCACATCTTCCTGAAGAAATCCTGGAAAAGAGTGGTCCTTTGCATCGCCGTCGTTCCGATTGCGATCTTTAAGAATGGATTGCGTATCGCAACACTTTCTGTACTCGCCATTTATGTGAATCCTGCCTTCCTGTACGGGAATCTTCACCACCGCGGAGGAATCGTATTCTTTATCATTGCGCTCCTGCCGATGGCCTTGCTATTGAATTTGCTTCGGAGGGGCGACAACAAAATCCCGCTTGCGACCGAAGTCTCAGGAACGTGATCCTCGAATGTGGAAGGTTTCTCGATCAGGGGGTGCCAAAAAAAGCTGGCGCTGTTGCATCTCTCTCATATCGGCGTCACTTAAACAAGCGATTGTGCCAGAAATTATGCGGATAGCATGTATTCTCTCGGACCGCTAAAACGATGACGTCAACCGTATGACGCTTCATGAAACGAAAATAGCCGGGGTGTTCGAAATTCGACTGGAGCCGAAAGTGGATGAGCGCGGCTTTTTTGCGCGCAGCTGGTGCCAGAAGGAGTTCGAGAGCCACGGGTTGAATCCCAAATTGGTGCAATGCAACATTTCCTTTAACACGCGAAAAGGAACTCTGCGTGGCATGCACTATCAAGTGGCGCCTTACCCGGAGGTCAAAGTCGTTCGATGCACCCGGGGGTCGATTTACGATGTGGTAGTCGATTTGCGCCCGCAGTCGCGTACATTCAAATGCTGGATTTCGGCCGTCTTGACAGCTGAAAACCGGAATGCGATCTATGTACCGGAAGGATGCGCGCATGGGTTTCTGACCCTGGAGGATCAAAGCGAGGTTTTTTATCAGATGTCGGAAATCCAGAACCAGGAATCAGCTCGGGGAGTGCGCTGGAATGACCCTGTATTCCAGATTGCCTGGCCGGCAAGAATGGAAGTGATCTCTGAACGCGATCGCAGTTACCCGAACTTCCTATAAGACTGATGCGCCTGCTCAAAGATTTCGATCAAAGGGATTCTGCAGAAATCGGCTTGGAGCTTCATCGATTTGCTGCTGAGCTTTACCCCATCTGCCGGAGCATCACCGGGGACGGGATCCGGCGAACTCTGGGCTTGATACAAAGGCGGATCCCGCTTCAGATCTCTGAAGTGCCGACCGGAACCGCTGTCTTTGACTGGATCGTACCCAAAGAGTGGAACATTCAAGATGCCTACATTAAGGGTGCTGATGGGAAGCGGGTGGTGGATTTCCATCAACATAGTCTGCATGTACTGAACTACAGCACGCCAGTACACGCAACTATGCCCCTAAGCAAACTCAAATCGCACCTGTTCACCCTTCCCGAGAACCCCGACTGGATTCCATACCGAACATCGTACTATCAGGAAAATTGGGGGTTCTGCTTGTCCCATAATCAGATGCTGGCCCTCAAGGACGGCGACTATGAAGTGTGTATTGACTCTACACTCAAGGACGGGCGCTTGGTGTATGGAGAGTGTTATTTGCCCGGTCGTTCAAAGGACGAGATTCTGATCTCTTGTCACGCGTGTCATCCCTCGCTCGCTAATGACAATCTGTCGTCGCTAAGTGTGGCAACCTTTTTGGCCCAATTTTTGGAAGGCCGGGATCTTCGTTATTCATACCGCTTCCTGTTTATTCCCGGCACGATCGGAGCGATCACCTGGCTTGCGCGAAACCGTGAGACCGTTGAACTCATCCGCCACGGACTGGTGCTCACCTGCATTGGAGATGCGGGCGGATTTCACTACAAGAAGAGCCGCCGAGGCAATGCTGAGATCGACAGGGCAGTCGCACATGTTCTACGCCATTCAGGCGAATCTGCCGAGATCCTGGAATTCTCCCCCGATGGTTATGACGAGCGGCAGTATTGCTCTCCCGGCTTTGATCTTCCGGTCGGCTGCCTGATGCGAAGTGTTTGGGGAAAATTTCCTGAATATCACACCTCGGCCGACAATCTCGATTTCATTCGCCCACAACAACTGGCCCGGTCGCTTCGTGTGTGTGCCGCAGCTACGGATGTGCTGGAAGATAATCGGCGGTATCGCAATCTGAGCCCCTTTTGTGAACCACAACTGGGACGGCGAAACCTCTACAGATCCATTGGGGGCCATACGATTGATGAGGAAATTTCCGCGCGACTCTGGGCGCTGAATCTTTCCGACGGAGAGCACTCCCTGCTAGACATCGCAGATCGATCCGGCCTCCCGTTCACCGTAATCCGCGATGCGGCGGAGTTGTTGTGCGAGAACAAGCTTCTGGCCGTCGTACCCGAACGCGCCTCGGAGGAAGCAAAGGCGGATGCTACTTCAAGAACCGGTCCGTTCCGCTAGCTGCAGGTAGATATACCAGACGCGTTTGAACCACTAATTTCCGCACGGAGGCTTCGGTCAGCAAGTAATGGCTGTTTTAAGAACCACCTTTTCGAATTCTCAATGACAAGGTTTACAAAACTACCGCCAAGGAACATATTCTCCCGCCATACGTAAATTGAAATTTCGCTATGGTAAGCTGCAATTATATCTAGCGAGGACTTAAATGCGGATCCTTTTAACTGGTCACAAAGGTTATATCGGCGCTATCGCCGGACCCATTTTTCAATCCGCGGGACATGAAGTGGTCGGGCTTGACTCGGACCTTTTTGCTGGCTGCGATTTTGCGAAAGCTCCCCCGGAGATTCCGGAAATTTGCAAAGACCTCCGCGATTTGGAGAAAAAAGATCTTGATGGTTTTAACGCAGTCGTGCATCTTGCCGCGTTGTCAAATGATCCGCTAGGTGATCTCGACGCGGAAATTACTTACGATATCAACCATCGCGCCTCGGTCCGGCTCGCTGAATTAAGTAAAGCGGCTGGGGTGAAACGTTTTGTCTTTTCCTCGTCGTGCAGCACCTACGGCGCAGCCGGCGACGACTTCCACGACGAAAACGCACCACTCAACCCAGTCACACCCTATGGCGAATCCAAGGTCCTGGTCGAACGCGACCTTGCAAAGCTGGCAGACAGAAATTTCAGCCCGACCTCATTACGAAATGCGACCGCCTATGGGGTGTCCCCGCGACTGCGGCTTGATATCGTCCTAAATGACCTAGTGGCATCGGCATGCACGACAGGACGAATCTACGTGAAAAGTGATGGCACGCCTTGGCGCCCTATCGTGCACATTCGAGACATTTCCGCCGCGTTTCTTGCAGTCCTGGAAGCGCGGACAGACGCTGTCCACAATCAGATCTTTAATGTCGGACGCACCGACGAAAATTATAGGATCAGTGAATTGGCCGCCATCGTTGGCGAAACCGTTCCCGGATGTCGAGTGGAATACGCTCCCGACGGCGGTCCGGACAAACGGTGTTATCGGATCAATTGCGACAAGTTCCGCCGCGCGGTGCCAGGCTTCCAGCCAGAATGGACTGCGCGCCAAGGAGCGCAAGAGCTCTACGAGGCGTATCGCAGGGTCGGCCTCACTCTTGCGGACCGGGAGGGTGGCCGCTATGTTCGCATCAGTCACATCCAGCGCCTCCTGAAATCGGGAGAACTAGAACCGTCCCTTCGCCGGAAAGTACCACAATGTGGAAATGTTTTTCCCATGAGTACGCGTTGAGTGTCATTTCCGCCAAAAATCGTGCACTGACGTCAATTTCTCCTCATAAGCTATTCATTATCAGCTGTTTACACTTACATTGAGCAAATAGATCAGCGTGCGGCCTTTGCATTGGCAGGGTGATTGCCATTATTCAAATGGAGAGGGGAAAGGCGCGTGTGATTTTTCAGGCGGTAGCTTATGTGGGCTGCCAAAGGCTATTGCACGAACGAGTTCCCGAAAAATGGTGCGCCACGCAGCAGTTCTTGATGCAGCGGCGCTTTCGCGCTGTAATTTCCGAATACTACAGCACTAGATGGCCACGATGACACAATCCGCCAACGCGGAGCGGCAAACGGTAAACAGGCCGTGTCGCTTCTGTGGCGCAGCCTTGCGGCAGACCTTTGTCGATCTCGGCATGTCGCCTTTGTGCGAGAACTTTCCTTCCGGGGCCGATCTCAACTGCGGAGAGGTGTATTACCCGCTTCACGTATATGTTTGCGAAGCCTGTTTCCTGGTGCAACTAGAACAGTATGAGAGTCCCGAGAAGATCTTCAGCGATTACGCGTACTTCTCTTCCTACTCAGACTCATGGCTCAAGCATGCCGAGAAATATTGCAACAAGATGCTCAAGCAATTCGACCTCAATGCCAGAAGTCTCGTAATCGAAGCCGCAAGCAACGACGGCTACCTCCTGCAATACTTTGTCCGGCAGAACATACCTGTGTTGGGTATCGAGCCGGCCGCGAATGTGGCAAAGGTCGCGGTCGAAAAAGGGATTCCCACGTTGGTTCGGTTCCTTGGCGCGCAATTTGCAAAAGAGCTTGTGGCCGAAGGGCGTTGTGCTGACCTTGTTCTTGGAAATAATGTGCTCGCTCAGGTCCCGGACCTGAATGATTTTGTCGAGGCACTCAAGATTCTGCTCAAGCCCGAGGGGGTGCTGACGCTGGAGTTCCCCCACCTCTTGGCTGATCTCGAGCGCAACGAATTTGACACCATTTACCACGAGCACTTTTCGTATTTTTCAATGCTCAGTACGATGAAAATTATGGAAGCTCACGGGATGAAAGTGTTTGACGCGGAGGAGCTGTCGACGCATGGCGGTTCGCTCCGCATCTACGCTTGTCGAAAAGACGCCAGGACACATCGCGTCGATCCTAAAGTGTCGCAACTGATTTCGGCGGAAGAAAAATCCGGATTGGCTTGTGTGAAAGGTTACGAGACCTTTGCGCGACAAGTTAAGCAGACTAAGCTCGCGTTGGTGGAATTCTTACTGACAGCCGCGCGGCAAGGGAAGACAGTGGCAGGCTACGGAGCGCCGGGCAAAAGCGCAACGCTTCTCCACTACTGCGGCATTGGCAGAGACCTGATTGAATACACGGTGGACCGCAGCCCGTATAAGCAGGGACGATTTCTGCCTGGTACTCATATTCCGATCTTTCATCCAGACCGCATTCGCGAGACCAAGCCAGACTACGTCATCATCTTGCCCTGGAATCTGAAAGACGAAATCATCGGACAGCTTCAGTTCATACGGGAATGGGGCGGCCAATTCGTCGTCCCGATTCCGAAAGTAACCGTGTGTTGAGTGAATTGCAAAGGGAGCGACCATGAAAGTCGTCCTATTTTGTGGCGGTGCCGGAATGAGACTTAGAGGCTACTCAGAGGATGTTCCGAAGCCTATGGTCACCATCGGATCGCGGCCAGTGCTTTGGCATGTGATGAAGTACTACGCACACTTCGGCCACAAGGATTTTATCCTCTGCCTCGGCTACAAAGCGAACGTGATCAAGAACTACTTTCTTGAATATGAAGAATCGGTATCCAACGACTTCGTATTCTCGCAGGGTGGCAGAAAGTTGGAGTTCATGCAGAGGGACATCGACGATTGGACAATCACCTTCGTCGACACCGGATTGCGTTCAACCATCGCCGACCGATTGCGGCTGGTCGAGCCGTACTTGAACGGAGAAGAAATGTTTCTGGCCAATTACAGCGATGGCCTCACGGACTTCCACCTGCCGAAGATGATTCAAGAGTTCTCCCGTAGAGACAGTTATGCTTCTTTTCTCTCCGTGCAACCGCGATCCAGCAGCCTGGATACCGTTCAAATAGACAACGACGGGGCAGTTCGCGCGATTCGATGCATGAAGGACTCCAATATCTGGATCAATGGAGGTTACTTCGTGCTGCGCAACGACGTCTTCCGCTACATGAAACCGGGAGAAGAACTGGTTTACGAACCGTTTCAGCGGCTGATTTCCGAAGGAAAAGTTTGGTCACAACGCTACGATGGCTTCTGGCAGTGCATGGACACTTTCCGTGACAAGCAGCTCCTGGATGAGATCGAGGCTGCAGGCACAGCTCCGTGGCGCGTATGGAAGAACGGTCACGCTGCTCCACGAGTGGTCGCCTAAGTCGGCTGCTGAGTCTTTTCTGGTGGAGCCGGCTATATCAAGGGAGTTAGGAAAGGAGCGCGTCGCATGACAAGCTTTGCGCTTCAAGGGGCTTAATATCGACAAGCGTATGCTGCACTTGAACCTCAAGAAAGTGGCCGCCAGAGAATTGACTATCCTGTGCGTTGGCGCGCATTCGGACGATATTGAAATAGGCTGTGGCGGCACCTTGTTGCATCTCCAAGCGGCCTTCCCTCGCCTAAGATTTCATTGGGTGGTAATGAGCGCTACAGGATCTCGCGGCCACGAAGCCGGAAAGGCCGCGGAGCTATTCACCGCTGGTGCGGAGAAAAATGTCATTCTGAAGGATTACCGGGACGGATTTCTGCCCTACAGCGGCGGCCAGGTGAAGGATTTTTTCGAGGAGATGAAGGGTCAAATGAATCCCGACCTCATCTTCACCCATTGGCACGGCGATGCTCACCAGGACCACCGGCTCGTCTCGGAACTTACTTGGAACACATTTCGCGACCACTTGATTCTTGAATACGAGATTCCGAAGTACGATGGGGACCTGGGCCAGCCAAACCTGTTTGTACCTTTGGAGGCGCCGCTTTACGAGCGCAAAGTTGATCATCTGCTCGAAGCCTTCCCGTCTCAACAGGGCAAGCGGTGGTTCGACCGTGAGACTTTCCTCGGTCTGATGAGGATCCGTGGCATGGAGTCAAACGCCCCGAGCGGCTATGCCGAGGCGTTCCACGTTCGAAAGATTGTCTTAGCTCCATTCACGTGAAGGAGAGATCGAAGTGCCTAGCGGTAAAGACAAGGTTATAGCTCCGGCGGTTTCGACCGCCGGTTCCAGGGACTTCTCCAAATCGCGCTTGCTAGAGCCGAAGGCTCATCGTCTTATCCCGGGCGGCTCTCACACGTACGCGAAAGGGGACGACCAATTTCCGGAACAAGCGCCAGGTTTTATTGTTCGTGGGAAAGGTTGCCACGCCTGGGACTTGGACGGCAACGAATTCATAGAGTACGGGATGGGTCTGCGGGCGGTCACCCTCGGACACGCATTCGAACCCGTTGTGGAAGCTGCTTATCAGCAAATGCAGTTGGGAACGAACTTCAGTCGGCCGGCGAAGATCGAAGTGGACCTTGCCGAGGGGTTGCTTGACATTATTGAAGGGGCCGACATGGTTAAGTTCGCCAAGAACGGCTCCGACGCGACGACGGCGGCCGTCAAACTGGCCAGGGCTTATACGGGCCGCGATTTAATTGCCATTTGCGGCGACCAACCGTTCTTCTCGACCGATGACTGGTTTATCGGCAGCATGGAGATGAATGCCGGCATCCCGCAAGCAGTCATCAACATGACTCTAAAATTCCGTTACAACGATATCGAGAACTTGCGAGAGTTGTTCGACCAATATCCCAACCAGATCGCCTGCGTTGTGATGGAGGCAGAAGCTGCTACTCCCCCCGCTCCGGGATATTTGAAAGCAGTCAAGGTACTTTGCGAGGAGCGAGGCGCCTTACTTGTCTTCGACGAAATGATAACTGGTTTTCGCTGGCACTTGGGAGGAGCTCAGAAATTCCATGGCGTAGTCCCGCACATGTCTGCCTTTGGTAAAGCCATGGGAAATGGTTTCGCGATCTCGGCCCTCGCCGGGAAGCGCGAGATCATGCGACTCGGAGGTTTGGATCATGACCGGAAGCGCGTCTTCCTTCTATCCACAACCCACGGGGCCGAGACTCACGCACTGGCTGCATCGCTTGAAACCATCCGGGTCTATCGCGAGCGGAGTGTTGTTGAATTTCTGTGGAAGCAGGGAGAACGTCTCCGTTCGCTGGTTAACCGGTCGATCGCGGGAAATCAACTGGAAGGTTACTTTGAACTGATGGGGCGGCCCTGCAACCTCGTATTTAGAACTCTCGATCAGGATCATAATCCCTCGCAAGGTTTTCGCACGTTGTTTATGCAGGAGTTGATACGGCGCGGAGTGATCGCACCCTCGTTTGTGGTGAGTTTCTCGCACGGCGATGAGGACATTGAGCGGACTGCGGAAGCCGTGAATGAAGCCCATATCATTTATCGTAAGGCTTTGGACGAGGGAATCGAGAAGTATCTGGAGGGCCGCCCGGTGAGGCCAGTGAACCGAATGTATAGCTGAACATTAGTTTAGGTAGACGATTTCTTGCTTATCAGCGATCCATGCCGCCGTTGAGCAAAAATATCTTTGCCAGACGTCACATCAGCGGTGAGGAGACGAAATTCCTTAGCAAGTCAGGAAACCATTAGATCATGCAGACCACCGCCCCAGTACCTGATCGCTCGCGCGACATGGACGAAAGAGCTTGGTGGGACCTATGGAATACGTCCTACCGCGCGGAGGAAAACCGAGACGAAACATCCACCCAGCTTTTCGCACGAGTGGTGGCCATCCTCCAGCAGATTCCGGAGGGCCGCGCCAGCCGAATCTTGGAGGTTGCCTGCGGTACCGGGACGCTTTCACGCCTGCTGACCTTCTCCAGCTATCACGGGCTGGACATTTCGGCTGCGGCGATCGAGATCGCGCGTCAGAAAGCTGAGCTCATTCATTTGCGGGCGGGTGTGAGGCGACCGACTTACGAGGCGGCTGACTTCCATGACTGGCCGCTGCCTCCAGAGCCTTTCGATTTGGTGCTGTGTGTTGATGCAGTCTCGTGTTTTCGCGACCAGCGATTCACCTTGCGCAAGATGGCGCAGAGCATGCGCGCCGGAGGCAGAGTCGTGCTCACGTCAGTTAATCCCATTGTGTACAATCGCATTCGTCGCGTTCGCGGGGTGCGCTTGGAGAGTGGTCCAGTCAGCCATTGGCTTTCGCGGCGAGAACTGCACGATTTGGTTTTGCAGGCCGGGTTCACAATCGAGCGATCCAATACGATCATGCCGAGGGGCGATATGGGATTCCTGCGCATGGTCAATGCGCGGCGACTAAATCATGCGTTCGGCCCGCACGTCGCGTTTATCCTTCGCCGGTTGAAGGAACGATTCGCGCTTGGTCAATACCGCGTCGTGGTCGCGCGCAAAGGTTGATCGCCACATCTTGGAACTGAGCACGCGCTCCTGTGCAAATCAAAGCCGTACATGGCTGAAAAAAGTGGGGGGAAGTCAATTCTCGCTCGACCCGATGCAAAACGCGGTTCTGAAAGCTATGGGAGACTCATCTAAAGACGACAAGGTGATCACGACGCAAGCCTCCCGCCAGAGTAGCGAGGCTCAGGAAGGCCTCACAGGCATCACCGCGACCGCCGACGTCAAACAGAAATCGGTTCGTGGCGGTGCCGCCACCCTGATTGGACAGGGCGTGACTATGGCGATGCAGATAGGAACCACGCTTATTCTCGCCCGTCTGCTTTCGCCTGCAGATTATGGCTTGCAGGCCATGGTCCTCACGTTGGTCAACCTTTTCAGTCTTTTCAAAGACGCGGGCTTGAGCGCCGCGACGGTCCAAAGGGAATCCCTGACCCACGAGCAGATATCGACTCTTTTTTGGATCAACGTTGCTTTGGGTGCAGTGCTGACGGTTGCAGTGGCCGCCGCGGGCCCAATCCTGGCTGCGTTCTATAAGGAACCCCGCCTGCTTTGGGTGACCGTCGCTTCTGCCACGGTATTTCTATCCAGTAGCTTTACGTTTCAGCATAATGCGCTGTTGAACCGCGCCATGCGGTTCACCACCAGCGTAAAGATCGACATCCTAAGTTGCACGATCGGTGCTGCTATTGCCATCGGTATGGCGGCACTCGGGTGTGGCTATTGGTCGCTGATCTGCCAGAATATCAGCTTGCCCATTGTAGGCGCTGTTGCAGTCTGGATTGCGATGCCGTGGATACCGGGAAGGCCGCGTTGGACGCCGGAGATCCATTCCATGGTGCGGTTTGGCGGAACTGTGAGCGTCAACAGCTTCGTGGTCTATATCGCTTACAATATGGAAAAAGTTTTACTGGGGCGTTTCTGGGGTGCCGCACCACTAGGGCTTTATACCCGTGCTTATCAACTCGCTAGTCTACCTATGCAGCAGTTCAACAACGCGGTCGGCGGTGTGGTCTTTCCGGCTCTATCCAGGCTCCAGAGCGATCCTCAGCGCCTGCGGCGTTCGTACTTGAAATCCCATTCCCTCGTTGTATCTCTGACGGTACCAATTGTGGTCGGCTGCACGCTCTTTGCGGATGAGATTGTGCGGATCATGCTCGGCCCGAAGTGGATTGGAGCGGCTTTAATTTTACGCCTGCTCTCGCCGACAATCCTGGTATTCGCATTAATGAATCCGCTTTCATGGCTTCTTCGGGCCACAGGTCGGGTCGCGCGCAGTCTGAAGATCGCGCTGTTCATTGCTCCCGTTGTGATACTAGGCATCCTTGCCGGTATTCGGCAGGGACCGCCTGGAGTTGCAATGGGATACTCCGCCGCCATGGTTCTGCTCTTCGGGCCATTGGTGGCGTGGGCAAAACACGACACTGGAATCACGACCAGCGATTACTTGGATTGCATTAAACGACCGTTGACCGCTGGCGCGCTGGGAGCTGCCGGGGCATGGCTCTTCAAGCTGGCCTTCCACAACTCCATCTCACCGATTCCGCTTTTTCTTGTCGGATTGACTATTTTCTTCGCCGTGTACGCAGGGCTTCTGCTCTTCGTCATGGGACAGCGAGCAGTGTACGCCGACCTGCTCAGCAGTTTATTTCAGCAGAAGCAGGGATTACCAGAGAAGAGTCAGGCATAGCAAACGGCTGCGATCCACGGATGCCTGAATACACAAACGCAGCAAACGTTAAGTGGATTCTAGTTTTGAACACGAAGATGAAAATGGCCAAGATCAAACTTAGAGTCGGCGACTGGGTGGAAGTCCGAAGCAAGGGCGAAATTCTGAGGACCCTCGACACCAACGGTCAGCTCGACGGCATGCCATTCATGCCTGAGATGTTCGGGTTCTGCGGACAGAGGTTTCAAGTCTACAAGCGGGCACACAAGACTTGCGACACAGTTTTTCCTGTTCGCGGGCGCCGGGTCGATAATGCTATCCATCTCAACACGCGCTGTGATGGGTCCGCCCACGGCGGTTGCCAGGCAAGTTGCCTGATCTTCTGGAAAGACGCCTGGCTGATACCAGTCGATGGGAGTTCACACCACAGCGCGATCGTCAGAGAGAAGGCGAACTCGGAGCGGGCGAACTCTGATTCTGCATCCGCTGGATGCTCCGAGGCCACCGTGTTTGCTCGGGCAGCGGCCGTGGACCCGCAGGGTGGAGTGCCGAGGTATTCCTGTCAGGCCACGCAACTCCCGTACGCAACCACAGACCTCGACTGGTGGGACATCCGCCAGTATGTCGAAGACTATCGCTCGGGAAACGTAGGCTTATGGCGAATCATCTGTGGCGTGGTCTACCTCCTCTACTACTCGCTTAGCCAAGCCGGCATTGGCGTTGGGCGCCCGATGCGCTGGTTCTATGACAAGTTCTATTCCTTGTGGCGTGGTGCCCCCTTCCCTCGCAAGAGCGGAACGATTCCCGAGGGGCACCCCACACCAGTAAAGACGCTCGATCTTCAACCCGGCGAGATGGTGCGAATCAAGTCATATGAGGAAATCCTGAAAACGCTGGACACCCGGAACCGAAATCGCGGTCTATATTTTGATGCCGAAGAGGTCCCCTACTGTGGCGGGACCTATCGAGTGCTCAAGCATGTCACCAAGATCGTCAATGAGCGAACGGGACGATTGCAGGTAATGAAAACCCCCTGTGTCATTCTGGATTCGGTAATCTGCCAGTCCCGATACAGTGAATGCCGCCTCTTCTGCCCACGGAGTATCTATCCTTACTGGCGCGAGGTGTGGTTGGAACGGGTTGGACCGAATGACTCCGTTGCTGGGCTGGGAGAGGACGGCCAAGTCACCACGGAACGTGCCGCTGATGTCGTGCGGAGAAGCTCTTGAGTCGACCACTTGTCAGCGTCGTGACACCATTTCACAATACAGCGGCGTACCTTGCCCATTGCATCGAAGGCGTACTCGCGCAGAGCTACTCCAATTTCGAGTACATTCTAGTAGACAATTGCAGTACCGACGGTTCAGGAGAACTTGCGGAGAGATTTGCGCGCCGCGATCCCCGGATTCGTCTAATTCGACGCACGCAGTTGCTGTCCCAGGTCCAGAATTACAACTGTGCCCTGGCAGAGATTTCCGACGCCAGCAAGTATTGCAAGCTAGTGCAGGCAGACGATTTCATCTTTCCCGAGTGTCTGCGGTTGATGGTGCACGCGTTCGAGCAGTCGGAGTCCATCGGGCTGGTCAGTTCGTATTGGTTGAAGGGGACCACGGTCTGGGGCTCCGGTTTTCCCAGCGGCACGACGCTGCTTCCGGGTAAGGAAATGGCCCGGCTCTATCTCCGAGCTGGAATGTACGTTTTTGGGTCACCCACCACTGTCATGTACCGCTCCTCAATCGTCCGTAACCAGCAACCGTTCTATGACGAGTCGCTACTGCACGAGGACACTGAGAAGTGCATGCAGATATTGGAACGCTGGGATTTCGGCTTCGTTCACCAATTGCTATCGTTCCTGCGGTTGGGGAACGAATCAGTTTCCTCGGCCTTCCGAGGATTCCAGCCTGAGGCGCTGGACCAGTACATTATCGTGCAACGTTACGCATCCTTGTTTCTTGAATCGAGTGAGGCTCTGGCTCTGAAAAAGCGATCGAAACAAGATTATTACCAAGTTTTGGCAACCGAGGCCGTGCGGTTTCGGGGACCTGACTTCTGGCGCTATCACCACGCCGGCCTGGGGACATTGGGTGAGAAACTCGATCGTGTTTACCTAGGGCTGCAAATGGCGGGAACGCTGTTGTGGATGGCAGCAAATCCGGGCGCTACCGTGGTCCGCGTGATGCGCTATGGGAAGCGCAGCGTAACTGGGAGGGCCGGCGCAGACCGTTCAACTCTGACCCAGACAACGAGCAGGAACCCCGAGGAGGCGGAGCTTAAGCCGGGAATACATGCCGAAGGAACCGCTGATCGGCGGGCGTGCGAATAATGAGTCAACCCGCAGTTTCAGTTGTAATGGCAGTCTGCAACGTCGAGCGATTTCTCGGCGAGGCAATCGACAGTATCCTTGGACAGACCTTTCGCGATTTCGAGTTCATCATCGTGGACTTCGGCTCAACCGATAACTCTCGGTCTATTGCGGCGAAGTATGCGGCACGAGACAGTCGAATCAGACTTCACGAAATACCGAATTGCCCCTTACCTGAGGCTCGCAACGCGGGCTCCTTTCTTTCACAAGGTCGATACGTCGCCGTTATGGATGCCGACGACATCTCTCTCCCGGAGCGTTTGCAGTTGGAGGTTATGTTCATGGAGACGCACCCCGAAGTTGGTCTCATGGGTGGGGCCGTAGAATGGGTTGACGCCACGGGCCAGAGTTTGGGCTCACATAAATATCCGGCCGAGGATGAAGAAATCAGGTCAATCCTCATCAATGGCTGTCCGTTCTGGCATCCGACAGTTCTGGTTCGAAGGGAGGCCTTCGTCACTGTTGGAGGATATAGAGCGGCCTTTGTCTTTGCTCACGACTACGACCTAGAGCTGAGGATAGCAGAACACTTCAAATGCGCTAATCTCAAGCAGGTGGTGCTCAAGTACAGGATTCATCCGACCCAAGTAACGTTTCGCAAGCAGGGACTGCAGACTCTGTGTAAGCTCGCCGCCCAGGCTTCCGCATATTCGAGAAAAGAGAACATTTCAGACCCGTTGAACGGTGTCCAGGAGATCACACCGGCATTGCTGACTAGATTGGGCGTGAGCGAGGCGGTACAGCAGAACGCTCTAGCCTCCGATTGCCGCAACTGGATCCGCAGCATGTCTATAGCGCGTGAATACTCGCCCGCCCTTAATGCAGCGCTTGGAATGTTGCGGTCAGATTTGCCGCACCTCGAACAGTGGCAAATCGCCGATCTGTACCTTACCGTTGCGCGGCTCTACTGGCGGCAAAAAAGAATGCTGAGTAGCTTCCTCGCCGTTATTCACGCAGTAATGGCACGGCCTGCCGTGGCAGGACGTCCTCTAAAACTCTTATTGCATCGTCTTGGACTGGCGTAGCTCCGATAGTGGGCTTTTCGGTTTTGGGTGACAGATGTTGACCTATGGAAGGGCTAGAAAACGGCTCCAGCGATGAAGATCAACGTCATTCTGTGTACCTATAACCGTTGCCAGACTCTGGCGAAAGCCCTCGAGAGTGTTGCCGCGCAAGTTCTTCCCGCGGCGACCGACTGGGAGGTCCTGGTAGTCGATAACAATTCGCGGGATCGGACGCGTGCCGTTGTGGAGGATTTCTGCCGTCGGCATCCCGGACGGTTCCATTACCTGATTGAACCACAGCAGGGCTTGTCTCATGCCCGCAATGCCGGGATTCAAGAGGCACGAGGAGACATTCTGGCATTCATGGATGACGATGTCACCGTGGAGCCGACCTGGCTGCACAACCTAACAGCGGCCCTGCACGACGGCAAATGGGCCGGCGCAGGTGGACGCATCGTTCTGGAGTGGCCGTCCACTCTTCCTCCGTGGGTATCGACCGACGGCCCTTACGCGCGCACTCCCTTCCCCAATTTTGATGAGGGACAGGAGGCCAAGGAACTCACTAGACCTCCATTCGGGACGAACATGGCTTTTCGCAAGTCCATGTTTGAGACCTACGGCTGTTTTCGCACAGATCTAGGCCTGTGTGCGAACAACCTGCTCAGCAACGAGGACACCGAGTTTGGGAGGAGGCTGATGGTGGCGGGTGAGCGTCTGCGTTATGAACCGTCGGCGGTCGTGTATCACCCTGTTGCGCCGGAGCGGATCAGCAAAAAATACTTTCTCGATTGGTGGTTCGACGAGGGGCGTGCGAGCGTTCGGGCATTTGGAGTTCGGCCTGGTACAAAGTGGTGCGTTGCAGGAATTCCGCTGTATCTGGTTCGTAGCCTTGTCCTGTGGACGATGCGATGGATGGTGTCATTCGAACCACGCGCAAGGTTCTACCACAAGATCGCGGTTTGGGGGAAGTTGGGGCGCATTGCAGAATGTCACCGGATCTCGCGCTTGCACGTGCGTTCAATCCCACCCGCGCTCCCTTCCATCTCACCACCACGCCTGTAGCCGCTGCAAAAATCCATGTTCCAATGTGCCTAAGATACTCTGGAAATCGAACCGGGGCCTGACACGGGCACTTCCAAGATGCTTATTGCGCGCCACATCAGGTGGAGTTGGCTGCGGTGGTGGCTGCTGGCAACCGTCTTGATCATTGGCGCCAGCGTGTCAGCCGTTCGTTTCCACCACCGGCCCACCCAGACTCGATCCATTCGGTTTCAAATTCCGCTGTCCGAGAGGACGGCCGATGACTCGACGAGGGAACGAGGCTCGACCGCAGTCCCTGTAGGTCAGTTGATGACCCTCGATCCGACCAGAAAATTTCTGATAAATTCACGCACACAGAAGCCGGTGTTCATCACGGGAGATGACGCTTGGTCGATGCAAGTGCAACTTTCCGACTCTGACATTCAGTTTTATCTCTCAGATCGAGCCTCCAGAGGCTTCAATGCCATCTGGGTTGGTCTCGTTGACAACACATTTTCGAACCACACGCCTGAGGACTTCTACGGAAATGTGCCCTTCAATGGGCCAGACTTCACCAATGAGAACCCTGCCTATTGGGCGCGACTTGATCGGACCATCTCCTGGGCGGCAGACCGCGGAATCACGGTCCTGGCCAGCCCGGCATTTGTCGGGTACGGATGCAAGGGCGGCTATTGTGAAAGCTACCGAAACAGTTCAACCGATGTTCTCACAGCTTATGGCCATTTCCTGGGCAACCGGTACAAAGGATATCCGAACGTCATATGGTTGATCGGCGGAGATGCTGATCCTGCGGACAGCAACGCGCAAACAAAACTCTATGAACTCGCTAAAGGGATCAAATCCGAAGACAGCGCCCATCTAATGACCACTGAGAATTATCGTGGCACTAGTTCCATGGATGTGTGGGCCGGAGCGCCGTGGCTGGACTTGGATGCCCTATACCTCGAACCACCAGCGATCGCGGCCAAAGCTAACGCCGATTACCTGGCCGGCAATTATCCAGTCTTTATGATGGAAGATTGGTACGAGGGCGAACACTCCATGACAGATTTGGAGGTGAGAAAGGAGGGCTACTGGGCTGTCTTAAGCGGTAGCACACTTGGCCGCATCTTTGGCAACTTCGCCATCTGGAACTTTAACTCGCACCAGGGTCCTCCCGACCCGTGGAAAACCCAACTGAACGCAGCTGGGTCAGTAGGGCAGGAGTTGTTGGGCAGATTGTTTCGCTCACGCGAGCACTGGAAGCTGGTCCCTGATATTGATCACATAGTGATGACTGCGGGATATGATTCACGGCCCCTTTTGAGTTCGGCGAAGGAGAGCCTGCGAAGCCTTGTGTATGGGAAACCGTTCCGGCCAACTAGCTTGTTCTCTGTTGCTGCACGGACTTCCGATGGTCAGACAATTATCGCTTATGTGCCGAACGGTAGAGCAGCGACCATTACAATGGACATGGGCAAAGTTACGGACCCCTCATCGCGAGCGAGGTGTTGGTGGTTCAATCCTCGCGATGGATCCCCCAAATTGATCGGCAGTTTTGAAACCATCGGCCGCCGCAACTTCACTCCACCGGACGCAAACGACTGGGTGCTGGTAATAGACAGCCTAAGCGCCAATTTAGGTGCTCCTGGATCCGGGGATTTATGAGAGAAGTATGGTTGGTGCTTGCTCCGAGTGGGTAACTGTGCCGGCGATTCCCGACGTGTTCCCCAGAAATGCGGTGGGATTGAAGCGGGATCTAGCGGAATCGCGTACTTTGGTTGTAGCGCGAAACCTGAAGCTGGTGAATGCGAACTAAACACAGCTAGCCTGCATGATCGTTCCATGCGGGGACCTCACATGCGATCATTGAAGTTCCCGAGATCGATCCAAACTGCCGGGGGTGCTAACCTGTCCATCTCGGCTGCCGACCTGGCGGTTTACACTTGCCTCATTCTGATCGGGGTATTTCAGCTCACGCATTACCCCCGTACTGCCGATTTCGTTGCCGACGCGACATACCCCGACCTGGCTCGATCAATTGTCGAACAAGGGTCCTATCAAATCAGATTTCTGCCCCAGACGACGCTCCCACCCGGCTTCCCATTTATTTTGGCAGTGGTCGGGCGGTTTTCTGGATTTACCCCGGCCGCGTTTTTTCCGGTCATCGCCATCTCCGCGACGTTGGCTCTGATCGCGGCCTACGAACTTCTGCGCCGCGTAGCAGCTCGATTTGTCTCCGCCACTGCCTGCCTCCTTCTTGGCACATCACAACATTTCTTCTCCTTTGGCACTTCAGCGATCTTTCCGGACATGCCATATTTCCTGACTAGCATGCTCGCGCTTTTGCTCGCTCTGCGGATTGATCAGGAGGAACCGGGGAAGCC
>Ga0210408_10002590_pt1 | contig 17475 bp, 13 predicted proteins | sample IncBWH4MmetaG_FD_155471 | JGI IMG/M metagenome (GOLD analysis project Ga0210408, IMG submission 155471) | Forest soil microbial communities from Barre Woods Harvard Forest LTER site, Petersham, Massachusetts, United States - Inc-BW-H-4-M | ecosystem: Environmental > Terrestrial > Soil >...
AAAAGATGATCGTCAAGCCGGCGAGTAAAATATTCAGCGCGATTTCGTTTGGTGTTTTCTGTCGCGAGGCGCCCTCGACGAGATGAATCATGCGGTCCAGGAACGTTTCGCCCGGATTGGAGGTGATGCGTATCTTGATTTCGTCGGATAGGACGCGCGTTCCGCCGGTAACCGCCGAGCGATCGCCGCCGGACTCACGAATGACCGGTGCGGACTCGCCGGTAATCGCCGATTCGTCAACCGAGGCCACGCCTTCTATGACTTCGCCGTCTCCCGGGATAAACTCACCAGCCGCCACTACGACGATATCCCCAGAACGGAGCTGCGAGCTGGGCACGGCATCCAGCGAGCCGTCCGCGCGCAGCCGGTGTGCGACGGTTTCCGCCCGCGACTTGCGCAGCGTATCCGCCTGTGCCTTCCCTCGCCCTTCCGCCATGGCTTCCGCGAAATTCGCGAACAGTACCGTGAACCACAGCCACAAGGTAATCTGCAGGCCAAAGCCAAATTGTCCGGCGTGCTGCATCGTATCCTTCACCAGTTCGATTGATGTCAGCACCGCGCCGACTTCCACCACGAACATCACTGGGTTCTTCACCATCGTTCGCGGGTGAAGCTTGACGAACGAATCCAGTACTGCGCGCGAAACAATTTTCTTGTCGGCCAGCAAATTGATTTTCTTTTGACCCGCTTGCTCCATGGACTCCTCAGAAATCGATCAGAACGCCTTTCCCGCCATCATCAGCAGGTGCTCAAGAATGGGTCCCAGGCTCAACGCCGGGAAGAACGTCAGGGCTCCCACAATCAAAATCGTGGACACCAGCAGAGTTGTGAACAGAGCGCCGGTGACCGGGAAGGTTCCCGCGGATTCCGGGACGGTCTTCTTCTTGGCCAGACTCCCGGCGATGGCCATGATTGGGATAATCATGAAGAACCGGCCAAGCAGTTGCGCAACTCCCGTCGTCGTGTTGTACCAAAGAGTGTTTGCGTTGATGCCACCGAAGGCTGACCCATTGTTTCCCGTTGAAGAGACGTACGCGTAGAGAATTTGCGAGAGTCCATGCGGGCCCGGGTTCGAAATCCCCGCGGTGCCGAGCGGCTCGACCACCGCAATAGCCGAGAAACCCAGGATCGTAAACGTCAGAATAAGTACCGCGAGCATCGCCATCTTGACGTCGTACGACTCGATTTTCTTGCCGAGATATTCTGGCGTTCGGCCAACCATGAGCCCGGCGATGAACACTGCAAGGATTACAAAAACAATCATGCCGTACAGTCCCGCGCCCACGCCCCCAAATACCACCTCGCCGAGCATGATATTGATTAGTGGGATCATGCCGCCCAATGGCGTAAAGGAGTCATGCATGCTGTTAACCGCGCCACAGCTCGCATCCGTGGTCACCGTCGCAAAAAGCGCCGAGTTTGCAATTCCGAAGCGCACCTCTTTGCCTTCCATGTTGCCGCCGGACTGCATAGCGCTCACTGCCTGATCCGTGCCAGCGAGCTGGGGATTGCCCCTCGCTTCAGCCCAATACGCGGCCGTTACTCCCGCGAGAAACAAAAATGTCATGGCCGCCCACACCGCCCAGCCATGACGTTGCGAGCCGGTCAGACGCCCCAGCGTGTACGTCAGGCCCGAAGGAATCGCGAAAATCAGCACCAACGCAAAAAAGTTTGCGAACGGAGTGGGATTCTCAAATGGGTGCGCACTGTTAGTGTTGAAAAACCCGCCGCCGTTTGTGCCGAGTTCCTTTATGACTTCCTGCGACGCCACCGGGCCTTGCGCAATGACTTGCTGGCGCACATTTTGCGTCGATACCTTTCCATCAGCTCCGGTCACCTGTACCGTTTGCGGTTCGAGCACTTCAACCGTCGTGTACGGCTTCAGATTCTGGATGACGCCTTGAGACACCAACACCAAGGCCCCCACCAGGCACAGGGGTAGCAGTACCCACAGCAGGCAGCGCGTTGTATCGACCCAGAAGTTCCCCAGTCGATTGGTCTCCTTCCGCGCAATCCCACGAATGACCACCATGGCCAGAACGATGCCAACTGCCGCCGAAGCGAAATTGTGGTACGCCAGACCAGCCATTTGTGTGAGGTAACTCATCGTCGTCTCGGGCACGTACGATTGCCAGTTGGTGTTCGTGGTGAAAGACGCCGCGGTGCCCCACGCCAGGCCGGGTTCGACGTTAGGGAGCCCTTGTGGATTGAAGGGAAGCCACTTCTGTGCGCGCTCAATCCCGTAGAGCAGCACCATCGAAACGCCACTGAATAAAAGCATGGCGGCGGTGTATTCCGTCCAGGCCATCTCGTGCTCTTCATGCACGCCGGTCACGCGATAAATCAATCGCTCGATGGGGCGCAGCGCAAAATCAAGAAATGTCTTTTCGCGGTTGAACACCTTGGCCATGAAAACGCCAAGGGGCTTGGTCAACGCGAAAATCACCAACAGAAAAAATCCGATTTGTAGCCAGCCGTTTGCGGTCATGGGTCAAAACTTCTCGGGCTTGAGCAGAGCCGTAAGCAGGTAGCCCAACAGCAGCACGCAGACAATAATGAGTAAGACGTTCTCAAACACGGGCGTGCCTCACCTGAGCTTTTCGCATCCCCGAAGATAGGCAATCGCGACAGCAAAGAAGGCCAACGTCGCGAGCACAAAGACCAGATCTACCACGCAGATTCCTCCGGAAGTGTCAGTCGCAACTGAGAAATATGGCACCCCGACCCTTATTAAGTGATGAGATGTTCGTAAGAATTCTGTGAAGCCTGAAGGTCAGAAGGACGTTTCCAGCCTAACAGCGAAAGACCGCGGAGGCGCAACGGCGTTCCCGGAGAACAAGCCTGCGAAGTCAATCACATTGAGCCGATTGGTAAGGTTCGCCGCGTCCGCCTGCAGTCGAACCTGAACCGTGTCACGCTTCCAAACCTCTGCTCCCAACGACGCGTCCAGCGAAAACGAAGGCTTTACGCGGTTCCGCGCGAAGTTAACGCGCTCCACGATCTGCTCGCCATATTGCGCCGCTGCTTGCTGCTCGGTCCCCTCGAACGCCACGGGCAGGCCGCTTCCGTATTCCGCGCCAAGGGCTGCCCACAGCCGCGACGTGAGCAGGTATCGAAATCGTGTCCGCACCGTGTTGCGTTGATCTTGCGTATTCCAAAAGCGTCCCGCGGTCTTGCTCAGCGCATTCGCGGCATCGTCGCCGAGAAAAAGGCCTCCCGTGACGGGCAAGTAGGTCGACCCCACCATGTAGGAATAGCTCGCGAATCCGCTGAGGTTCCCAAGATGCGGAATCTCCAGCTTCGCCTCCGCTCCATAAATCGAGGACTTCCGGAACGCGATCGGAAAGCTGACCCCCGTATTGAGCAGTTTGTCGTCGTCGGCAAAATTCCCCGCATTGCGCCGAAAATAATTGGCGTCGACCTTTACGCGTCTCGCAAATCCCTTCGTGAGTCCCGCTTCATAATAATTTCCCCGCGAAGGCTCCACCGGAAGCCGGAGAACATTCGGATTGAGCGCGACGACTGATGCGGAGCTAGACAGTAAAATATTTTCGAACGCTGGCGTCTGAAACACACGGTCGTACGACGCGTGCAGTACCAAATCTGCTGCGGCCACGTATCTTGCGATACCCAGCCGCGGGCTCACTGCGTTCTGATTAACCAGCAACTGATAGTGGTCCCAGCGCAGCCCGGCGCTCGCGGTCCATTTCCCCAGCCGGATGAGATCCTGCACAAAACCTGATTGCTCCAAGTCTCGCCCATCGTCGGCGAAGCGGAAGCTGCCCGGTGTCCCAGGTGCGAATTGCGTCGGATCCTTGATCACATCGCGAAAATTCTCGTGGATTGCCGTGAAATCTGCCTCGACGCCTGCTTTCCATTCGTGCCTTCCATGATGTGCAGAGACGTTGCCCTTGAAATATTCTTCGCGGAACCCGCGATCCTGGAACGCGATGATAGGCGTCGAAAATGGATTCGATGTAAGCGTATCGGAGTCGTCCCGCACCATCAGGCGCAGATCACCCAGAACATTCGGAGTAAAAATGTGCTGGTACGACAGGATCCCCATGGTCTCGAAATTGGCGCGATCTTGCCGTTGGCCTGCCCCTTGTTGTAGGTGTTCGTTCGGCACCTCAAATCTCGACAGTCCGTGCCGCACGACCAGCCCCAGCCGGTCGCTATCGCCGAAGTCCCGTTCATAACGCATCGCGAAGTCGCCGGTTGTCGCGCTATTCGAATAGTTTTGCAGCACCGGCGGGTTCAGGAATCGATCCGTTCGTGCGCCGTCCAACATGAAGCTCAATGCGTCCGTCCGCCTCGCATACTGCCCCAGCAGATAGCCATCGCCCGTAGCGAAGCTTCCGCCAGACACCACCGCTTTGCCATGAAAGCCCATCCGCGGATCCTTCGCCGTCACCACCTCGATCACTCCGCCCAGCTTCCGGCCATATTCCGCGGGAATGTTCGCCGTGTAGATGCTCAGCGACTGCACATCGTCCGCCTCGATCTGTGTCCCGAAGCTCGGCGAGCGGTTGTCCATCAGCGGCACTCCGTCCATCACAAATTGTGTGTCGTACTCAGACCCGCGCGGATGCAGCACCGCGTTTCCTTCATAAAGCCACCCAGGCTGCGAGTTCACAAGATCGACCACCGACCTCCCGGGCAGCGCTGTGGGCCTGGTCTCCAGTGTTTCCGAGCCAATGCGATTCACGCTTCCGGTCCGGTGCGGGTCTACCAGGGTCTCCGCGTCGTTCACCGTCACCGATGTATTCACCGCAGCCAGGCTCAGGGAAATTCGGAATTCCTCCGGCACCGCGGAGCGTATCTCCACCAATTGGTGAAACGCCGCGAAGCCCGGTTGCTGCACATCGATCTGGTAGACGCCGAACGCCAACCGCCTCGCGGTGGTGACGCCCAAACTATCGGTGACGTAAACCTGTCGGAACTGGTTCGCCTCGCAGACCAGCTCTATCGAGCTCTTCACTCCGGAGCCGGTAGGATCTGTGACCCTGAGCCGTAGTTCGCCCACGTTACTCTGCGCCCTAAGGGCAAAGGCGAGGAGCGGTAAGCCTAAGATTAAAAGGACTCGATGTCTTCGCATTTCAAACGTATGGGATTTAGACGCGCCCCTGCCGTGACGGATTGGATTCCGTCCGCAGCCATCGGGCTGCTGCGTCTTCCCGCAATTTCCCGCAATCACACTGCTAGTTGACCACGCAATACCCGGCGTGAGAGAAATCATTTGGAGAGCCGGTGTCGTGAAGAAACGCAAGAAGAAGCGATTCGAAGCGGGCAAGGAAGCTCGCCGCCGTGCCCGAACCTCCGGCATAGCGCCTGCAGCTACGCGCGTTATCCCCGACAAACGTAAACGCTCGCCGAAGCACCGGAAAGACCTGCTGGAAGAAACGTAGCGGCGGCCTTCAGGCTGGCGCGTGCGCGGTCAGCTACTTCCGATCCACTGTGCACATTCCAGCCCGCTGCTCTCTCCCGCCTTAGGTCCGACCGGACCTAATTCTTCGATCCTCAACCAGGCTTGTTCGCCGGAACCGATTCGCTCGGCCGGAACAGCGGCGACGGCGCGATTTTTCTTCGCTCGGCTAGTTCCGCCGCGATCCGCTCCAAATCATCCTTCACAAATCCCATGCTGCTGACGCGAACTTTTCCATCCGCATCAATCAGGAAAATCGTTGGAACACTCGTCAGCCCATACGCGTTCGAAGCCGGATAGCCTTTGTCCTTCTCATCCAAAACCATCGGAAAGGTGGCTCCGTATTCCCGCGCGAAACTCGCTGTGTCCTTGGCATCGTCTTGCGAAATGCCCAAAAAGGTGACGCCGCTGTCGCCATATCGCTGATAAAGCCGCTGCAGAAAAGGAAACGTGAACTGGCACACCGGACAGGAAATCTTGAAGAATGCCGTCACTACGGGACCCTTTTCCCGCAGCGCTTCCAGCGAATAACTTTTCCCGTCCAGCCCCTTCAACGAAAATCCGGGCGCGGTTTGCCCCGCATTGACATGCGTCATAGTATTTTCCGTCCCCATCCACCGTGAAATCGTGCGCAGAATCCCCACGCGGCAATTCTAAACTAGATTTGCCCGCGCCCAAAAGTCTCAAGCAAACGGAATAGCCGCTCTACGTATCTAGTAAAGGAGGCGTCTGTAGCCGCAGCGAGGGCGGGAATTTGTTATGCTTCTCGGCATGCGTCGCGATTGGCCAATCTAGAGCCAGCCGTGACCTTGCAACGTACGAGCCTATGAGCGAGCCGAGCAATCCTAATTTGAACCGCAAGGAGCTCTTTGAGCGGGCGTGCCGCGGGGAGGCGTTGCCCCGCGTGCCCGTGTGGATGATGCGCCAAGCAGGCCGCTATTTGCCGGAATACCGCGCGATTCGCGCCAAGCACGGCTTTTTGGAGGTGTGTAAGACGCCGGAACTGGCTATAGAGGTTTCGTTGCAGCCGTTCCGCATTCTGGGCGTCGACGCCGTGATTGTTTTCTCCGACATCTTGATCGTAGCCGAGGCCATGGGCTTGGAGCTCGAGCTCGGTGATGCGGGGCCAAATTTGCCCGAGCCGGTGCGAACCGAGACGGACGTTCGAAAGCTAAATAATTTTGACCCGGAGACCGAGACCGGATTCTTGATGGAGGCCATTCGGCACCTGGTGCGCGAAGTGGGGCCAACCGTTCCGGTATTGGGTTTCGCGGCAGCGCCGTGGACGCTGGCGTGCTACATGGTCGAAGGACGGGCACAGGAGGGATTTTCCACCGTTAAGAGTCTTATGTACGCGGAGCCGCGCACGTTTCGTGAATTGCTGGCACGCATCGCGCAAGCGACGATTTCCTACTTGCAGGCCCAAATTAGCTCGGGCGCCGCGGCCGTGCAGTTGTTTGACACTTGGTGTGGCGAGCTGAACCTGCGCGACTATTTGGATTTCGCGCTGCCGGCCGTGCAGGAGATCGTGTCAGGTCTGGGCAAAAACGTCCCCGTGATCTACTACACCAAAGCCTCGAATCACTTGCTCCTTGCCGCCGCGGATTCCGGCGCTGATGTCCTTAGCGTCGATTGGCGCGTGGATTTGCGAGAGCTGCGAAAGACGCTGGGCCCGAAAATCGCCCTGCAGGGCAATGTCGATCCCGCAGTGTTGTTCGCGCCGGAAGCGACGATCCGCCGTGTGACGCAAGAGACGCTGGCGTCCCTAGGCGGCGCAGGACACATCTTGAATTTAGGCCACGGGATTTTGCAGCACACTCCCGTGGAAAACGCGAAGATTTTTATCGAGACAGGCCAGCAGGCGCGATTTGCCGTCGAAGCGCCCGCGGCGGTGCCATCGCGTTGAAGGTTGAGGCTAAGCGGTGACGGTGGCGAATCCATCTTTGCTGCAGATGCGCGAGGAGTTGCGCGTCGGCGAAGAATTGTTGGCGCGGTACAACCGGCCCGGACCGCGGTACACGAGCTATCCGACCGCGCCGGTGTGGAATGATTCCTTCGGCCCGGATGACTTGGAGCGCGTGCATGAAGAGGCCGAACGCGCGCGGAGCCCCGTATCACTGTACATGCACATTCCATTTTGCGAGAGCTTGTGCCTGTTCTGCGCCTGCAGCGTGATCATTCAGAAGGACAAGCGCGTCGCGCCGCCGTACCTCAGCGTCTTGAAACAGGAAATGGAGCGGGTTAGCCGAAGCGTTTCGAAACAGCGCGAAGTGGTGCAGTTTCATTGGGGCGGCGGAACTCCGACCTATCTGACCCCCGAACAGATCGAAGACTTGTTTGGAGCTGTTCGCGCGCGCTTTACATTTGCAGTCGACGCGGAAATCGGCATCGAAGTCGACCCGCGCGTCACTTCTCGCGAGCACTTGGAAACTTTACGGCGCCTCGGATTCAATCGCTTGAGCATGGGAATCCAGGATTTCCATGCCGAGGTGCAGAAGGCCATTCACCGCATTCAGCCTTTCGAATTGACCCGCGATTTGCTCTTCGCCGCCCGCGAGCTGGGCTTCGACAGCATCAACGTGGATCTGATTTACGGCCTGCCCTATCAGACCCCGGAACGATTCGCGCATACGGTCGACCAGATTTTGCAATTGGCCCCGGATCGCGTGGCCCTTTTCAGCTATGCGCACGTACCGTGGCTGAAGAAGCAGCAGGGCTCGTTCGCCGCGCATCTGCCGGAAGGCATGCAGAAGTTTGAGATTTTTCGCGCCGGCCTGCTGAAATTTCTCGAGGCCGGTTATTTGTACATCGGCATGGATCACTTCGCGAAACCGGAAGATGAACTGGCAATTTCGCAGCAGAAGCGCACGCTGCACCGCAACTTTCAGGGGTATACGACAAAAGCGGGCGCGGACTTGTATGGGATGGGGGTGACCGCGATCAGCGGGATTCAGAATGCCTACGCGCAAAATCACCGCGAGCTGGCGGCTTGGGAGAAAGCCGTCGGCGCGCGCGGCATTGCCACCATGCGCGGCTATCGCCTCTCGGAAGACGACCGGTTGCGACGCGCCGTAATTAACCGGCTGCTTTGCCACACGGTTGTCGTTAAGGAAGAAATTGCGCGCGAATTTGGAGTCGACTTCGATCACTATTTTGCGGACGAGTTGGCGCGACTGGAAGCTTCACGCGAAGATGGGCTGGTTTTGCTCGAACCCGGCGAGATTCGGACCACGTGGCTTGGGCGAATCTTTATTCGCAATTTGGCGATGGTCTTCGATCCCTACCTTGAAAAGCAACAGTTGGCGGCCACGCCGCTGTTCTCGAAAACACTCTGACATGTTTAGTCGCTCCGCGGCATGACCTCTTCCGTCCCAGCGATTGTTGTGGGCGCGGGCATCTCCGGGTTGGCCTGCGCATACGCGCTGCGCAAAGCCGGGATTGACGCTCAGGTTCTGGAGGCCTCGCCGCGTGCCGGAGGCGTAATTGGCTCGGAAGGGCGCGATGGATTCCTGCTGGAGCTGGGACCTCAGAGTTTTAGCGGCACGACAGCGCTTCGATCGCTCTGCACGGAACTGGGCATAGCAGATCAGCTTGTCCAAGCGCCAGCCGGCGCGCCGCGATACGTCGTGATTGACGGTGCCCTGCGAGCCGTGCCGCTTAACCCAGCCTCCATGCTCACATCGTCTTTGTTATCAGCGAGGACAAAGTGGAGGATTGCGCGCGATGTATTCGGCACTACCAGCGCTCCGGAAGACGACGAATCTATCGCGGCATTTGTGCGCAGGAAGTTTGGCGAGGAACTCCTGGACCGGCTGGTGGCGCCCTTCGTTTCAGGGATTTACGCGGGGGATCCCGAGCGAATCAGTCTGCGCGCGGCATTCCCGCAGGTGTATGAGGCGGAGAAATCCGCAGGCAGCATAATCCGCGGAATGATGCGAGCGGCGAAGTCCCAGAAAGGACCGCGGGAGCGGCCCACCTTGCTTGGCTTTCGGAGTGGCAACGAGACATTAGTGCGCATGCTCGCTCAGAGAATTGGCTCCCGGCTGCGCCTCGGTGCGGAGGTGCTCGGAATCGTGGCTCGGCGCGAGGCTGAATCTGTCAGATTCGAAGTAAGGTTTCGCCAGGCAGGCAGCGATCAAATCGCAGTCGCGGAGCGTTTGGTGTTGGCCACGCCTGCGAATGTGGCGGGCGCGTTGCTGCGCGATGTGAATGCCGCGTTCGAGCCAGTGTTGGCAGGGATCGAGTACGCGCCTGTGGCTGTTGTGTCGCTCGGCTACCGGCGCGAGGATGTTGGGCATTCCTTAGAGGGATTTGGGTTCTTGGTGCCGCGATCAGCCGGGCTGCGCGTGTTGGGATCAGTTTGGAACTCCTCGCTATTTCCGGAACGTGCCCCGGCGGGGCATGTGTTGCTCACCAGCTTTGTGGGAGGAGCGACGGATCCCGCTGCCGCGGGACTTTCGAGCGACGATCTTGCCGCGCTGGTACATCGGGAGGTTGCGCCGGTTCTGCAGATCCGTGCTGCGCCCCTGTTTTCGCATGTGCAAATTTATCGGCGAGCCCTGCCGCAATACAACATCGGCCATGGGGAACGCCTCATGGCGCTCGAGAGATTACGCGGCGACCTGCCTGGGTTGTCTCTTGTGGGTAATTACTTCCGTGGGCCGGCGATTGGAAATTGCGTAAACCTGGGGATGGAAGCGGCCGCGACGCTCTTAACCAAGTCCAGGCTTGCATAAATTTGACGTTTCCTCGACCGCGGCAAGGATCGCTGCTCCACCGGACATCCAGTTAGATAAATTTCGCGTATAGTTTGGCAGGAGACGAAGAAGCGTAAACGTGTTCCTGGCGGTTTTCTCAACCAAGGGCAACGACGAGGTGTCGCTAGACGCGACGCTGATGCAGCAGCTTCTTCGCAGGGACGTGAGCGCTTTCGAAGAACTCTACGAGCGGCACTCGCGCATTGTGTACTCGCTGGTTCTGCGCATATTGCGGCAGGGCTCCACGGCCGAAGAAGTTGTGCAGGACATTTTCCTGCAACTGTGGCGGAACTCTTCCCGCTACGACACAAGCCGGCCGTTTGTGCCCTGGCTGCTCACCCTGGCGCGCAACCGCGCCCTGGACCACTTACGATTGAAGAGCGAGCGGCAGCGCCGGCGCGAAGAGCAAACCGAAGAGTTCCCGCAAATAGCCGCCGCGGCTCCGGAATACGAGAAGGCTCTGGACGAAAAGCGCCGGGCAGAGCGCGTGCGCGCGTTGATCGGTTCGCTGCCCGCGGCGCAGAAGAAGGCCATCGAGCTCGCCTATTTTGAAGGCTTAAGCCATTCCGAGATTGCCGCTTCGCTCAACGAGCCATTGGGCACCGTAAAAAGCTGGATTCGCAACGGATTGATGCGCTTAAAGGAAGGTTTGCAACCAACATCGTGAGCACCCACGACCAATTCCAGGAGCTGATCGAAGCCTACGCGATTGGCTCGCTTGACTCTGCGGACCGCGCTCTACTCGAAGCGCACCTCGCGAGCGGCTGCACTGAGTGCGCGAAAGCTCTGGAAGAGGCGCGCTGGCTCGTGAGTCAACTCGCCTACCTCGCGCCGAACGCCGAGCCATCGGACCTGCTGAGGGGGCGCTTGCTGCAAACGGTGCGCGCGGAAGCTGCTGGCGACCAGGTACGGCAGCAGCCGGTTCGCGGAACAGTGATTCCTTTGTGGCAATGGGCCGGCGTCGCCGCGCTCTTGCTGTTTTCCGTGTACTCCGCGTGGAACGAACGGCACCTGCGCAACGCCGTTGCCAATCTGCAGCAGCAAGCCGAGGCCCAGCGCGCCGAGCGGCGGAAGCTCGAGCAAGAGCTCCGCGCGGCCAAGCTTCAAGCACACGAAGCGATGATTTGGATGGATCCGAAGTCCGTGAAGATTATGCTGCCGCCGAAAGATCCGAAGATGCCGCAACTCGAGGCCATGTGGCATCCTGAGCTTGGCCTTTGCGTGCGCGGATGGAAAGTGCCCAGCCCGGGCGAAAAGCGGGTCCTCCAATTGTGGCTAATGCCCAAGAAGCCCGGCGGAAAGCCGATGCCTTCGATGACCTTTTGGCCGGATGCCGACGGGACTTTAACGGCCATGATTGAGAATCCGCCTGAGGCACTGTCGGAGACGCAAGCGTTGGCCATCACCGAGGAGCCGATGGGCGGAAGCCTGCAGCCGACCAGCGCGCCAATGTGGGTCGGCGGAGTCAGCTAGTCGGGTTTACGCTCGGTAACGTAAAGCCAATCGAGTTTTTCGCCGCTCCGCCGCTTCCTCGTAGCGCCGCTTTTCCTCCGACGTTTTCACGATGAGCGGGCGCACCGCCTTTGGCTGGTGCGTATTTTCGTCAATCGCCACAAATGTCACGTACGCGGAAGTCGTGTGCTTGCGTTCCCCAGTCAGCACATTCTCCGAATATACTTCGACGCCAACCTCCATCGAAGTATGGAAGGCGCGATTCACCTGCGACTTCAGCATCACGATTTCGCCCAGACTCACCGGATTCCGGAAATCAATGGAATCGACCGAAGCCGTGACCACGTAGCTGTTCGAATGGCGATGCGCGGCCATCGCCGCCGCAATGTCGACCAGGTGCATCACATGCCCGCCCAGCAGCTTCCCCAGCGCATTGGTTTGTGCCGGCAGCACCACCTCGGCCATTTCCGAGCGCGACGCGCTCACCGGTTTTCCGACTGCTCGAGAGTCAAAATTTTTCTTCGATTTCTTGGCTTTCATAGCCATCCTGTTTGCCCGAATTTGGAAGGGACCATTGCATCGGTATAATACGAAACACCACATGAGCGAACAAAAGAAAAGCCGCCGCCAGATGCTCGAAGAGTTCGTGGCCCGAAAACCCAGCGACGCCTTTTCCCGGTATGGTTTGGCCGTGGAGTGCATGAACAGCGGCGATCCCACCGCCGCGGACGAACACTTTCGCGCCTTGCTTCAGCGCAACGCCGACTACGTCCCCGCTTACCTCATGTACGCGCAATTGCTGGTGCGCGAGTCGCGCTCCGCCGAAGCGCGCACCGTCTTGTCCTCGGGGATTGCAGCCGCCGAAAAGAAAGGCGACCAGCACGCCCGCTCCGAGATGGAAAGTTTGCTCTCCGAGATCGCCTAAGCTCGCATCGGTAGCCCTTTTGTCGCGAAGCCGATCTCGTTAACTCTCGCGTCGGCAGGTTGCCTTTGCCGTCTTGGGACCTTTCAAGCTACCGCCCGCCTAGGTCTGGTATTATCAGCTATGGGTTTCATGGGGCCTGAACGTATTCCGCTTTTCCCTTTGAACGTCGTCCTTCTTCCCGGCGCAATACTCCCCCTGCACATTTTCGAGCCGCGCTACCGCCAAATGGTCCGCCATTGCCTCGACCAGAAATGCGAGTTCGGCGTGCTCCTGGCCCTGCCGAAAGGGATTGTCCGTGTCGGTTGCACCGCGCAAGTGACCGAAGTCGTGAAGCGTTACAACGATGGCCGTATGGACATCCTCACCGCCGGCCGCTCGCCGTTCCGCATAACGCAGTTGGTGAACGCCGATGCCTACGCGAACGACGCGCTCTTGGAAGGCGATGTCGACTTCCTCGACGACCGCGAGCATCGCACCGACGCGTGCGCGCAGAAGGAGCTCATGCGCCTTTACGAGGTCTGTCACACCCTGATCTTTGAGGACTATCCCAGAAATGTGGAAAGTGAAGCCGCGGAATTCCTTTCCTTCGTAGTCGCAAGCACGCTGCCCATCGATCTCCTGTGGAAGCAGCAGATTTTGGAGTTGCGCTCGGAAGCTGACCGGCAGCAACGCCTGGTAGGCTACCTACGGGAGTGGGCGCCGCATCTACAGAAGCAAGAGACGGCGCGCGCGCGAGCGGGCGGGAGCGGAATCAACTAAATTTCATGCGCGGCATGATGGTTCGCGCGGAATGGGGCCCTAATGACAGCAAGCACATCAATGTCCGGCAGAACCGCGCATAACAAACCACGCACCATCGGCGAACTGCGAAGCATTCCCGATTATGACGCCCGGACCGCTTCTCTCTCCGTGAAAAACGAAATCCGCCGCAATCTGCTGCGCTCCATCGAAAAAGGCGAGACCCTTTTTCCAGGCGTCCACGGCTACGAAGATACCGTTGTGCCGCAGATCGTCAACGCGCTCCTTTCGCGTCATAATTTCATCCTCCTGGGTCTGCGCGGGCAGGCCAAGAGCCGCATCTTGCGCGGTCTTGTGCAATTGCTGGACGTCGAAATCCCGGTCGTCGCCGGCTGCGAAATCAACGATGACCCTCTGCGCCCGATCTGCCGCGCCTGCCGCGAGAAAATCGCCGATCAGGGCGACAACACACCCATCACCTGGATGCCCCGCGACCAGCGCTTCGTCGAGAAGCTCGCCACTCCCGACGTCACCATGGCCGACATCATCGGCGACGTCGATCCCATTCGTGCCGCCCGCGGTGGCCGCGACCTCTCCGATGAACTCACCATTCACTACGGCCTGCTCCCCCGCGCCAATCGTGGCATCTTCGCCATCAACGAACTGCCTGACCTCGCCGGAAAAATTCAGGTCGGCCTCTTCAACATCATGCAAGAAGGCGACATCCAGATTAAAGGCTACCCGCTACGTCTCCCCCTCGACGTGCTGCTCGTCTTTACCGCGAACCCGGAAGACTACACCGCCCGCGGAAAAATTATTACGCCCCTGAAAGACCGCATCGGCGCCGAAGTTCGCACCCATTACCCTTCCACCCTCGAAGAGGGAATGACCATCACCCAACAAGAAGCTTGGGTCGGCCGCGATTCCGGACGCAAGATTGAAGTCCCCGATTACCTGCGCGAGGTTGTCGAGGAAATCGCCTTCCAGGCCCGTGAAGACAAGCGCGTGGACCGCCGCTCCGGCGTTAGCCAGCGTCTTCCCATCACCACCTTGGAGAACGTAATCAGCAATGCCGAGCAGCGCGCCACCCGCGTCGGTGAAAAAAATTCCGTCGCGCGAGTCGCCGATATTTATGCCGCTCTTCCGGCCATCACCGGCAAACTCGAGCTCGAATACGAAGGCGAGCTCAAAGGCGCCGACACCATCGCCCGCGAGCTGATTCGCACCGCTGTCGGCCGCGTCTTCAGCAAGCATTTCGCGGAAGCAAGTTTTCAGCCCGTCATTCAGTGGTTCGAACTGGGCGGCGAGCTGAAGCTCCCCGAGTTGGCCACCACTGTGGACCGTTGCCAGCAGCTCTCGAAGATCCAAGGTTTAGTCGAGCACATCGGGCGCCTCGGCGTCACTGATCGCAAAGACGCAGGAGCCGTAGCCGGCGCCGCCGAAATGATTCTCGAAGGTTTGTGGGCGCATCGTCGCATTGGGCGCAGTGAAGAGCGCGGTTATTACGCAGAAAAGCCGCGTCAGCAAGAGCCGCGAGAGACGCCGAATCGGCCGCCTCGGCGCCAATACAACTAACATGAACTGGACTTTTCCAACACGATCTGCCGCCCGCGGCGCCGACTCCCTCGTAGGGGCGCAGCATTGCTGCGCCCCTTCTTGGCAACATCTAAACCATTGCGATGCTTTTTCTTTCGATTCTCAACAGCCGACCCGTGCCTTCGCGAGGCCCTCATGAAATTCATCAAATACGGAAAATACGTTGGCGAGCCGGCCGACGCCGTCGATTTGGAAGAGCTCATCAAACGTCTCGGCGATTTTTTCCTGCAGAGCGGCTTCGAATCCCAATTCTACGGCATGAATGAAATGGATCCCGAGAAGTCCATGGAAGCCCTGCGCCAGGCCATCTTGCGCGCCCTGCAAGAAGGCGATTTGCTCCCCGAAGGCGCCATGAGCGAAGAACTGCGCCAGATGCTGCAGAGCGCCGACGCCATGAACAACGAAGCCGTCCGCGAACTCCTCGACAAAATCACCGAGCGCATGGCGAACGAAGGCTTCATCAATCCGCAGCAGCCTCCGCAAGTGACTCCGCCGCCGCAGACCAGCGCTCGCGGGCAAGTTGGTCAGCCGCAAGAAAGGGTCGAAGCGCGCTTCGAAATCACCGACAAGACCATCGACTTCCTCGGCTTCAAGACCTTGCAGGATTTGCTCGGCTCGCTCGGCCGCAGCAGTTTCGGCCGCCACGACACCCGCGATCTTGCCACCGGCGTCGAAGCCAGCGGCGTCTCTCGCCAATACGAATTCGGCGACACTCTGAATCTCGACGTCAGCGAAACGCTCTTCAACGCCGTACGCCGCGACGGCGTGAAGGTCCCCATCGAAATCACCTACCCGGACTTGATGGTCCATCAGTGCGAGTACCACAGCTCCTGCGCCACCGTCGTGCTGCTCGATTGCAGCCACAGCATGATTTTGTACGGTGAAGACCGTTTCACTCCCGCCAAGCGCGTAGCCATGGCCCTTTCGCATTTGATCCGCACGCAATATCCCGGCGACACGCTGAACCTCGTTCTCTTCCACGACAGCGCCGAAGAAGTGCCGCTAGCCGAACTGGCCCGCGTGCAAGTCGGCCCCTACTACACCAACACCCGCGAAGGCCTGCGCATGGCCCAGCGCATTTTGCTCCGCCAAAAAAAGGACATGCGCCAAATCGTCATGATCACCGACGGCAAGCCCTCCGCTCTGACTCTCGAGGACGGCCGCATTTACAAAAATGCCTTCGGCCTCGACCCCTTCGTCGTTGGCCAGACCCTCGAGGAAGTCAACAAATGCAAGCGCGCCGGAATCCTGATCAATACTTTCATGCTCGCCAGCGACTATAGCCTCGTGCACTTCGTCCAGAAAATCACCGAAATGTGCCGCGGCAAAGCCTACTTCACCACGCCTTACACCCTCGGCCAGTATCTCCTCATGGATTACATGTCCCGCAAAACCCGCCAGATTCACTAGCCCTTGGAGTGCGGCGGTCTGGCCGCCGCTTTAACAGTGTTCAACGTACTTCCCACTCAAACGATAAGCTCGATGGGGAACAGCCCGCCGCGCCGCCATCACACCGCTGCGCTATACTCTTAACTTAACCACCGTGCCACATCTTTTCCTATTTCTGACGCTGCTCGCCTACGTCCTGAGCCTCGCCTCGTACACAAGATATCTCTACACTGGCAGCAAACTCGCCGGCCGTCTCGGCACCGTTTTTCTTGCCCTCGGCCTCGCCGCCCACTATTTCGCTCTTCTCGAGCGCTCCCGCGGCCTCAACACTGTCCCCTACCACGACTTGTACGGCTCCATGTCCCTGTTTGGCTGGTTGCTCGCCCTGACTTATCTCGCTCTCGAGTTCTACCATCGCCAGCGTTCCGTGGGCGCGTTCGTCGTCCCGTTCATCCTGGTTTTTTTCCTCGCTGCCCATCTCGCCCCCGCCGACCGCCTCTCCGCCACGCCCGCCCGCGGCCCGATCTTCGCTCTCCACGTCACTCTGAGTATCCTTGCGTACGCCGCCTTCGGCTTATCTTTTGTCCTCAGCCTCATTTACCTCGCCGAAAATCGCCTCCTGCGCAACCACAAACTCGGTGAAGTCGTATGGCGCCTTCCGGCACTCGATCTCCTCGAGCGCATGAGCCGTTCCAGCGTTCTCGTTGGCCTCCTCTCCATCACTGTCGGCACCGTTCTCGGTTTTATCTGGGTCGACCGCCTCACCGGCCAGTATTGGTATTACGATCCCAAATACGTCGTAACCCTCCTCGTACTCGCACTCTACGCCGCCTATCTGCAACTCTCCCGCACAACAACGTGGCGAGGCGCCCGAGCCTCCCGGCTCTGCATCTTCAATTTCGTAATCGTAATCTTGAGTTTCACGGTGGTGAACTTGTATCTCTCTCACTCCCACCGCTATTTTTGATGTGTTCGGCGCGGTCGCCGTATTTTTGCAGCGTTGTAGGGGTTCGCTTTAGCGAATCCCAGCCTTTGTAGCGGACGCGGACCGTCGCGGGCGCTTTTGGATTTTCAACTGTGAGGATGACGAAGGCAACAAATGGAAATCGTCCTAGTCGGCCTAAATCATCGCACCGCCTCACTCGAGCTCCGCGAGCGCGTCTCTTTCACTGCCGAACAGGCTCGCCGCGCCG
>Ga0210408_10002594_pt1 | contig 17451 bp, 16 predicted proteins | sample IncBWH4MmetaG_FD_155471 | JGI IMG/M metagenome (GOLD analysis project Ga0210408, IMG submission 155471) | Forest soil microbial communities from Barre Woods Harvard Forest LTER site, Petersham, Massachusetts, United States - Inc-BW-H-4-M | ecosystem: Environmental > Terrestrial > Soil >...
GTCGAGACGGTAACGGTCTACCTCAGTTGCTGCTAACCCCAATCGGCAGCACCGAACTGGTCACGCCCCGGCGCCGACCGCGGTCTGCAGCGCCAGGTCGTGCCGCAGTTCGCCGTGATCGTTGAGATCTTCATAGCCGAGCGCCAAGCGTACAGACGCTGACGCAATTGGGCCACTGCGCTGTGGCGGCAACGCCCCGGGTCGCGCGGATCCCGCAGTAGTGCTGAGGGCGTAGCGCGCTTTCCGTTTCCGCCGCACGGCCGGATCCCGAATTTCGAGGTGGCGGCCGCACGACTCCTCAACATCGAGCCGTGGAAGAGCGCCACAGCCATCAAGGTCAATCCGGATTCACCGCAACGCCCGCTGCGAGCCGAAGCGCTGCGCCGCGGCATCACCGTTTTTGTACCGACGCCCAGATTGCGCGGCGGGGGCCGAGGCGCGCTGTGGCCCCAACAACTCAGCGATGGCGATGAAGACGGCTCCCGCAAGTGCGAGGCGGTTCGGCATCGACGGTCCTCCCCGGGGTTTTTGCTACAGCGAGCGTATCACGTTCCAGCTGCGGACATCTTGCTCGCCGCCGCCGGCGCTGTTGACGACTGGTCTGCCGAGCGTGAAATACGCGTCGTCGATCGCTTCGGCACACCCGACGGCGATTGCCTTCAGCCGCTCGGCGTCGAAATCGGGCCGGGGCGCCTGACTATTCCGGTCGAGCGTGTAAAGGAGGCTAATATGCGGCGGGATGAGCGGCGGAGCGCTGACGATGTCGCGCAGCCGCTCGCGGAATTCGCGCAACTCCGGGCTGTTTTCGATCTCGATGAAGACGGCCCGGAACGGCGTAATGACCGCGCCCGTGACCGTGCTCTTCGCCACTCTTAGCGGCAGCAGTCCGCAGTGCCTAACGTAGTCCGCCGCCGCGTCGAGCACGGCGAGATCGTCCGGAATGCCGCACACCGTCAGATGCGGCGCAAACTTCACCGTCCCATGCTCCTCGGCAAGCCGGTTGATCAGTTCCTGCAGCCGCTGTTCCTGGCGGCCTTCCGGCCGCAGCCAGATTGACGCCATATTCTCCTCACCACCCCATATCGCGAAGTGCCGCGCTCAAATACGCAAAGCCGCGGCGGGCGTAGACCAGGGGCGGCGCCTTGGCCGGGTCCTGCTCCGCCTCGACAACGAGCCAGCCGCGGTAATTTGCTGCCTTGAGCGCGCCGAGCACTGCGACGAAATCGATCGCGCCGTCGCCCGGCACGGTGAAGACGCCGTCGATCACCGAGTCGAGAAAGCTCTGATCGGCCGCGCGAGCGCGTGCCAGCACATCCGGCCGGACGTCCTTGCAGTGGACATGGCTGATGCGCAGTCCATGCCGCCATGCAATATCGACCGGGTCGGCGCCGGCAAAGGCCAGATGCCCAGTGTCGAGCAGCAGACCGACGCTGCCGCCGGTCGACGCCATCAAACGGTCGATTTCGGCCGCGGTCTCGACGACCGTCCCCATGTGGTGGTGATAGGCCAGGCGGATACCTCGCTCCGCTAAGCGGTCGGCAAGCTCGGTGAGGTGGATGCCGAAATCGCGCCAGTGCCCATTCGGTAGGCTCGGTCGGCGCGATAGTGGCCGGGTTCGGTCGCCAGCGATGCCGCCGCTGGTTTCGGCATAGACCAGAACCGCGCTTCCCATCGCTGCAAGCACGGCGCGATGCGGCTCGATCGCCACTAGTTCCTCGGCAACCGATCGCTCGAGCAGGCGCCCGCTGTACCAGCCGGAGACCAAGTGAAGCTCGTGATCACCGAGGAGAGACTGCAATAGTGCGGGATCGCGCGGGAATTTGTGGCCGAGCTCGATGCCCTCAAAACCCGCCTCGCTCGCCTCGGCGAGGCAGGTGTCGAGCGGGATGTCGCCGCCCAATTCCGGCAAATCATCGTTGCTCCAGCCGATCGGGCTGATGCCGAGGCGGACGGACATTGATTCGCGCCTTACCCTGGTCGTCCACCGGCGAGCTTAGCTCAACCCGCCGCGGGATTGCGACCGCGAACCAGGGGTGTCTATGCTTCCCCAGAAAATCGGAGGTTACAGCAACCGATGACAAAGGCGGCCCGCGATACCGTCGTGTTCGACCTTGGTGGCGTTCTGATCGAGTGGGATCCTCGTCACCTCTACCGCAAGCTGTTCGCCGGCAACGAAGCGGCGATGGAGCATTTCCTCGCCACCGTCTGCACGCACGAATGGAACCGTGGCCAGGACGCCGGCCGGACCTTTGCCGAAGGCGCCCGCCTGCTGAAGGCCGAGCATCCCGACAAGGCCGAGCTGATCGACGCCTATTGCACGCGCTTTGACGAGATGATGCCCGGCCCGATCGCCGGCTCGGTCGAGATCCTGGCCGAGCTCAAGGCCTTGGACACGCCCCTCTATGCGCTGACGAATTTCTCGGCCGAGACCTACCCGCCGACTTTCGAGCGCTTCGAGTTTCTGCGCTGGTTTCGCGCAGTTCTGGTCTCGGGTGAGGAGGGGGTCATCAAGCCCGACCCCCGCATCTTCGAGTTGCTGCTCGAACGCTTTGCGATCGATCCGAAACGCGCCGTCTATATTGACGATGTCGCCGCGAATGTGGACGCTGCCCGCCCGTTCGGCATTCACGCTATCCATTTCACGACGCCAACCACCTTGCGCGCCGAGCTCGCCGAACTCGGGCTGCTTCCCGCCCGATCTACGTTACCTTCGCGATGAGAACCACGGCGGTATCGATCGAAATTCGCGAGGCGACCGTCTTCTATGGTGCAAACCGGGTGCTCGATCGCGTGTCATTGAGCGCTGCCGGTGGCGAGTTCATTGCGCTTCTGGGCGCATCGGGCTGCGGTAAGACCACGCTGTTGCGCGCGATTTGCGGCTTTGTCGGCCTCGCCAGCGGTTCGATCGTCGTCGGCGGGCAAGACGTCACGCGTTTGTCACCGGAAAAGCGGAACATCGCGATGGTGTTCCAATCCTACGCCCTATGGCCGCATATGACAGTTGCGCAAAACATCGGTTATGGTCTCAAGCTGCGCCATGTCGGGCGCGCCGACATCGATGCGCGCATCGATGAACTGCTCGCGATGCTGCGGCTCGACGGGCTCGGCGGGCGCAACGTGACTGCCCTTTCCGGCGGTCAGCGGCAACGCGTCGCGCTCGGCCGCGCGCTGGCGATCAGTCCGCAAGTGCTGCTGCTCGACGAGCCCCTGTCCAACCTGGATGCCCGCATTCGCGAGGATGTGCGACACGAGATCAAGACATTGCAGCAAAGGCTCGGCATCACGACCGTGCATGTCACGCACGATCGCCAGGAAGCGATGGTGATGGCCGACCGCATCGTGATCCTCAATGCCGGACGCATCGCCCAGATCGGCACGCCGGAGGAGATCTACAATCGGCCGGCCTCGCCGTTTGTCGCCAGCTTTACGGGCGCGGCAAATATTGTGCCGCTGCGGTTGTGCAGCGACGACAGCGGTCTCGCGCTTGAGCACGAGGCGCTGGGCACGCGAACAGTGATCGATCCCGCTGTGCTGGTGATTGACACAGCGGTGGGTTGCCACGGCGCGGTGTCGCTCAACGCACATTTCCGCAGCGAAGATGCGCGGCTATGCGACCCCAGCGCAGTCGCCGAGGGCTACCTCGTATTGCAGGGCGAGATCATTCAGTGCTCCTATCCGGGCGGTTTTTATCGTTACGCGGTACGAGTCGGGGCGGAGCAATATCTCGTTGACGATGCACGGCGGCTCCCCTTGGGCGACACGATCGGCATCGCCCTGCCGCTGACGGCCTTGCATTTTTACCCCGCAACACAACGCACAGACTGACAATGGGCTAGGAGGCAATCATGAAACCAGTCGGCATTTTGATCACCGCGCTGCTGGCTCTTATGCCCGGCACACCGGCGCTGGCGCAGCAGAAAGCAACGCTCAATCTCGTCACTGCCGGCGACCAGAATATGGTCGATTACGTCAGGGACTATCTCGCACCGATGTTCGAGAAGGAGCATCCCGGAGTGACGGTGAGGGCAGTCGGCACCGGCCCGGGCGACGCCGGTTCTCAGAAGATCTACGAAAAACTCGAAGCCGAGAAAGACAACAGCAGCTGGGATATCGATGTGGCCGTCATTCACCAGAAGGCAGCTGGCGAGATGGTGACAAAAGGGCTGCTGGCTCGTTATGTGCCGGATATACCGACCGGAAAGCTGGTCAGTTCCGAAGCTGCAAAGCGAGCGCTGGGCGCGAATGTCGACGGCTACGTGATCCCGATGTTCAACAGCCAGACCGCGATCGCCTACAACACGACGATGGTGAAGGATCCGCCCGCAACCTACGCCGAGCTCGAAAGATGGGTTGCTCAAAACCCGAAAAAATTTGGCTACAACGGCGTCAAGGGCGGAATGTCGGGTGTCAGCTTCGTCGTCGGCTGGGTCTATGCTTATACGCCCGACGCCGACCGCCTGATGAAGGGACCCTACGATCCCGACAGCAAGAAGGGCTGGGACGACGCGCTCGCGAAGCTTGCCGCGTTCAACAAGAATGTCGTGTTAACGCCGGGCAACGCCGGCACACTCGACATGCTCAATCGCGGCGAAATCGCGATGGGCCCGGTGTGGGTCGACATGTTCTACACCTGGCAGGCCGACGGCAAGATCCCGCCGACCGTCAAGCTGAAGCTGATCGGGCCGGGCATGCCGGGCCAGCCGATGTACTATGTGGTGCCAGCCAAGGCGGCGAACCCAAAAGTTGCCGAGGAATTCATCGCGCTGGCGACGAGCCCAAAGGTGCAAGCCGACGGCATCGTCAAGCGCTTCAACTGGTATCCCGGCATCGATGCGGCGGCCGTCAAGGCGCAGCTCGACGAGACGACATGGCAGAAATTGTTCGTCGACGTGACGCCCGAGGATCTCGCGACGAAAGGGAAACCCTTCCCGATCGCGCCCTACTTCAACGACATCCTCGAAAGCTACGAGCGCAAGGTGCAGTAGCGGATCGCCATTGGAACCCGCATAAAGTCAAGACAGGGATCCATGTAGAAACAGCTCGACCTTGCCCAAATCGGACCCACTCCGCAGAAGCGTAACCGGAACCGCTGAGTTACGGAATCACGGATCCCGATCTTCGTCGGGACCTACCCTACCGGCGGACCCTCAGCAGAGGCCGGCTCTGCTGCTGCTCGTAGCGCCGGCATTGGCGATGGTGCTGGGGTTGTTCGTGTATCCGCTGCTCTATTCGCTCCTCTCCGCCTTCACGACGCCATACGGCGCGTTCGGCTTCGACAATTTTGCAAAGACCGTCGAGCTATACGGCACCGACATCCTGTTCACGATCGTCATCGTCACCGTCTCGACCGTGCTGACCGGTGTCCTCGCCGCGCTGATCGGCGGCTATCTGGTGCTCGGCACACAGCCAGCCGCCGTCGCGTTGCTAAAATGGCTCTACCGTTGGCCCTTGTTCATCCCGTTCATCGTTGCGGCGCAATGCATGCGCACCTTTCTCGCAAAGAACGGAATGCTGAACAATGCGCTCGACATGCTGGGGCTCGTTGATGTCTCGAACCTGTCGGGCCTCCTCGATTGGCGCGGCATCATTGTCACCTTCGTGTGGAAGGAGACGCCGTTCGTCGCGTTGCTCGTATCCGGCGCGATGGCGGCGCTCGACCGCGCCAGCATCGAGGCCGCCCGCAATCTCGGCGCCGGTAGCCTGCGAATCCTTGTTGAGATCCTGCTCCCGCAGATCGCCGGCGTAATGACGGTCGCGCTCGTCCTCGCCTTCGTGACAATGCTGTCGGTGCTGTCTGTGCCGATTATGATCAGCGGCGGTTCGCCGACGATGATCACCGTAGACATGGCGTTTCGCGTTAATTCCTACAGTGATTACGGCGTCGCCAACGCCCTCGGTTTCATCTCATACCTGATCGCCGGGCTGGCGGCTTGGATCTATGTCCGGCACAACGTCGCTGGCCAGGTGGCGGGATGACGCTGGCACTCGGATGGCTGTGGCGCGCCAGCGTGCTCGGCTTTTTGGCCTTCGCGGTTTTCGGGCCGCTCGCCAATCTCCTGCTGTGGGCGTTTGCCATCCAATGGTACTACCCCCATCGATTGCCGCTTGCCTACGGCTTCCGCTACTGGGGTGAAGTATTTAAGCCGACCAGCGATGCGTTCGCCTCGCTCAGCACCAGCGTTCTGATCGGGACGATCACAGTTGTCGTCTGCCTCCTCCTCGCGATCCCGGCCGGCTATGCGCTCAGCCGCCGCCGTCTGCCGGGGCGCGGCTTCATCCTGATAATCCTGCTGCTGCCGCAGGCGTTTCCGAGCGTCGCGATCTACTTCAACATCGCGCGCCTCTTCTATAAAGTCGGGCTCAACGGCACGATCGCCGGTGTCGTGCTTGTGCACGCGGCGCACGGCCTCGTCATCGCGGTATGGATCGCGGCGGCGGCGTTCGCCGCGGTGGATGGGGAGCTGGAATTTGCCGCCCGCAACCTCGGCGCCTCTGCCTTGCGCACTGCATTGACCGTCACCTTGCCGTTGGCGGCGCCTGGACTGATGGCGGCGGCAATCTTTGTCTTCCTCGAATCGCTCGATGAGTTCACCGGCACGTTTTTCGTCGGCGTGCCGGATGTTACGACCTTGCCGTTGATCATGTTCACTGCCAGCCTCGCCGGCAACTATCAGATCGCCGCCGTCACCGCCTTGATCCTGCTGGTCCCTTCGATCGCCTTCATGCTGCTGATCGAGCGCTTTCTGAATACCGAGATGCTCGCCAAAGTCGGCTGATCACAATTTGACCGCTTGGCCGGTGCGCGCCGATTCCACGGCGGCATCGGCTAGCGCGAGCGCGCGGATCCCCTCCTTGGCGCCGACCAGCGGCGCTGCGCCGCTTGAGAGGGCGGCAATGAAATGATCTAGCTCGCGGCGATACGCTTCCGCATAGCGTTGCAGGAAAAAGGGTAGCGGCTTGTCGCTGACGACGCCCTCCGCTCCGGAAAACACGACCGTGCTCTCGACGACGTTCTCGGCTGAAATCCCGCCCTTCGACCCGAGCACTTCGATGCGCTGGTCATACCCGTAAACAGCGCGCCGACTGTTCGCAATCTGGCACAGCGCGCCCGATTTCATACGCAACGTCACGACCGCGGTATCGACATCGCCCGCCTCGCCGATCGCCGGATCGACCATTACGCTTGCCGTTGCAAATAGCTCAGCCGGCTCCTCGTCCAATAGCCAGCACGCCATGTCGAGATCGTGAATCATCATGTCGCGGAACATGCCGCCCGAGCGGCGCACGAATTCGATCGTCGGCGGCGCCGGATCGTAGCTCGTGATGCGCAAGATCTCGGGCCGGCCGATGCGGCCGGCGCGGATCTCGCGCTCTAGCCGCGCGAAATTCGGGTCGAAGCGGCGGTTGAACGCGACCATCAACGGCACCCCGCATTGCTCCGCCACGGCGGCACAAGCGGCCGCGCGACGGCGGTCGAGATCGAGTGGCTTCTCGCAGAAGATCGCCTTGCCGGCGCGGGCCGCCGCTTCGACTAGATCGGCATGGGTGTCGGTTGAGCTGGCGATCAAGACCGCATCGATGGCCGGGTCGGCCAGCGCTTCCGCCTGATCGCGCAAAACCGCGCCGTACCTTCTCGCCAGCCGTTCCGCCGCTGCCCGGTCTGTCTCGACGATCGTGTTCAGTCGCGCCTCGGGATGGGCGGCGACGTTAGCAGCATGGATCGCCCCGATGCGCCCGGTACCGAATTGGCAGAAGCTGATCATGCCCGTGCTTTCGATTATTCTCCGAATGACAGCAGAATAGAGCATGGAGGTCGAGGATGACCATGACCCGTCTGACGATGGCCCAGGCGCTCATTCGCTATCTCGCTGCGCAGACGAGCGAAGTCGATGGTTGCGAGGTTCCCTTGTTTGCCGGTGTTTTTGCGATTTTCGGGCATGGCAATGTCGCCGGTGTCGGCGAAGCGCTGTACGACGCCCGCGAGCGGCTGCCGACCTTGCGCGCGCATAACGAGCAGGCGATGGGCCTGGCGGCGATCGCCTTTGCTAAGGCGAACCGGCGGCGTCGCATGATGGCCTGCACGAGTTCGATCGGCCCGGGCGCAACGAACATGGTAACGGCGGCCGCCGTCGCGCATGCCAACCGCCTACCACTGCTGCTCTTGCCCGGCGACGTCTTCGCGAGCCGGCGTTCCGATCCCGTATTGCAGCAGGTCGAGGCGTTCGGCGACCCGGCCGTCTCGGTCAATGATTGCTTTCGGCCGGTCTCGCGCTGGTGGGACCGCATCACTCGCCCAGAGCAGATCCTCGAAAGCCTGCCGCAAGCCCTGCGGGTGCTGACCGACCCGGCCGATTGCGGGCCGGTGACGCTCGCCTTGCCACAAGACGTACAGACAGAGGCTTACGCCTACCCTGGCGCATTCTTTGCCCCTCGCTGCTGGCGTTTCCGTCAGCCGCCGCCCGATCCCACTCAACTCGCCGAGGCCGCAGCAGCATTATCGCGAGCCCGTGCGCCGCTGATCATTGCCGGTGGTGGGGTGTATTATGCGATAGCCTGCGAAACGCTCGCCGATTTCGCGACGCGGCATGGCGTACCGGTCGCCGAGACACAGGCGGGGAAGGGCGCGCTTGCCTGGGATCATCCCTGCGCTGTCGGTGCGATCGGCGTCACCGGCGGGAGCGCGGCCAATGAACTCGCTGCAGAAGCGGATCTGATCCTGGGGATTGGTACGCGGCTTTCCGATTTCACCACCGCTTCGCGCAGCCTGTTCCGGAATCCGTTGGCGCGGCTGATTCAATTGAACGCGGCCGGCTTTGACGCGGCCAAGCATGGTGCACTGCCGTTGGTCGCAGACGCACGAGCTGGCTTGAAGGCGCTAGAAGGTGCACTCGTCGCGTGGACTGCGCCCGTCGACTGGACCGCTAAGGCGCGGGACTTGGCTGCCAAATGGAACGCAACGGTGACGCAGGCAACGGCGCCCTCGAACGCCGCGCTGCCGAGCGACGCGCAGGTGCTCGGCGCGGTGAACCGCGCGGCTGCCCCACAAGATGTCGTCGTTTGCGCTGCCGGCGGACTGCCCGGCGAATTGCACAAATTGTGGCGCTGCCGAGAGGCCGGCACCTACCACGTCGAATACGGCTATTCCTGTATGGGGTATGAGATCGCCGGCGGGCTCGGGGTCAAGCTGGCCATGCCCGAGCGCGAAATCTGGGTCCTGGTCGGCGATGGCTCCTATCTGATGATGAATTCCGAGATCGCGACTTCGGTGATGCTGGACAAGAAGCTGAACATCGTCGTGCTCGACAATGGCGGGTTCGGCTGCATCGATCGGTTGCAGCGCAATTGCGGCGGTGCCTCGTTCAATAACCTCTTCCCGAACGGCTCGGGTATCGACCTCGCCGCCCATGCAGCGAGCCTCGGCGCCGTCTCGCGCAAGGTGGCGAGCCTTGCCGAACTCGAAGCAGCGCTCCCGGGGATACGCGCCGAGCGGCGGACTTCAGTCGTCGTCGTCGCCACCGATCCCGCGGCGAGCACGAATGCGGGCGGGGCCTGGTGGGATGTCGTGGTTTCCGAGATATCTGACCGGGCCGAGGTCGCTGCCGCCCGCGCCGCATATGACGCCGCGCGAACTCACCAACGGATTATCGGCCTATTACCCTGACCTGCCCATCATGCCGGCGGACCAACCCGCGCGGCGGCGACCAGCGTTTGGCATGCGGTGTCGAACACTAAGGAATCGTCCGGCGAGAAGCCGATTCTCACAGGCTCGCCGACGGCATGGGCCGCGATCGAGCCGTGTTCGAGGACCCGCAAATATCCGGCAACGGTGTCTACGACATAAAGGATCTCGCGCCCCATCGGCTCCAATTGCGCGATCCGTCCACTCAGGCCGGAGCCGGTGAATCTCAGATGTTCCGGCCGCAATCCGACAGTCACTGCACCGGGCGCACCCTCGAACGGAAACACGACCGACCCGACGCACATAACCCCGTCCCTCGCCTCGCCGCTGATCATGTTGATCGGCGGCGACCCGATGAAGCCAGCGATGAACAGGCTCTGCGGCCTGCGGTAGAGGTCGTCCGGTTGGCCGATCTGCTCGATCCGGCCGGCACGCAGACAGATGATGCGGTCGGCCATCGTCGTCGCCTCGATCTGGTCGTGGGTAACGAGGACCGTCGTCACCCCGAGCTTTTTCTGCAGTGACTTGATCTCGGTCCTCATGGTCAGCCGGAGTGTCGCATCGAGATTGGAAAGCGGCTCGTCGAGGAGCAGCAGCTGCGGCTCCTTGACCAGTGCGCGGGCGAGCGCCACCCGCTGCTGCTGCCCGCCCGACAGCTCGCCCGGCCGCCGGTCGAGAAGCTCTGTGACCTGGACGAGATTGCCCGCCGCGGCGACGCGGGCGAGCGCCTCTTCGCGCGGCATTCGCTTGAAGCGGAGCGGAAACAGGACATTGTCCCGCACGGTCATGTGCGGGTAGAGCGCATAAGACTGGAAGACGATGCCGACGTTGCGATCCTTGGCCTCAACCTCGTTGACCACCCGGCCGTCGAATAAGAGCTCGCCACCGCTCGGCAGATAGATGCCGGCCAGAATGAAGAGGCTCGTCGACTTGCCGCAGCCGGAAGGGCCAAGAAGTGCTACGAACTCGCCGTCCTCGATCGTCAGGTTCAGATCGGGGATGACCTCGACATCCCCGAACCGCTTGACGACGTGGCGGAACTCGACTTTCGCCATCGGTGTCAGCCCTTCACACCGCCGATCGACATCTGCATCAGGTAGCGTTGCGCGGCGACGTAGAGGATCAGGCTCGGGACCAGATAGAACACCCCGACCGCGGAGACGACGCCGTAGTCGACGCCCATCACGTCGTCGCGGACGTAGTACATGTAGAGACTCATCGTCCAGTTGGTGTTGCGGATCAGGAAGGTGAAGACGAAGATATACTCCTCCCATCCGCGGATGAACGTGAAGACGGCGACTGCGAGAAGCCCGTTTCTGACCTGCGGCAGCACCACCAACAGAAAGGCTTGGCGCCGCGACGCACCATCGGTCAGCGCACTCATTTCGATGTCCCACGGCACCGCGTCGAAAAAGCCCTTCATGATAAAGATCGCAAAGGGCAGCTCAAAGGCGACGAGCACGCAAATGACCCCGAAAAGCGTGTCCAGGAGACCGATCCAATAAAGCATCAAGAACATCGGCACGATCAGGGTCAGCACCGGAAATGCATGCAATATCAGCAGCGAGCGCAGCATTGCGGCGCGGGCCGGGAACTGGAACCGCGACAGGTAGTAGGCTGCGAGCGACGCAACGGTCAGGACGACGATGGTCTGCGAACCGGCGATCAGGAGCGAATTGCCGAAGGCTCTCCACACGCTCGGGAATTGAATTGCGCCGTGCACCGCACCGACACGGGAGCGCACGACCGAGGCGAAATCGGGCTCCACTAAAAAAATGAAATTACGCAAGTGCAGGTCCGGTCCAACGAGCCATGCGAAAGCTGCTGTCGCAGCGAGCGCGATCGCCGTCAGTCCGAGCCATAGCTGGCGGCGGTTGCGAGCCAGCACCGCGGCTAGCCAGAAAGCAATGACGGCGGGTGCGAGGACGGCCACCGAGCGCCACAGAACCACCGTGTCGGCCACACCGGTTCGCGCGGAAAAGGCGATCGTCACAAGCCAGAAATATGGCAAGATAATTGGCAACGAGACCGCGATCAGAAAGGCATACAGGGCGACCGCCTTGGACCGGCGCATCGAGCGGGCGCGCGCGGCTATCCGGTCCCAATCCACGGGCGCGGTTGGGCTGGAATGAATGCCGTTAAACGTCAGCGGAGCCGCCATCTTAATGCACTTCGATGCGGGGATGCTGCAACAGGCGCTTAAAGTCGAAGAAGCGCCACCCCAGGAGTGCTGCGGCCGCGCCGATGACGATCAGAAAGAGCGCGAGCGCTGCGCCATAGCCGTACTGGCCGCTGGTAAATGCCCTCCGGTAGACATAAAGGGCGAAGACGGTCGTGTCGTAGAAGGGGCCGCCCTTGGTCAGCAGGAGAATGTATTCGAAGCTCACCAGCAGCGACAGCGTCTGGTAGATCGTCACGAAGCTGATCGGCCAGCGCAGCGCGGGCAGCGTGATGAAACGGATCTTAGCCAGAGTGCCGGCGCCGTCGACCTCTGCGGCGTAAAACAGGTGCTCCGGAATGCCGCGTATCGCCGCTGTGAAGATGATCATGCCCAGCGACGCGCCGATAAAACCATTGGCGATGATGATCAACGCGACCGGCGCGCTCGTCATCAGATCGAGCGGCCTCGCCAGACCGAGCGCCGGCATCAGGAACTGGTTCAACAGCCCAACATCCGAGGGGTTGATGACCCACAGCCACAACAGAATGTAGAGAACCGAGGGGCTCATGCGCGGCAGCAGCCAGACGCCGCGAAAGAAGCCGCCGGATACTTTGTTTAGCGAGGTGGTGGTGAGCGCGAGTACGAGACCGAAGGTCACATTGAAGATGGCGAGCGTGCCGAAGACGTAGACGACAGTCAGGCCGATGACCTGCGGCAGGCGCGAGTCGCCGCGGAAGACCTTCTGATATTGTTCGGTCGTGAATTTGCTGATGCGCAAGGTGCGGTCGAGATCGGTGAACGATACTGCGATGTCGATAAGGACCGGGATGACAAAGAAGAGAAAAGTCAGCGCAATCGCCGGACCGAGGAACAACACAAAATTGGTCCGCCTGCGCACCGCGGAGGCGGCGCGGTAGCGGCGCTCTACCGCAAGGTCAGTCACTGCGGACATTGGCTATTTGACGATTACATCCTTGAGCGACGAGGTCGCCTCGTCGACGACGAAATCGGCCGCTTGCTGCCCCGACAGCCGGCCCGTCTCGACGCCCTGAAGGGCCGTGTAGATGATCCCGTTGAGATCGCCAAATTGCGGGTTGTTGGGCAAAAATTTGGTGATCTTCAGCAACTCGGTGGCGCGGGCCAGCGGCCAGGCCCCGGCGTATCGCGGATCTTTGAGTTGCTCGGATTTGATCCCGAGATGGGTCGTCGTGACCGCGTGGTCGGTATTGAGATCGGCGTCAGAAGCGTGGCCGAGGAGGCGGACGGCCAGCTCCGGATCCGCCACACGAGCGGCGACCGCGTAGATGATCGGATGGGTCAGGCTACCCGCCTGCCCGCCCTTTTTTGCGGGCGGTGCGGCAATCCATCCCCAATCGGCAAAAAACCCAGCCTCGTCCTTTGGCAGCCCGTAGGTCGGAAACGCATAAGTTCCGAGATCCCAGATGCCATACATCCAAAATGCCGCGTTTCCCGTGTAGAACGCCTTGCGCAGCGCGTCGAACTCCATCGAGGTGTTGTTGGCCGGAATGACCCCTTGCTTGACGCCGCGCTCGAACCAGCCGAACGCCGCCGCGAGCTTGTCGCGTTCAAGGAGGAGCTTGCCAGTGCCGGGATCGAGGAAATTATTGCCGTAGGATTGGAACGCCATAATGTAGTCCGGTCCCTTGTTGGGCCGATGCAAGATGCCGTATTGGGCCTTGGCCTTGTTGATTACGCGGTTGGCGATGTCGATGACGTCGTCCATCGTCAGCTCGCCCGACAAAGTCCGCGCCGGCATTGCCTCGATGAAAGCATCATCGTAACCGGCCTCGCGCAGAAGCTTCTTGTTGTAGAAGAACATGCGCGCTTCGGCGTCCTGCGGGATGCCGTAGATGCCGTCGGAGCATTTTACCGACTGCCACAGCGAGGGAAAGATCGTGGTGAAATACTGAGGGTATTTGGCGATGTAATCGTCGAGCTTGAGCGCAAAGCCTTCCTGCTGGAAAGCGCAAATCCATTCATGGGCGGCGATGAACAAATCGGGGCCCTGGCCGATGCCGAAGACCTTGAGGAGCTGCAGAGCATCATCGTCGAACCCCGGTGCTGGGCTTTCGTGAACTGCAACCTTCACGCGCTTGCCGGAGCCTTCGGCCGCGAGCTCCTTGTTCAGCCGATCGGCTGCCTTCACTACATTGGCTGGACGCAAAGGCCCGGACGGGTCCTGGCGCGACCAAAGCTCGAGCTTGACGGTGGTCTGCGCCGGCGCAGGCGCCGACACGAAGATTGCCGCAGAGCCGCCCCCCAGAGCGGCGAGCAGCAGCGCTGCCATTGCCGTCTTCACGTGTCTCATCCCAGCTCCCCTCGTTTTCGAGACGCATTCCGTGACGCCTCGGCGTTTATTGCTTGCAAACCAGTGAACCGCAATCATGAATGGCGTTGGAGCGCCGGTCCAGCTTGCAAAACCGAGGAAATCAGCGGCGATGTCCTTTAGTTTTCTCGCCCGCGATGCCGGGCGAGTCCATGTGTGCGGACACCGAGGCTACAGCCTCGTCTGCCCGGAAAACACGATGCCGGCCATGGCTGCCGCCAAGGCTTCGGGTGCGACAACAATCGAGATTGACGTCGTGCTGACTGCCGATGGCGAACCGATCGTGCTTCACGACCGGACGCTCGACCGCACCACAAATGGCCACGGCTTCGCCGCCGACCTCAGTCTGGAACAGATCCGCAGCCTTGATGCCGGGGCCGGCTTCAACGCTCGATTTGCCGGAACACGCGTTCCGACCCTCGCGGAGGCCGTGGATTGGGCGAAGCGCGAGGAGATGGGGGTCTTTGTCGAGATCAAGGAGGCCGAGCGGCCGGACCTCGCCGTCGACCGAGTGGCTGCATTGCTCGAAGCGACGGGTGCCTTCGACCGAGTCCTCGTCATCGGCTTCGACCACATCGTCCTAAAGCGCGCGGTAGAGCACCACCCGGGGATCAAGACCCAGGCCATCACCCACGCCCGCCACGCCGACATTCTTGGTGTGCTGCGGGCGTGCGGCGCCGGATCCCTGTCGATCGAGCTCGACATGTTCCACCCGCATGATGCTAAAGCGCTGCACGATGCAAGGGTTTCCAACCGGCTCAACTTGCCGCGACCGGAGCGACTCCCGGCGTATCGGCAGGGCCGGCGCGACATCATCACCTGTCTTGAGGAATGGATCGCCGAGGGCCTCATCGACACGATCTCCGGCGACGACGTTCCCTTCCTGGCGAAACTCGTCGAGCGCGCCGGCGCGGCAGGCAGCCGGTAGCGGTCTCGGCTCTCTCGTTGGCGTTTCCGTGTTTGCCGAAGGGTCGGATTTCCCGGGCGCCCAAATTCTCGACATGCTGGTGGTTGGCGGTGGCATCAATGGCGTCGGGATCGCCCGCGATGCCGCCGGACGTGGCCTTTCGGTGCGGCTGGTCGAAAAGGGCGATCTCGCCGCGGCTACCTCTTCAGCTTCGAGCAAGCTCATCCATGGCGGGCTGCGCTACCTCGAGCATGGGGCGTTCCGACTAGTCCGCGAAGCACTTGCCGAGCGTGAAGTCCTGCTCGCGAGTGCGCCCCACATCATTCAGCCGCTGCCTTTCGTGCTGCCCTACGCCCGAGGCTTGCGGCCCCGGGCACTGCTCCGGCTCGGCCTCTTCCTCTATGACCATTTGGGCGGTCGCCGTACCCTTCCCGGCACCCAGACTGTGGCTTTGCGTGCGCATCCCTATGGCGGGCCTCTACAAGCGCATCTCACTACGGGTTTCGTATACTCGGATTGCCAAGTGGACGATGCCAGGCTGGTCGTCCTCAATGCGCGCGACGCCGCAGCGCACGGCGCGGAGATTTCGACCCGTACCGAGATGCGCTCGGCGCGGCGCAACGGCGCTTACTGGCGCATTCTCACCGAGAAGGAGGGTGTGACGACGGAAGCCGCGGCGCGCATTCTCGTAAATGCGGCGGGGCCGTGGGCTGGCGAAGTCCTGCGCCGCGCGGGCCTGACCGAACACAAAGCCGATCTTCGGCTGATCAAAGGGAGCCATATCGTGGTTCCCCGCCTCTACAACGGCACGCAGGCGTACATCCTGCAGAACGACGACCGTCGCATCGTCTTCGTGCTGCCCTATGAAGGCGAATTCAGCCTCATCGGCACCACGGAGCTGCCCTGCTCCGGTGTTGGCGAGCCTGTCGCGGTCACGCCGCCGGAAATCGATTATCTCTGCCATGCCGTGTCGGGGTGGTTCGCCAAGCCTGTGGCGCCGCAAGACGTCATCTGGAGCTATGCCGGTGTCCGCCCGCTCTACGACGACCGGGAACTGAACGCCTCAGCGGTAACGCGCGACTATGTCCTCGAACTCGATGCCCCCACCGGCAAAGCTCTGCTGCTGTCGATCTTCGGCGGGAAGATCACGACCTACCGGCGTCTCGCCGAGCATGCACTGGAAAAGCTCGCGCCGTTCCTCCCCGGCGTAAAAAGGCCGTGGACCGCCGGCGCTATGTTGCCCGGCGGCGACCTGCCGAATCGCGATCCTGCAACCTACGCAAACGGCCTCGCGCGCGATTATCCCTTTCTCGGCACTCCCGCGGCACTGCGGCTAGCCCGCAGCTATGGCAGCGATGCCCGGCGCATCCTCGGTTCCGCGCGCCACGCGGAGGATCTCGGTCGCAGTTTCGGATACGGCTTCAGCGAGAGCGAACTCGGCTGGCTCGTCGAACAGGAATGGGCGCTTACCGGGGAGGATGTGTTGTGGCGACGCTCGAAACTCGGCCTGCACCTGGACACCGACGCATCCAGGGCCATCGTTGCGCTGCTCCCCGGCTGCCGCGCCGCTTAAGAACACGGTCTTCGCCGAGCTGTTGAAACAGTTACCGCCGCTGCTGTCGCTGAAGAAAGGCAGCCGCAAATGGGAGCGCTTATGGCCGATCGCGACTGCCTAGTTTGGTTGTAAACTAGAGACCGGAAGCGTTATCTCGTTAAGTCAACCTCGCGATCGACGTGCGCAGAACGTCGAACAATTCGCCATCCCGCATCGGTTCGGCGCCAGATATCTTGATACGAGACGGTAACCGTTGGTCGAGGTGACGCTTCGTCCGGCAATTGATGGGTTACCAGGACCATTGTGCGCGTCCTGGCGGCATCAGGGGTTAATTCCTCGAACAATATTCCCGTTTGGTGGTGCCGGCTGATGACTGCACCGTGGCGACCCTCCAATCTCTGCTTTGCCCATTCATAAATTGCTGCTCGCGATTGAAGCGCGAACACGGCAGTGGTCTTGCCCGGAACAAACACCTCGAAGACGCCGTCTTCGACAAACAGCTGAGCAAAACCATTGGCGTCGTTGCTATCGTATGTATAGGAATATTCCGCGATCATCTCTTGGATCACGAGCCTGTCCTCGACACTCAAGGCAAAGCGCAGTTGGTTTGGTGTCGGTCCAGCCCAGGTATCTATACTGGCACCCAAAGTTGACTCGTTCGTGTAGTGGCCCGAATTGGCAGGAACTTAAACGTTACGCGATACGTACTTCAAGGGGATAATTTCGTTCGAGTAATCGCGAGCCCTCGGTAAGCCGACAGGCATATCAATCTGAAGACATTTTTTGCCTCCTCTCGGATGCG
>Ga0210408_10002595_pt1 | contig 17445 bp, 21 predicted proteins | sample IncBWH4MmetaG_FD_155471 | JGI IMG/M metagenome (GOLD analysis project Ga0210408, IMG submission 155471) | Forest soil microbial communities from Barre Woods Harvard Forest LTER site, Petersham, Massachusetts, United States - Inc-BW-H-4-M | ecosystem: Environmental > Terrestrial > Soil >...
GGCTGTCGGACTCCCGCCGCCGCCAATGTGCAAAGCGCAGGCAGATCGAAAGCGCGCACAGGCAGCCCGCAGCACAGGCGACAACAAAGCCGATGCCGGCCGCGAATTTCGCGATCAGGGGAGCGTTGCCCCAATCCGCCATCGTCACCGAGGTCGGTGCGGCCCAAAGCAGAAAACCGGCAAAGGCTGCGGCGAGCCATGCCCTCCAGCCCCGCGGGAGAGCGCCGTGGCAGTCGAGCAGGCCACGGTCGAGGCCATGGGTCCCGACCGCAATGCCGGCAAGGAAATAGACGAGATAGTGCAGCGGGCGGCTCGACTGAAAGCCGATCGGGCCGATGTTCAACCATGCAAAGGGTGAATAGGCGAGCACCAGGGGAACATAGGCGAGTGCCGAGATCGCCACCAGAATGGCAAAGAACCGCACCGGATTGCCACTGGCGAAAGCCACCGGCCGGGCCAGATGCCGCTCCAATCCGGGAATGAACCGGTGCGCCACAGCCGCAAGAATATTGAATGCCAACAGCTCGCCCAGGAACCACTGCGGTCCGCACGGCCAGAACGGCAGTGCGAGCCAATGTTGCCAAAAGGCATCGGGGCTGGGGTCGACGGCAGTGGTGCGATAGGCCGCATAATAGGCGATCGGCGACAGTAAAACGACGGTCAGTACAAACGGCACGGCAATCCGCAACAGGCGGTCCGACAAGAACTTCCAGCTTCCCTTGCGCGCAAGGCTTGACGGCACGAACAGGCCCGAGAGGAAAAACATCAGGGTCATCAGACCCACATCCTGCCAGGCGCAGAACAGGTCGAAGCCGAACCATCGCTGGCTGTCAACGATCGGAAAAGCCAGCCAAAGATAAGGCGCGCTGTCGAACGGATACGCGGCAGGAGGCAGTGAAGCAAGGTAAGGAAGGACGGAATGGAACGCCAGCACGACCAGGATGACAACCGCCCGAAGATTGACGAGGGCAACGCTTGACCTGCTCATTATCGTGCGGCCTCATGCCAACTCGCAAAATGTTTACTCGGACGACGGCCGCCTTGCAATGAGGCCTCTCTCGGCTTCTTAGGAGAGTGCCCTCGCTATAAGGTATGTTGATTTACATCAATGGATGAAGCTGGCTCCGGCGGTCCGTCGATTCACGCCATCACGCACTCCGGCAACAATTCCGCGATCTGAATCGCGTTCAGCGCGGCTCCCTTCAAAAGCTGGTCGGCGGCCACAAACATCGAGATCGAATGGCCGGTGGGGTCGCTGAGATCGTTGCGGATGCGGCCGACCAGGACGTCGTCCTGGCCTGAGGCTTCAACCGGCATCGGGAAATGGTTCTTGACCCGATCGTCGACGATCTTCACGCCCGCTGCGCCCGACAGGATCGTGCGGACCTCTTGCTCGGAGATCGGCCTTTCGCATTCGAAAGTGATCGCCTGGCAATGCGCGCGCAGCACCGGCACGCGCACGCAGGTCACGCCCATCGCGATGCGCTCGTCCTCAAAAATCTTTCTGGTCTCCCGCATCACCTTGGTTTCTTCCTCATTGTATCCGGTCTCAGGATCGATCCTGGTGTCGTGATTGAAGACGTTGAACGCATAGGGGTGCGGCAGAACCTTCGGCTGATAGCTCCGGCCGGAAAGGCTCGCGCGCGTCGATTCCACGAGTTCCTCCATGGCCGCCGCACCCGCGCCGCTCGCGGCCTGATAGGTCGAGAGGATCACGCGCTTGATGCGATTTTGCCGATGGACCGGCCATAACGGCACGAGCGCGGTGATCGCCGAGCAATTCGGAACGGCAATGATGCCCTTGTGCTCGGCGATGCGGCGCGCGTTGATCTCCGGTATCACCAACGGCACGTTCGGATCCATCCGGAACGCGGACGAATTGTCCACGACGACGGCTCCGGCCTTGACCGCGAGCGGAGCGTACTTGCTGGCGATACCACTGCCGGAGGAGAACAGCGCGAGGTCGACGCCGTCGAATGAATTTTCGTCGAGCGCCTCGACGGCGATCTGCTGCCCGCGGAAGCCCAGCTTCTTGCCGGCCGAGCGCGCGCTCGCCAGCGCCTTGAGCTTGCCGACCGGGAAGCGGCGCTTGTCCATGGTGGCCATGAATTCGGCGCCCACCGCGCCGGTCACGCCGGCAATGGCAACAACGGGATCGTTCTTCATTTTGGTCTCCATCAGGCAATAAAAAAGCCCCGGACCTTTTCAGGCGGGGCTTCGGTCAAAGTTAATGCGATCGTTCGACTACGCGCGCACGGCTCCCGAAGCCCAAGAAGGCTTTCCGGTTTTCGTGGTGTGTTTCGCGGTCGTCATCATGGGCGGGACCATATGGGCAAGGCCGGTCCTTCGTCAACGGCTTTTGGATGGATTATCGGCGTCAACGAGGGTTGCAACGGACGCAAGGGTTACGCGATAAGCCGTCATATGAGCCTTCCCAATCACTTCGAACTGCTGGCGACCGACGATCAGGCCCGCACCGGCAGGCTGGCCACGCCGCACGGCGTGGTGCGCACGCCAGCCTTCATGCCGCTCGGCACGGCGGGCTCGGTGAAGGGCGTGCATTGGCGTGAGGTCCGCGACGCCGGCAGCGATATCGTGCTCGGCAACACTTACCATCTGATGCTGCGGCCCGGCGCCGAGCGCATCGCAGCGCTTGGCGGCTTGCAACGCTTTACCGGCTGGAACGGCCCGATGCTCACCGACTCCGGCGGCTTCCAGGTGATGTCGCTGGCGCAGCTGCGCAAGCTCAGCGAGCGCGCGGTGACGTTTCGCTCCCATATCGACGGCGAAAAGGTCGAGCTGTCGCCGGAACGCGCGATCGAGGTCCAACTTCTGCTCGGCTCCGACATCGCCATGCAGCTCGACGAATGCTTGCGGCTGCCGGCGGAGCGCTCTGACATCGAGCGGGCAATGCAGCTCTCGCTGCGTTGGGCGGAGCGCTCAAGGCGCGCGTTCGAGACAGCGCCGGCCGGTCACATGCTGTTCGGCATCGTGCAGGGCGGCGACGTTGCCGAACTGCGGCAGGCTAGCGCGCGCGGACTCGTTGAGATCGGCTTTCACGGCTACGCGATCGGCGGGCTTGCGGTCGGCGAGCCGCAATCGGTGATGCTCGCGATGATCGAGGAGGTCACCCCACACCTGCCCAAGGATCGGCCGCGATACCTGATGGGCGTCGGCATGCCCGAGGACATGCTGGAGGCGGTTGGGCGCGGCATCGACATGTTCGATTGCGTGCTGCCGACCCGGAACGGGCGCCACGGCGTGGCGTTCACCCGGTTCGGCCAGATTAATCTGCGCAATGCCCGCCACGCCGACGATCCGCGACCGCTCGACGAAGAAAGCGCGTGGCCCGCGACGCACGCCGCTTCGCGGGCGTACCTGCATCACCTCGTCAAGTCGGGCGAGACGCTGGGCGCTATGCTGCTGTCGGAAATCAATATCGCGTATTACCAGCGCCTGATGGGTGACATCAGGGAGGCGATCGTGCAGGGAACGTTCGAAAGCTTCCGCGAGCGCACGCGCGCGGAATGGGCGAAGGGTGACATCGCAGCGCGATGAAAGTCAGTTGCAGACGAACCGCTTGACCGTGTGCTTGGTCACGAATCCGTACCCGCAGTTGTCGCAGGTCCAGAGGTAGCTGATGACGTCGTCATGCAGGTAGGCGGACGCTTCCGCAGCCACCATGGAATCCGCGCAGACCGCGCAAGTCGGTAAATCGCTTCCACGGGGGTCGGGGCGAGACGCGACCGTGGACAGCACTTCAGCGACTGCTGGCATCGTGACCTCCCTTGCCATCCGACCTTTTACCTCACCGGATTTGCACTCGACGCCCGCTGACTTATACACCGATTTGTTTGACGATGTCGCAACACAAATGCGTTGCTTTTAGTTTATTTGGCTTCCGGTCCGATTTTTGCGATGCAACGAAGTTGTGACCGCCGGTTCTGAGTGCAGCCCGCCACAAGCTGTCCCTAATTGCGGAAGACCCTCGCATTTCCTGCACATTGTCGCCACATGGAGTTCGTTATGGATGCAAAGTTAGCCACGGGTGCAGTGCACCCTCCTGGCCGCGGCCGGGTTTTCGACTCCATTGTCGATGCGATCGGCGACACGCCGATCGTTCGCCTGCGCAAATTGCCGCAGGCGCACGGCGTCAACGCGACCATCCTCGCCAAGCTGGAATATTTCAATCCCGCGGCTAGCGTGAAGGACCGTATCGGCGCTGCCATGGTCATTGCGATGGAGAAGGCCGGGCTGATCAATGCCGACACCGTGTTGATCGAGCCGACTTCGGGAAATACCGGGATCGCGCTCGCCTTTGTCGCGGCTTCGCGCGGCTACCGGTTGAAGCTGGTGATGCCGGAATCGATGTCGATCGAGCGGCGCAAAATGCTTCTCTTCCTCGGCGCCGAGATCGTGCTGACGCCGGCAGCCCAGGGCATGAAAGGTTCGATCGCCACGGCCGAGGAATTGGTGCGGACGACGCCGAACGCCGTGATGCCGCAGCAATTCAAGAACCTCGCCAATCCCGAAATCCATCGCCGCACCACGGCGGAGGAAATCTGGAACGACACCGGCGGCAACATCGACATCTTCGTCGCCGGCGTCGGCACCGGCGGCACCATCACCGGCGTCGGACAGGTGCTCAAACCCCGCAAGCCGTCGCTCAAGATCGTCGCGGTCGAGCCCGAGGAAAGCCCGGTATTGTCGGGCGGGCAGCATTCGCCGCACAAAATTCAAGGCATCGGCGCCGGCTTCATTCCCGATATTCTGGACCGCTCCGTGATCGACGAAATCGTCAAAGTCAACAGCGCAGCCGCGATCGAAATGTCGCGTGCCCTGGCGCGCCATGAAGGCATTCCCGGCGGCATCTCCTCGGGTGCCGCGATCGCGGCCGCGCTGCAAATCGGCGCGCGGGGCGAAAGCGCCGGCAAGACCATTCTTGCCATTGTGCCGTCATTCTCGGAACGCTATCTGTCGACCGCTTTGTTTGAGGGAATCTGAAAAATGGCGGACCCGCCGCGACGACCGAGAACCTTGAGCGACGCGCGCACCGAAGCGGAGGCGGCGTTCAAGCGCACCACCACGAAAGTGGCGGAAGCACCGCCCAAGACGACGGCCCTTCCGGGTGTGAAGGAGCTGGTTTCGCTGCGGATCGACCAGGACGTGCTGGAACATTTCCGGGAGGGCGGCCCGGGTTGGCAGGAGCGGATCAACGAGGCCTTGCGAAAAGCGGCCGGCAAGTAGGCAGAGCGGCAGCGGCCGGGTGAGTTGGCTCAATCCCGGCGGAAGCAAAAAGCCCGGCAACGAGCCGGGCTTTTCTGGTGATAGCCGACGCTGGCGGATCAGAACGATCAGTGCCGCATCATGCCGCCCATCATCCCGCCGACCAGACCGCCCATGAAGGCACCGGGATTTGCACCGCCGCCTCCGCCGCCTCCGCCGCCCCCGCCACCACCGCCGCTGCGACGGGCACCGCCGCCCCCGCCGCCGCTGCTATGACGGCGGACCTTCTGGTCGTCGGAGTCATCGCTGGAGCTTGTGGCCGTGGCCGAGACGATCTCGGAGAGCAACGCCTTGTGCTGGAGCTTGTTGAGATAGCCCGTGGTGGGATAGTTGCGCGCTGCCTGCCATCGCTTGATCACGGTGCGGGTTTCCTCGTCGAATTTGCCGCTCACCTTGTTGTCGAAGCCGAGGCCGTTGAGGCGGCGCTGGACGTCGCGGCGCTGGCCCTTGTCCAGTCCGATCTGGTCCTCGGTCACCTGGTTGGAGTCCTCGGTGTAGGTGGCGGGATCGACCCCGGCGGAAATGTTACGCGTGGTGGTCGACGGGCCGTTCTCCAGCGCCGCGATCCTCGCCAGCGCCAGCGACTTGAACTGGCCGTTGGGATAGCTCGACAGGTAGGCGTTGAGTTCTTCCGGCTTGTTGGATTCCTTGACCGAGCGCCAGAACTCGAGCTCGACGTCGGTGCTTGGCGAGCTCGAGGCGACCGCCGCTTGTGTCGCGCCGGAAGCGGCAGGCGCGGCCGCGCTCGGCGCGGGCGCCGGTGCGGCGGGATTGAGGTACACCGAACCGATCAGGTTGGTGTGGCCCCAGGGAAGCTGGCCTTTGCTGGTTTCCTCGTTGACCTGGGCGCGGACCTCGGTCATCGCCTGCTGGATCTCGACGCCGGGCTGGGTGATGTGGGCAATGAGGGCACGGGTGAACGGACTGTTGGTGCCCTCCTGACCGTCGAGCGCGGTCTGTCCGGGACCGGTGGCGAATGCGATCAAGGTGCCTTCGCCGGATTTCATCTCGGCCAGGCCTGTCTGCACCGAGACGCTGCGGGTCGCCGAGTTCGACTTGATCTTCGCGGCAAAGGGATTGTCGCGGCAGGCATCGAGGAACACCAGCTTGACCTTGGCGTCGCTCATGGTTTGGTCGAGCGTCAGATCGATATTGATCGCGGCACCGAGCTTGACGTCCATCTCCGACTTGATGTCGGCATCGATCGGCAACAGGTAGTTGGTGCCGCTGATGGCGATGCCGTGGCCGGCATAGAAGAACACGGCGACATCGGCGCCTTGCGCCCGCTTGCCGAAGTCGAGCAGCTTTTCGGTCATCTTGTCGCGGGTGAGGTTGGTTCCCTCGACGACGTCGAATCCGACATTGCGGAGCACGCCCGCCATCGCCTTGGCATCGACCGGCGGGTTCGGCAGCTGCGCCACGTTCTTGTAGGCGCCGTTACCGACCACGAAGGCGACCCGTTTCTCGGCATGGGCCGAGACCGCGGTGAACAACATGCAGATCAGGCAAAGAATGACGGAGAGATAGCGCATCGGAAATCCCCTGGCAGATTCGAAATTCTCGGGCAATTCTTGGGTCGAAACAGTTAAGGCCGCAGCCTACACGAAAAACCCGCTCCTCGCGCGACAAAAATCCGGTCAATGCCCAGACCATTGGCGCGATCGGAAAGCGGCCTGACGGTAGCGAATTCAGCCAGGGCCATTGCGTGATTTAGATCACTATTGGCGCATCGTCCAATCGGAATCGGCGCGGCCGAAGACCGCGTCAGGTTGCCGCGCGCGCGGCAAGCGGACCGCCCGGTTTTAGGTTCAAGAGGTTGCCGGTCAGAATCAGCGCCGCGCCGAGCACGGTGAACAGGTCAAGCCGCTCCGAATAGATCAGCCAGCCGGCGGTTGCGGTCAGCGGCACCCGCAGAAAATCCATCGGCACGACGACGGTCGCATCTGCGTAGCGCATCGCATTTGCCAGGCAGTAATGGGAAAAAGTGCCGCAAACGGCGATCACGACCAGCCAGCCCCACGCATGCGCCGATGGCCAAACCCAGAGGTAGAGCGTCGGAAAAAATCCGGCCGCCGATTGCACCATCAGCATCCAGAAGATGATGGCGAGCGCGCTTTCGGTGCGGGTCAGGGATTTGACGAGCGCCATCGATACGCCGAAGCCGACGGCGGCGCCAAGCGCGATCAATTGGCCCGGATCGACTTCGCCGGTGGCGGGGCGAACGATCACGATGACGCCGACGATGCCGAGCAGGATCGCGGCGATCTTCCAGATCGTCATGCGCTCGCCGAGAAAGGAAGCGGCCAGGATCGCGGTCCAGATCGGCATGGTGAATTCGATCGCGACCACCTGGCCGATCGGGATCAAGCTCAGCGCGAGGAACCAGCCGAGCTGCGCGCCATAGTGGATCAGGTTGCGCGCGATGTGTTGCGGCAGCCGCGATGTCTTCAGCCTGGCGAACCCGCCATGACGCCAGATCATCGGGTAAAGCAGGAAGAAGCCGAGGATCGAGCGCACCTCCATAATCTGAAACACGTTCAGTTGGCGCGCGGTCGCGCGCCCGGCGACCGCCATGACCAGCATCAGCGAAAGCCAACCGGCCATCCACAGCGCGGCTTTTGGTTTGGAGGGGGTTCGGTCCATCAGCGCGGGGATCGTCAGGCGACTTTTTCAGAGGGGAGGGCGAGCCGGTATCGGCGACCTCAATGCGATTTGCAACGCGCAAATCCGCCGAGGCAGCGATGCGCGGCATCAATTCCGCGGTGGGAGCGGTGACTTGATCGGTGCTAAGGGTTGCTACTCGTCGTTCCGGGGCGCGAGTGAAGCGAGCGAACTACGATGTGCAATTGCACATCGGAGAATCTCGAGATTCCGGGTCTGGTGCTAACGCACCATCCCGGAATGACGACAAAAAATCTGGGAGGACCAACGCATGCGTATCTTGCAGCCCGCCGAATGGTCGAAGCCGCGCGGCTTTTCGCACGGCGTCGAATTCAATGGTGCCGGCCGATGGGTGGTGCTGGCGGGGCAGACCGGCGGCGACGACAAGGGCGACTATCCGACCGACATGGCCGCGCAGGTCGGCGCAGCGCTCAAGCGTATCATCAAGCTTTTGGCGGAGGTGGGCGCCGGCCCCGAGCACATCGTGCGTCTGACCTGGTATCTGACCAGCCGCAGCGAGTACGAAGCCGCCGGCGCCGGCATCGGCGCGGCCTGGAAGGAGACGCTCGGGCGACATTTTCCGCCGTCGACGCTGCTCTACATCGATGGGCTGGTCGACATCAGGGCCAAGGTCGAAATCGAGGTTACCGCCTTCGTGCCGGGCGCGTGAGGGCGGCCGGTGGAGACGCGAACCGGCGCTATCGCGACAGCGAAATATTGGCGGCCCGGAACTGGCTGTCGGCCCTCATCGCGATGGACTGCCTGTTGCCCGCCGTCCGGAGCGAGATGTTGGCATTGAAGCCGGCTGCGCTCGCGACCACGTCGAAATTGCCGCCACCGCCGCGGCCCTCGAGGCTGCCGCCGATGTTGCGGCTCGACTCGGTCCAGTTTCCGGAGACCACCCCGCCCTGGTCGACGACGCTTGCCTGTAGATTGAACTTGTAGGAGTCGCTGGCGCAGGTGAGGGTCAAGTCCATGTTGGGGCCTGCGACCGCATAGGAGGCGCGGCAGCGGATGCGCTCCTTTGAGCCGTCATCGAGGGTGAAGGAGCCGCCGCCCGCCCAGTTGCCGGCCATACCGGCGAACGCCCCATGTTGCGCGTGGCTGGCAGCGCTTAAGAGCGATGCGGAAAATAAAACGGCGGCTGCGATCAGCAGCCGCCGGATAACCAAGAGGGCGTAGACTTCCCGGCTCGCGCTATTGCCGCGACGCTTGCCATCGACCGCTGCACGGTATGCCACCTGATGCCCCATTCCACTTTCCCGATCCGGCGTTGCCGCTGAGTTGACCGTTCGCATATGCACCGTTGATCGAGACCTTCACAAGGCCCCCATTTCCGATGCTGCCGGAGACATTGGCGCCGGCCCCGGAAATCTTACCGTCGGCGACGGTCAAGGTCGAGCTTGCGGTCGGTTCGCAACTGCCGCTGCTTGTCATGATGGTGACATTCCAGAGCCCGTCATAGGGGGTCTGGGCAAGCGCCGGCGCGGCCGCCGTGCCGGCCAGCACGGAAGTAAACGAAATCGTGGCAATCCGACTGAACCGCATGAATCAAATCCCCGATATGTACGATGAAGCGGCTTATTCGGGCACAATGTGGCCAAAATTTGGTGCGTCGCAACAGAACGGGTTGTTCCAGTGGTTCCAAACACATAGAGGTGAGATTGGTTCCACCAAAGCGAACTAAAATGGGCTCCCTTGGGCCAAAAACGCACAACTCGCGCGGTTAATGCGGTAACAGGCTCGGCGCCTTGGTCGCAAACTGCTCGTCCTGCGGCGTTGCCGGCAGCGCGTCGTGGACTTTGGCGTAGTCGATGACCTCGGCGAGCAGTTTTTGGCCGAGCGGCGCCAGCGCACGCTCCCACAGCTGCCGTGCGGTCTCGCCCTTCTTGACGAAACACCATTCCTGCGCGGCGATGGCGCCGGCATCCATCCGATCGGCGAGATGATAGACGGTGCCGCCTGTGATCGGATCGCCCTCCTTGATGGTCCATTCGACCGCCGCCATGCCGCGGTGCCGGGGTAAGAGCGAGGGGTGGTAGCCGATACCGCCCAACCTCGCGGCGGCAAGCGCCTCTCGGCTGATGCGGGCATGGCTGTGCGCGGTGACGATCAGATCGGTCCGCTCGGCGATTTCGGCGGCGACGACCAGTCTTGGATTGGCCTGCACCGCAACATCGATGCCGGCCGCCGCTGCGGCGGCCGCCAGGCGGTCTTCGGCGTCGGCTACCACCACGCGCGCGATCTCGACCCCGTGCTGACGCAGCATGTTCAGGGTCGCCACGCCGAAATGGCGGGAGCCGACGAGGGTAATCCGCACGGTCTTCCTTCCGTCGTGGACAGAATGTCCCGCCCGTCGATAACACGGCGCAAGGCGCTGTCACCCCGCGAGCGAGCGGGGCCCAGGCGGTTATCAACAGGACGGGGTTTGCGAGGCTTTGGAGGCGCAGCGCATGAACCGCGGATCAAATATCCGCGGCCAATATTGCTTGCTCGCTGCGCTCTGTTCGCGCCGACCGGCCCGTTGGCGGACCGGCGCGTTGGAAGGATAGCGGCACAGCGCCTTTGCCAGAAAGCGCCGTGGCCTGCGCGACCTCAGTCCGAGACGCGCCGCTCACTGAGCAACCAGTTGTGCACGATTAGCCATTTGTCCCGCCCCCGCGATTGAAAATCCAACAGCGTGGACCGGTTGTCCTGCAGTTCAAAATAGAACTTCAGCGAGTCCCGGCCTGTTGGCCCTTCAGGATCGACCGATTGAGTCTGAAGCCAGCGGTCCCATTCCCGGATAATTAGAGCTCTCACTTCTTTCTGTTTCATCCATGCGCCCCTAGATGCGAGCCTCGTCTAAGGCTCGGGTGGTCGCGCTGGTTCGACGGCGGGTTTGGAGTGGCTCTCGCGCCTCTCATCCCATCGCCTTGGGATTGGGATCCGAGGCCGTTCGACATTGCATTTGCAATATTGAGCGGCTCCGAAATGATGCGGTCGCCAGAGTGGTCTGGTCAGCCGCATCGAAGGTCATCCGGTAGCCGCCGCGCGGATTCCTTCGTGAGCGGAATTTGGTTTGTTCAATTCAAGTTTTTCCGAAAACCTCCCCGAGAACGTATCCCGATTAAGGGAATAGCAACGACTAATTGCGGCTATAAGCGGGCTTCCAATCCGGCCGAAGACAAATCTTTAAGCTGCCGATGGTTATATGGAATAGCCGCACCGCCGCGCGGCCGAGTAGCCGGGCGCCTTGTCTTCACCTACCCCAGGGCACGCGCGTCCGGCTATTCGCTGGCGCGAAGGCGCCCCCAAGCGCCTAAGCCGTTTACGGATCAAGTCCATTCCATCTGCTCCAGGAAACGCTGGCGAGGCTTCGATAATCCGTCGCACGTGGGCGCAGCAAATGCTTCTCGTGGGCGGCGATAACCTGCTGCGACGCCGCGATCTTTCGCTTCAGATTGGCGATGAGTTTCTGCTTCTGGTCGAGCTGCGTTGCACCGGCAATCTCGCCGATCGTGAATCTCGCGGTTTCGCAATGCTTCAACGCCTCGCGATGTCTTTTGAGCTGGGCCCGGTGCCAGGCAATGGTGCTGTCGCTGTCTGCCGCCATCTGTGACTCTCTTCCGAATCGCCGAGACTCATCATCGTGAACGACGAGGCGATTTGGAGGCGAGAAAAAGGTGCGGCTGCGCGCTCGCGCGCTCTTATCGCTTCGCGCAAAGCACAACCGTTTCGGGAACGTCGGACTGGCCCGGGGGCGGATCACAGGCGGCGCCGCTGTCGGTGATCGTCTTGGGCGGCTGGTTGACCGAGCCGGTTTTCGACAGGCAGGTCGCGCTCACCATGACCTCGTCGACGCTGCACATCGCCGGCTGCGACACGCCGCCATCGGATGAGGAGCGGACGACCCGAAACTGGGGTGGTGGCGACACGCCATTTTCGCCATTCTTGCCGGGAGAGCCCGGAGGACCCTGGGGTCCTGCCGGACCCGCCGGCCCGCTTGGACCGGGTTCGCCTTTCTCGCCCTTGTCTCCCTTGTCACCCTTGGGACCGGAGCAGCCGGCTAGAGCCACGGCCAAAGCCAGGCTGCCGGCCAGAAGGAAGGAGTTTTGCATCGGAAAGCCGCCTTTGGGTTGACCAAGGCGATCAACGTTCTCGGGCGGCTCAGCGTTCCCTTTAATCCAGGTCGGTTTCAGCGTTGACCGACCATCAGGTATCGTCGCATCTCCGCCAGGCGGGCTCTGCAATACTCGCGATAGAGCAGGTTGATAAACGCCAACATGATCGAACCTCATCGTTTGACCAATGCCTGCGATGCTGCGCCGGCGACCGTTTCCGGCGGCTTTCGCGGGCAGGTGAAAACGGTTTCGTCGGGGGTGAAAATGGTTTCTTCGGGGACCCCTATGACCGGGCGGGGAGAGAACGCGGCTGTTGATAATGTCACACCGGCCTGTGAATTCGTGCGCAGCAAGTGCTTGTGCGTACGAGCGGATTCCGCTTCGCAGGCTTGTGGATATGTTGCGGATAACCGGGGGAGATGGGTCGCGCTGGTGTTAGCGGAGCGCGCGTGACCTCGCTGCGAACCGCTCAACGATAAAGTCGGCAAATGCCTCCGTTGCCGCGCGACGGTCGTCGGCCCGATAGAGCGCGACTTCGAGCTTCGGCAACGGCGGAAGTCCGCGGCTAACGATACTTTTCCTGAGGCCGGGACCAATGCTGGTGGCCGGCAGAACGCTGACGGCAAAACCCTCGGCGACCGCCGCCAGGATCGCGCTACGGCTCGGGGACGAAATGGCGATCCGCCAAGGCATCTTGATCCGATCAAGCGCGTCAATCGCCCATCGACGGTAAAGGCAGCCTTCGGGATAAACCGCAAGCGGAAGCGGAGCCACCTCACGCCGGATTTTCCCATCCCTCGAAAGCCAAACCAGTTTTTCCCGATGCAGCACCATCCCGCCGCCGCTGTCCGGCGGCTGTGCCGCAAGCACGATGTCGTAGGGGTGGCCGAGTTCGTGCCGCATGTTCAGTGTCATGCCCGTTTGAATGTCGACATCGACGTCCGGGTGAAGTTTGCGAAACAGCCCCACAAGCCTTGGAACGATTTCAGCCGCGTGATCCTCGGTCACGCCGAGCCGGACGTTGCCGGCGATCTCGACGTGATCGAGGCGCTTCCATATTTCGACCTCCAGTTCCAAAATTCGGCGGGCAAACGGAAGCAGCGCGGCTCCCGACGGCGTAAGGCCAATGCTGCGGCGGCCGCTGCCGCGAACCAGCAGGGGCGCGTCGAGCAGATCCTCGAGACGGCGGATATGCGCACTGACCGCCGGCTGAGTCCGGTTGAGCCGGCGCGCTGCCTTCGCAAAGCTATGGGCGTCGACCACGCTCACAAAACTCCGCAGCAGGAGCGGATCGATGGCACGCATGGAAACATCCTGATTTCCGATGTTATTGGTAGGAAATATTACATTTTTTGATGAATGGAGCCAGCCTATCGTCACCCTCGTGCCCTCAATCGAGCTGGAGCGAATGGGGATGACGCTATTGAATTGGGGGCTTCTCCTCCTGACCGCGGCGTCGTTTGCGATATCGCTGCCGTTCAACAAGGTGCTTGTCGCCGACCTGTCGCCGATACTGCTCGCGCTATTGCGGGCGGTGGTTGCGTTCCCGGCCGTCTGGCTGCTCGCCCGCTTATGGTCCGGCGGACTGCCGGCCGATCGGCGCGAATGGGGCACCGCGGCGCTCGGCGGATTGCTGGTCGTGGCAGTGCCGTTCACCGCGATCGCATGGGGACAACAATTCATCGCCAGCGGCCTCGGTGGCGTGCTGTACGGGACGATGCCGCTGATGACCGCGGCCTTTGCTCACTTCATCATTGCCGATGAGCGCGTCAACCTGCGCAAGCTCGCAGGCTTCACCCTGGGGCTGTTCGGAATCATCATCGTCGTCGGACCTTCGGTCTTGCTCGGGTTCGGTCACGAACCCTTGGGCGAAGCGGTCACGCTTGCCGCGCCCATGAGCTATGCCCTGGGCACGGTGTTGCTGAGACGCCGCCCGCCGATGAATCCGCTTCGCCTGACCGCCGGCATGTTCCTTGTCGGCCAGGCCATCATGCTGCCGGTTGCGATCACCGAAGGGGCGTTGAATCACGGGCTCGGCGATTTGCTCAGGCTAAGGACGGCGGTGCTGCTGATCGGGCTGGCGCTGGCGGGCACCGCGATGCCGGCATTTCTGAATTATCTTCTCATCAGGCGTTCGGGCGCGACCAATGCCTCGCTCGCCATGTTCTTCCTGCCCGTGTTTGCACTCTTGCTGGGATCGACGATCCTGCAAGAATCCGTTCGTTTCAGCGCAATCGCAGGGCTGATCTTGATTCTTTGCGGAAGCCTGATGGTCACACGGCAAGACAAGGCCTGAAGCCTGCGGATAAACCTTGCGCAGCGGTCGCCCAGCCAACCACGCGCCCCGGTGGAACTCTCAATGTTCGAGCACGTTAGAGGCCTACACAAGCCAAGGAGGACTCGCCCATGCTGAAGATCGTTCTTGCCCTATCGGCAGCCGCCGCGTTGTTAACGACCACCCCGCTCGTCACTCCAGCCAAGGCCGAAGGCGTCAAAATGGCCCAAGGCGTCGATGTTCAGATCGGACGGGATCGCGACGACTACCGCTACGATAGGGACCGCCGCTACAACCGCGAACGCGACACCACAGTTGGCGTCGGCCCCGGTGGTGTCACCATCGGCCCACGAGAACACTGCCGCATGGTGACGACCACGGTTGAACGCGACGACGGCCGCACGTACCAGCGCCGGGAGCGCCGCTGCGACTGAACGGCGAGCAAACAAAGAAATAACGATGTAGCGCGTCGATAGCTTGGAACCGCCGGCGACCCCGCGCCGCGGGGGGTCGGCGGCTCGTGTTCGGGCGGTTCAACCGGCATGATTGTCGACATTATGGACCGGCATGATCCCTGACAGGTTGGGTTGAGCGGAGGGATCGGCCGGCGATTTCCGCGCGCGGCCTCTGGCCAACAGTCGATTGCGTCCTGCGCGTTCTGGATGGCTTCGACCCTGCCCGGCGCCAGGTAATGTCTGAGTTTGAAAACTCTGCTCGTCCTGAACTTGTCGAAGGGCGCGATAGCCTCGCCCAGCGCGCGCCCTTCGACAAGTTCAGGACGAGCGGGACCTGTTTCCACTCAAACTGAGGTGTACTACCCTTGATCTCGTGCCGTTTTTTACTAGGCATGAATGGAGGTCGGGTGATGGCGAAGCGGGGAAAGTGTCTTTGCGGTGCCGTGTCTTTCGAGTTCTCCGGGGCGGAGAATTGGCGCGCGCATTGTCACTGCGAAAGCTGCCGCCGCAACACCTCGTCCCCGTTCACTACATGGTTCGGTGTTCCCAACGAGGCCTTTTCCTTTACCGGAAAGATGCCGAAAGTCTATGCTTCGTCTCCCGGTGCGCGCCGCATGTTTTGCGGCGATTGCGGAACCCCGATCGCCTTCGAGCATGACAAGTTTCCGCATGAGATTCATCTGTATGCGGCGAGCCTGGAAAATCCCGAGGATTTTCAGCCGGATTTTCATGTTTATTGGAGCGAGCGGCTGCCTTGGCTGCACTGGAGCGATGGTCTCCCCAAATACGCGACCACACCGATTGGAGCACAGCCGTTGATGGAGCCCTGATCGCTGCTCTGTCGGCCGAAAATTCAAACTGAGACACTACCCGGCGCCAGGGAGGGGCAGGGCTGTGGGAAAGCTGGACCGGCCTGTGGATTTGTGCGCAGCAAGTGTCTGTGAATAGAGGCCGATTCTCGCTCTCCCATCCGTGGATATGCTGCGGATAATGCTTCTGGGCGCAGGCGCGCCTCAAACGGGTGTCTGCTCACGTCAGCATGGCTAGGCCACTACCTTTGCAGGATGAGTGCGCGCAATCATGAGCAGGATGCCGCCGATCTGCGGCAGCAGTGCCAGGAACACCAGTCGCAGCATCGCGAAGTCGTTGCCGGTTGGCCGAAGCAAGCCCCGGCTCATCCATGCAACGATGTGGATGGCGGCCTCGGTCTGCGGGTCGGCCGTCTGCTCGACTGCGTGCATGGCGGTGTCGAGCGCCTGACGGCGGTCATTGACGGCCGCTTCCCGCTCCCGGCAGAACTTCCCGACGCCCCCTTTGCATTCTCGATCGCGCGCGGCCATCGCATCGGCAAGCGCCGCCTGAGCGGTCTGAACGGCTGGCGTCACGTGTGCGGCACGCGCAAGCGTCACATCCGTGATGTTGACGGACGCGAATCCGATCCCCGCCGTGATCGCGAAGGCGAACGTCATGAGCCAGACACCCCAGCCGACTAGCGCGGTCGCCCGCTGGCCGATATGCCAAAGCCCGGCAACGCAGGACGGCATAACAAGAGCAACCAGATCGGCGGCCACGCCAACAGCCATAAAGAGCCATCCAGCGGAATCGGTCGACCCCAGCGACCGGGCAAACCAGCCGTTCATGACGATGCCGACGGCCGCCAAGGCAAGGGCAGCGGTCGATAAGAGGACCGAGGCAACCGGGCGTCGTGACGGTCCAACGCCGCGTAACGTGACGGTCGCAGGCGATACACTTGGCAACTGGGGCATCTGCGACAGTTGCTCTGCGGGCGCCGGCATCGGCAGGGCGGCATTTGCCGCATCCGCCGATGGAAAGTCCACCGGGATCAGGTGTTCGGAAGACGGAGGTTCGGCATTTGCCGCGGAGGCCTTCTTACGCCGCCGATAAGCTTTGGCGCGTTCGGCCCCCGTCTTGACCTTCTTCGGCCGGGGTTGATGCAGGGGGATAACAGATGCAGAAACGTCGTCAGCCATTGAAACCGCTCCTATCGGTTTTGGTGGTCAGGCGCGGCGCCGTGCTTCCAACACGGCGTCGTGCCGCTTTGATCGAATCAACGCAATCTGCACTTTCGCGCCGGACCGAGGCCAAGGCAACCGCCCCTTGCTCGGGTTCGGTGGCGAACCTCTGAGCCCGACAGTCACACGGCAAGACAAGTCACCCATGTCTTAGGTACGATCGTTGCCTATGAGGCGCTGTTCCGGGAAATGTGAGGGGCCGGGACATGCCGGTTCCCGCGCCCCCTGTGCATACTTTTGAACATTTCGCAGGAACAAATGCGGCGCTGCAGCGTCCTGTCGTTGGGGCTGGCCAACAAAGGGGAGCCGCAGTGATTAGTAAGCGCTATCTGATGCGCCAGGCCCGCGCGCTTATCAGCTTTGCGAAGTCAACCAATAATCCCGAACTAGCAGCCGTCTTGGTCGAGAGGGCGGCTAGTCTCAAGGATCAGCTGGACGAGAAAATGCCGCCAGTCGATCCAAGTCTTCAGGCTCCAGACGTCGAGCCCTCTCCCAATTGAAGGAATAAGGTCGCCCCTGTTGGCGGCCTCTTTCATTTTGCACCGGCATCCTCATGTCCGACCGCCGAGACTCGAACGCATCGCGGAGATCATCACGGTCCGGCTTGCGCACGGGGGGGGCGGGCGGGCTAT
>Ga0210408_10002596_pt1 | contig 17442 bp, 13 predicted proteins | sample IncBWH4MmetaG_FD_155471 | JGI IMG/M metagenome (GOLD analysis project Ga0210408, IMG submission 155471) | Forest soil microbial communities from Barre Woods Harvard Forest LTER site, Petersham, Massachusetts, United States - Inc-BW-H-4-M | ecosystem: Environmental > Terrestrial > Soil >...
CGACTGCAAACAGCATCGGCGTCCGAAACACGATCCGGCCGCGGAACATCGTGAACAGCCAGTTGAAGACTTTGACGCCCGTCGGCACCGCGATGATCGACGACATGATCCCGAAGAAAGCATTGACGTCCGCGCCTGCGCCCATCGTGAAAAAGTGATGCAGCCAGACCATGAAAGAGAGGATACAAATCCCGAGCGTCGCCCAAACCATCGAGCGATAGCTGAACAGGCCCTTCCCGGAAAAGGTCGCGACCACTTCGGAGAAGATGCCGAACGCCGGCAGAATCAGTATGTAGACTTCGGGGTGGCCCCACGCCCAGAACAGATTGACATACATCATCTGGTTGCCGCCGGCATCGTTGGTGAAGAAATGCATGCCGAGGTGGCGGGTCGAGCAGCAGCATCAAAAAGGTCGCGGTCAGGATCGGGAATGCAGCGACGATCAGCAGATTTGCGGCGAGCGCGGTCCAGCAGAACACCGGCATGCGGAAGTAGGTCATGCCCGGAGCGCGCAATTTGAGAATCGTGGTCACGAAATTTATGCCAGTCAGCAGCGTGCCGATGCCCGAGATCTGCAATGACCAGAGATAGTAGTCGACGCCGACATCGGGCGAAAAGGCGAGCTCGGAGAGCGGCGGATAGCCCATCCAGCCGGTGCGCGCGAAATTGCCGATGACGAGCGACAGATTGATCAGCAGGGCGCCCGTTGCGGTGAGCCACAGGCTGACGGAATTGAGCACGGGAAAGGCGACGTCGCGCACGCCGAGCTGCAACGGCACGGCAAAGTTCATCAGCCCGATGACAAGCGGCATCGCTACAAAAAAGATCATGATCGTGCCGTGCGCCGAGAAGACCTGGTCATAGTGCGGCGGAGGCAAGTATCCCTGTGCACTGCCGACTGCGATCGCCTGCTGTGTGCGCATCATGATCGCGTCGGAAAAGCCGCGCAGCAGCATGACCAGGCCGAGCGTCACGTACATGACGCCAATGCGCTTGTGATCGACGCTGGTCAGCCACTCGCGCCACAGATATGGCCACCAGCCCTTTACGGTGACGGCTATGAGGACCGCCAGAATGACGATGCCGACTACTGCTCCGCTGAGCAGCGGCAGCGGCTCGTTGAACGGAATTGCCGCCCAGCTCAGCCTTCCCAGCATGTCAACCTCCCGCCTGGTGCGGCGGCGGAGAGTAGGCTCCGCCGATGCCCACCTTTCGGGGACCTGCCACCGTCTGGTCGATGATGCGCTCGAACAGCTTCGGCTCCACCGAGCGATAGGTTGTGGGCGGCACGGCCCGGCTCGGCTTTGCCAGCTCGGCGTAGCCGGCATCGTCGAGAGCCACTCCGGCGCCGCGCACCTGGTCGAGCCAAGTATCGAAATCGCCGGCCGGCACCGATTTGACGACGAACCGCATCTCGGAAAAGCCGTCGCCGCTGAAATTTGCCGAAAAGCCGTGATATTCACCCGGCTTGTCCGCGAAGAGGTTGAGGTGCGTGGTCATGCCGCCCATCGTGTAGATCTGGCTGCCCAACTGCGGCACAAAGAACGAATTCATCACCGTCGCCGAGGTGAGTCGGAATTCGACGGGAGTTCCGGCCGGGATCACGAGCTGATTGACCGCGGCGATGCCCTGATCGGGATAGATGAACAGCCATTTCCAATCGAGCGCCACGACGTCCACGCGTAACGGGTCGACGTTCCCGGGTATCGGCGTGCGCGGATCGAGCTGATGGGAACCGATCCAAATGACCCCGCCAAGCAAGATTACGGTCAGCGCCGGGATCGACCAGATGACCAACTCGACGCGCCCTTCATAAGACTCGTCAGTGTCGCGGGTGGCGCGGGTGTTGGATGACCGGTACCACCAGGCGAACGCCAAGGTGGCAACGATCACCGGAATCACGACGACAAGCATGATAGCCGTCGAATTGATCAGGAGAAGTCGCTCCGCCGACGCAATCGGACCTTGCGGATCGAGCACACCTTCGGAGCAGCCGCCGAGTGCTGTGGCGCTGACTAGGGCGAGGGCAAGTGTAGCGTAACGCATGTCAGATTCTCATCTGCGCTGAAGCTGTTGAGCTGCGGGCGGTGCCGATGAGGCGTGGCGGCATTTCGGCTTGGCGCGACCGCTGCAGCGCGCCAGGAGCATGGACGACCAGCGATCGCCAGCCGTTGCCGGCTAAACGCGCCGAAAGTAGGAAGAACATGAGGTCGCAAACGAACTCTCCGGTAAGGCACACCTGGACGCCCCGGGAATGCGGCCACCTGCCGTAGCGGCGCAGAAGTTGGACCAGTAGCAACCGAAGCCTTTGCGCAGGTGCATAATCCTAAGCTCGTCTGCCGCAGCCGCCAAGGACTCACGACTAGAAAGCCTATTGAAAATTATTGAAAATAAGTCCGCAAAATTGGTCACCGACCGCCACCACCCCCAACTCGTTCATGCTCGATATTCAAGCGGACCCAAGTCCGAGCATTCGCGATGCGCTCACCGACCCGTTTCGAGTTTGGATAAAGCCACCAGCATATCCGTGCGAACGCGTCTGGCCCTCAGATTGCGATTTCCCGACCGATCTCGACGACCGCGTCGCGCGGTAGCTTGAAGTAGTCGCTGACATGAACGGAGTTGCGCTGCATCGCGGCGAACAGCGCCTCCAACCATCGCGGCAGTCCCTTTTCGCTATCGCTCGGCACCACGGTCTCGTGCCCGACATAGTAGGTCACATCCGCCAGGCCGACCCCGCAGCCGCCGGCGCGGGCCGTCCGCAGCAAGGCCGGGATGTCGGGCCGCTCCATGAAGCCGTATCGGGCAGTGGCGCGCCAGAAGCGGGGCGCAATTTCTTTGAAAGTTAGACGCGTGGCGTCCTCGATCCACGGCACCGCCTCGGTCCGAACAGTCAGAACGAAGAGACGTTCGTGCAGGGCGCGGTTGTGCTTCAAGTGCCACACCATCACCGGCGGGGCGTCGCGCTCGGTCCGGGTGAGAAACACCGCAGTACCCGGCACGCGCGGAATCCTGCCCGCGGCGATCCGGTCCATGAAGGTCGCGATCGGCACCACCGTCTCTTGGAGCCGGGCCGAGACCGCCTGCGCGCCCGTGTGCCAGATGAGCATCACGCCGTAGACTGCGGCGGCGAGCAGCAACGGCACGTATCCGCCGTCGGCGACCTTGGCCAGGTTGGCTGCGAGGAAGGCCGCATCGACTATGAAGAATGCGCTGGCAACGGCAGCAGCCGCAGGCAGGGTCCAGCACCAAATCTCCCGCATCGCGATGAAGAGAAGCGCGGTGGTCATCAGCATCGTGGCCGAGACCGCTATCCCGTAAGCCGCCGCCAAGTTGTCAGACTTGCCGAAGCCGATCGTCAAACCGAGCGTCACGATCATCAATAGCCAATTGACGGCACCGACATAGATCTGGCCGTATCCTTGTTCGGATGTTTGCGTGATCTGCAGCCGTGGCAGCCATCCGAGTTGGATCGCCTGCCGGGTCATCGAGTAGGCGCCAGTGATGATGGACTGGCTGGCGATGATTGTGGCAATCGTCGCAAGGAGCACCAGAGGCAGGAGCATGAATGGCGGACACAGGCGGTAGAAAATGTTGTCAGCGGTAGGAGCACCTTCGAGAACGAGCGCAGCCTGACCGGCATAGTTGAGAACGAGGCTCGGAAAGACGAGGGCCGACCAGGCTAGGCGAATGGGCTTGGCGCCGAAATGCCCCATGTCGGCATACAGCGCTTCGGCACCCGTCACGCATAAAAACACGCCGCCAAGCGCAAGAAAGCCGGTCTGTCCGCCGGTAAGTAAATAGGCGAAGCCGGCGCGCGGATCGATCGCGAACAGCACGGTGGGATGCTGTACGATCCCCCAAAGCCCGAGCATGGCCAAGACCAGGAACCACAACGCCATAATCGGGCCGAAGGCGTTGCCAATCCGCGTCGTGCCCAGCGGCTGGATGGCGAAGAGCGCAACCAGGATCACTACGGCGGCCGGCAAGATATACGGGCGAAAAGTCGACGTCACGATGTCGAGGCCTTCGAGTGCCGAAAGAACGGAGATCGCCGGCGTGATGGCGCCGTCGCCATAGATCAGCGCAGCCCCGAACAGCCCGACCGCTACGATCATCGGACGGTGCTGCCGCTTCACGCCGAGAAGCGACATGAGTGCCAGTATTCCGCCCTCACCGTCGTTGTTGACCCGCATCGCAAACGATACGTATTTGATCGAAGTCACGACGATCAGCGTCCAGATCACCAGTGACAGCGCTCCGAGCGTGGCGACGGGATCAGGATTGGCGTCGGTGAGGCCGAGGACCGTCTTGAACGTGTAAAGCGGGCTGGTGCCGATGTCGCCGAACACTACGCCCAATGCAGAAAGGCTGAGCGCCGGAAGGCTCGAGGCGACTACCGTCCTTCTTTGGTGCAAGGGCGCGCTCTTCGACAATGCCAATACCTTCGGGCGATCGAGCTTACCTCATTTCCGTTCGCTGCTCGACAAGGGCCGCAGCAGCTTCGCGACCGCGGGGGCGGTCGCCCTCGCATCCCACAATCCTTCGCTCGGCGACTACGCTCGCCATCGTTGGGTTGGACAATTTCGGTACCAGACTCGGGGTGCAATGGGGCACAGTGGGCCGTTTGTGCCCCCTCACCGCACTTGATGCGAAACGCGCTTAAACCGAGCAGGCGAGAATCAGCGCAAACAATTCCTATCCGTACTCAAGCGCCTACAGGAGGGCTTGCGCGATCTCAATGACGTCACGGTGCACGAGGAATGCCTCGCAGCGGCTCGCTTGCGCCGGGAGAACAGAAGCGGGTGCGTAAAAGAAATCGCACGCCTGTCGAATTCTCTTGCAATGCACGTTCGATCCGATTATGTGCCGCTCGCCCAATTTCGCACGTGCCTGTGGCCGTGTGTCGATCGGTAGGCATCCGGACAAGAGGCCGGACAGTCGCCTGAGGTTGGAATTCCAGCCTCACTACGTGATCGGCAGCCGGAGGCGAAACCGGCGCACCCCGCGCTCAACGGGGGACGCGGCTTAAAGCAACGACGGAGCGGGCTTTTTTGGTCTCGCTGGCCCTCAGCACCGAAGAGGCTTGTCCATCTTGCCGGCCGTGCGGAACGGGAGTTCCCGCTCCAATCCAAGGCAGCATTTCGGGTGAAGAACCCTGCGCGCTTGCGCCCGTGCCTCCATCGCACGGCCGGCGCCAGGGTTCTCGTCCGCGACGCCGGTTGCCCGCTTGCGCGGTCGGCCGCCCTTGAATCCGTTGAGAGGAAGGAGCGCCTCCAATGAGCGAGCGTATCCACGACTTCCTGCGCCGCCGTCGCGACGAGGGGCTCGACGATGGTCCGTGCCTCATCGTCGATCTCGACATCGTGCGCGAGAACTACCGGGCCTTTGCCAAGGCGCTGCCGGACAGCCGCATATTTTACGCCGTCAAGGCCAATCCAGCGCCCGAACTGTTGGCGTCGCTTGTTTCGCTCGGCTCCTGCTTCGACACCGCCTCGGTCGCCGAGATCGAGATGGTGCTCGCGGCCGGCGCCACGCCCGAGCGCATTTCCTTCGGCAACACGATCAAGAAGGAACGCGACATCGCCCGCGCCCACGCGCTCGGCGTGCGGCTGTTCGCGGTCGATTGCAAGGCGGAGGTCGAGAAGATCGCACGCGCCGCCCCCGGCGCGAAGGTCTTCTGCCGATTCCTGTTCGGCTGTGCCGGCGCCGAGTGGCCGCTGTCGCGGAAGTTCGGCTGCGATCCGGAAATGGCGGTCGACGTGCTCGACCATGCGCAGCGGCTCGGGCTCGACCCCTGCGGCGTGTCCTTCCACGTCGGTTCGCAGCAGCGCAGGACCGCCGCGTGGGACGAAGCGCTCAAGTCGGCGGCGGCGATCTTTCGCGCCTGCGCCGACCGCGGCATCAACCTGTCGATGGTCAATCTCGGCGGCGGCTTCCCCACCAGGTACCTGCGGGAGGTGCCGGCGGTCGAAGCCTACGGGCGCTCGATCTTCCGCGCCTTGCGCCGGCACTTCGGCAACCGCATCCCGGAAACGATCGTCGAACCCGGGCGCCGCATGGTCGGCAATGCCGGCGTGATCGAGGCCGAGGTAGTGCTGGTCTCGAAGAAGAACGAGCACGACCGGACGCGCTGGGTCTATCTCGACATCGGTAAATTCGGCGGCCTTGCCGAAACCATGGACGAGTCGATCCGCTATGCAATCCGCACGCCCCACGATGGCGATGAGGTCGGTCCTTGCGTGCTCGCGGGTCCGACCTGCGACAGCGCCGACGTGCTCTACGAGAAGCGGCCGTATGATCTGCCGATCAGCATCGAGATCGGCGACAAGGTCCTGATCGAAGGCACCGGCGCCTACACCGCGACTTACGCAGCGGTGGCCTTCAACGGCTTCGCGCCGTTGCGCACCTACCACATCTGACCCTTCTTGCTCCGGCGCGCCCGACGGCGGACGCGCCGGGGCGCAGCAGCCGAAAGGAGCGGATCATGGTGACCATCCGGGAAGAAAAACTGAGCGACGCCGTCGCGCGCGAGGCTCTCCTCGACGAGGCTTACGGGTCGGATCGCTTCACCAAGACGTCCGCGCGGCTGCGCGAAGGGCGCCTGCCGGCGGCTGGACTGTCACTCGTCGCGGTCGATCACGGCCGGCTCGTCGGCACCGTTCGGCTTTGGCACGTTACCGCCGGGCCGCGGCGGGCGGCGCTCCTGCTCGGGCCGCTCGCCGTTCACCCGCAGCATCGCAATCGCGGTATCGGCGCGACGTTGATGCGCCGAGGGATCGCCCGCGCGCGTCTTGCCGGACATCATGCGATTCTGTTGGTCGGCGACGGCGCCTACTACGGCCGCTTCGGCTTCACCGCTGCGTCGACAGGCGAATTGTGGATGCCTGGTCGTTTTCAGCGCGGGCGGCTCCTTGCGCTCGAGCTTCGATCAGGCGCGCTCGCCGAAGCGCGCGGGCTCATCGCCGCGACCGGTCAGTTCGAGCCGAAGCCCGATCTCAACCGGCTGATCGCCGGCGTTGGCGGCGGTGCGCAAAGCGCACCCGTGCAGCGTGCCGCCTGACATCCGAAAATCGATCATATGGAGTAGTATCAATGAAAAACTTGTCCCTGCTTGCCCGTTTCGACGGACCCATCGTCATGATCGGCTTCGGCTCGATCGGCAAAGGCACCCTCCCCTTGCTCGAGCGGCACGTAACATTTGACCGGTCGAAGTTCGTCGTCATCGCACCCGACGACCGCAACTGCCACCTGCTCGAGGAGCGGCAGATCAAATTCCTGCGGCAAGCGATCACGCGCGACAACTATCGAGAGGTCCTCACCCCGCTGCTGACGGCAGGACCCGGCCGCGGCATGGTCGTCAACCTGTCCGTCGATACCTCCTCGGTCGACTTGATGGAGCTCGCGAAGGACCTCAACGCCTTCTACATCGATACCGTGGTCGAGCCCTGGCCCGGCCTCTACACCGACCAGGGGCGCTCGATCTCGGAGCGTTCGAACTATGCGTTGCGCGAAGGCGTGCTCGAGCTGCGCCGCCGCCGGCCGGGCGGCGTCACAGCCGTAAGCTGCTGCGGGGCCAATCCCGGAATGGTGTCCTGGATGGTCAAGCAGGCCCTCATCGACATCGCGAGCGACCTCAAACTTGATTTCATCGAGCCGCAGTCGCGCGAGCAATGGGCGCGCTTGATGCGGCGCGCCGGCGTCAAGGGCATTCACATCGCCGAGCGCGATACGCAGCGCGCCAATACGCCCAAACGGCGGGGCGCTTTCATCAATACATGGTCCGTCGAAGGCTTCATCGCGGAAGGCCTGCAGCCCTCCGAGCTCGGCTGGGGCACGCACGAGAAGTCGCTGCCACCCGGCGCACATCGGCATGATTTCGGCTGCGACTCAGCGATCTACCTGACGCGTCCCGGCGCGGGCACCCGCGTCCGCTCGTGGACGCCGACTGCGCGGGCTCAGCACGCCTGGATGATCACGCACAACGAGTCGATTTCAATAGCCGACTACTTCACGCTGTTCGAGGACGGCAATCTCGTCTATCGGCCAACCTGCCACTATGCCTATCACCCATGCGACGATGCCGTGCTGTCGCTGCACGAAATGGCTGGTGCAGCGTGGCGGCCGCAGCAGGCTTGGCACATCCTCAGCGAAGACGACATCGTCGATGGCATCGATGAGCTTGGGGTCTTGCTTTATGGCCACGCCAGGAATGCCTATTGGTACGGGTCCCAGCTTTCGATCGAGGACACGCGAAAGCTCGCGCCCTATCAAAACGCCACCGGTCTGCAGGTAACTTCGGCGGTGCTCGCCGGCATCGTATGGATGCTGGAGAATCCCGATCGGGGCATCGTCGAGGCGGATGAGATGGACTTCCGCCGCTGCCTCTCGATTCAGCGGCCGTATCTTGGGCCTGTGGTCGGGCACTATACCGATTGGACGCCGCTTAGCGGTCGAAATCACTTGTTTCCGGAAGTGGTCGACAGCGCTGATCCGTGGCAGTTTAGCAATGTGTTGGTGAACTGAGGAACTCGTCGCCGTCAGGGCGCGAACCCACCAATCTGCCGCCAACTTGTCAGCGCGTCCCTGGTGTTGAGGGCCTGGTACGCGCCAATGGCTGTAGAGTAAAATTTCGTCATCGCGCAGATCTCGAAATCCCATTCTCTAATGCGTCGCAACTTTGAAAAGTCCCTCGCACCCTGCCGGCTATTGTTACGGTACTATGACTTGCCGGGGTGTTTGCCGAAGGGAGTCGCGTTGTGCGCACGTCACATGCGGAGTCGTTCAGCTGTCCGGACTGCAAATCGCACTACAAACTGGTTCGCGCCGAAGCAGATCCGGAATCGCCGGAAGGGCAAGTTGCGTGTCGCCAGTGCGGCGCGCCCCTCAATGGCCGCGAGGGTCACCTGGTCCTCAAGTATTTCTTGGTGGACAAGCCGCGACAGCAGGCGAGGGTTCTGCGAGTTAGGTAGACAACGCGATAACAAAATGGCCCGAGCAGGACTTACGAGCCTTCGTGGACCCCGTTGCCGCGGCAGCAAGCCCGGCAAGGGCAGCCCCCAGGACAGCTATCGACGTTTCGGCTTGGTGCGCCGGCGCGTGCCGCTCCGCCAGCCAAGTCGGATCATTGTACGAGAGCAAGTGTTGCGCGACGCGTCCTGCCGCACCAACGCCTTGAGCGCCGGCAGCATGATCGACATGCGCAAATTCCTTGGGCCGTAACGACCGCGTTCCGGCTTGGCCATTCTCCATGTCGCTCGGTTAGAGCGGGTGTGCGGGAAGACCGCGCGGCACCGTCAGCTTCGGCTCGTCATGTTGCCGCCAGTTGCGCCATCCAGCTTGGTACCTTGAGCATTGTCGGTTCGTCGCGATGCACCGATATGACCGAAGTCGGGTGGAAAACGGAAGTGCCTTGCGCAAGCTCAAACCGACGCGGATGACCATCTCGGACATGGGCGACGATTTTGCTGTGTGCGCGGATAGAACCGCGCTGAGACTTGTTATACTGAGGATCGATCCTCGCCCGGGGAGGAAGCCCATGCGGCGGCGGCAGCCTACCAAAGGAGATTAAGGCCATGTCACCCCTGGGACTGATTCTTGTCATCATTCTCATCATCTTCCTGCTTGGTGGCTTCAGTGGCAGATTCCGCGGCTACGGCTATGGCTACGGTCACCGCGGCATCGGTGTCCTCGGCATCGTTCTGATCGTCCTCCTCGTGCTCCTTCTCATGGGTCGGATTTGATCTGACAGGCGGAATGTCGGACGAGCTGCCTTCGGTTTCCGGCCCTGCGCATGAGCGAGCCGACCACGCCGTATCGACGGTTCACGAGTGATGGAGAATCGCTGCGGAAAGGGCTCGCGATGCGGTGTTTCCTCGGAGTTGCAGTCGGCGTTTTCTTCTTCGGACTCGGTCTCATGCCGTTCGGGCCGCGTCCGGGTGCGGACGCGGTCGCTGGGGACGGGGCGAATGCCTCGTCCCCACGGCAGCCCCTGCAATGGACAGCATGTCCCGATATACCAGACATGGAGTGCAGCGGCCTGGATGTGCCGGTTGATCCCGTGCGCCCCGACGGGCGGCGCTTTACCCTGCGGCCCGGCCGCCTGGCTGTGCTTGATCCCACCCAGCGCAAGGGTGTGCTGCTGTTCATCCCGGGAGGCCCGGGCGCCGCATCGCCAAGATCATCGGCGGCGACAACGGCACGGCGCAGCATGTCGACGAGTTCAGGCGTCAATGGGATGTGGTGAGCTTCGACCCCCAGGGCATCGAGCGGAGCAGCCCGATCCGCTGCTCACCGGACCTCGTCCCACCCGCAACGGCGCCGCGCGACCATCCACCCACCGCCGCCGAATTCGAGGCGATCGCGCACGCCAATGCGGTGTTCATCGCAAGCTGCCTCGAGGCAACGGGCGAGCTGATGAGATATCTGTCGGCCATGGATACGGCGGCCAACGTCGAGCAAATCCGCCAAGCGCTTAGCCCGAATGACGGTCTGGTCGCCTATGGGGCATCGCATGGCAGCCAATATGGCCAAGCGTACCTGGAGCACTACGGCGAGCATATCAAGGCGTTGGTGCTCGACGGGGTGGTGGACCATAGCATCGACCTGCCGACCTTCATCACCCGCAACACGCTGGCGGTGCAGGATGCCTTCGAGCGCTTCGGCCAGTGGTGCAATCGGGACGGCGCTTGTGCCTTGCATGGCCAGAACGTGGGATCCGTCTTCGACGCGGTGGTGACCGCAGCCCCGGCGACCCGGATGCTGGTGCCACAGTTCCTCGCGGTGGGCCGCGATCCGGAGTTCGGTTGGCCGACGATCGCGAAGATGCTCGCGGAGGTGCGGCTGGCAACACCTCCAAGATGGACGAGCTGGCGGGCACGAGCGCGGCCTTCATGACCATGGCCTCCGATGACCCCTGGCTGCGCGCCGGGAAGAACGCTCTGATCCCCGGCGTGCTTTGTGCCGACTGGGGGCCGCAGCGGGATTACGCCGCCTTTACGGCTGCGGCGGAAGCCGTAACGCGCCAAGCACCGCGCTTCGCCTGGCGGTTCTGGGACGCGACGCCGGTCGCCCACGGCACGGCCGGGGTCGGCGATTGCGTTGGGTGGCCTTTTGCGGCTCGCAATCCGCCACACCGATTGAACATCGGGTCACATGCCAACGTGATGGTAGCGAACAGTACCCATGACTCACAAACCCCGCTGGTCAACGCGCTGTCCGTTTGGCTGCAAATTCCGGATGCGCGCCTGCTGATCGCCGACGTCGACGGCCACCAAAGCCTCATACATTCCCGTTGCGCGCTTGAGGCCGTTGCTCGTTTCCTGGATGACCCGAAGTCGGCGGCGACGACGACCCTGTGCCCCAATTGAACGGGTCGGTGGCAATGATATTGACCGGATTGCCCATCTGTCTCCCCATCATTTTTGCCGAGCACCCCTAAGCTTTTTCGCGCAGCGTTTGCTGCCCAATCCAAGCCGCCCTGCCATCTTGCAGCAAGGCGCTGAGTTTGCTAACGTTTCCGGTCCGCGCGGGAGTGTTTATGCTGCGAATATTTTTTGCCCTGAGCCTGGCGCTATGCGGCATGGCGAAAGCCGAAACCTACAACATCCAAGTTTGGCCCGACGATCTTGACAAGGTTCCCTGCGAGGCCTGGAAGAAGAATGCGGATGGCAGCCTCACGCAAACCGGCACCATCGTCGTGGCCAATAGCCACAGCGTAATCACCGCGAATACGTTTACTGACGCAGCTACACTTCGCGTTGTCGAAAAGAAGTGCGGCGCTGAACTCAAATAGCCGTCGCCCTCCGTGCCGGCCGCACAAATGAGCGAGACGGCGATGAAACCGCACCCAAAGGTCATCGCGTCAATTTCGCCAATCCCTTGAATGCACTCAATCTCAAGGACGACGTTCTCGTTGTCCGTCCCTAGCGCGATTCGACCACGCTTCGCTCGCGAACGCCCTTGCCTCCGAGCACCTCACGAATTCCGGCAATGATCCGCTGGCGGTCCGGGAAAACATAGTCTTCCAGGATGGGGCTATAGGGTATCGGCACCTGCAAGGCGCAGACCCGCTTCACCGGGGCCTTGAGCCGCGCGAACGTCGCGGCATCCTCGGTGGCGACGGCAGCCACCTCAGCGGCGAAGCCGGCCGTCGGACCTGCCTCATCGGCAATGACGAGGCGACCGGTTTTCCGCACTGAGCTGCGAATGGTCTCCGTATCCAGCGGCGCCAGCGTGCGCGGATCGACAACTTCGATCGATATCCCCTCCCCGGCGAGCTCTTCGGCCGCGGCGACCGCCTCGTGAACAAGCCACGCCAGGGCGACGACCGTTACGTCTTTGCCTTCTCGTTTGATATCGGCCTTGCCCAACGGGATGGTGTAGTCGTCCTCAGGCACCGGTCCCTTTCGGGTCATCAGGCGGTTCGACTCGAAAGAGATGACTGGATTGTTGTCGCGGATCGCGGTCTTCAGGAGCCCCTTCATGTCGTACGGCGTCGACGGCAGGAACATCTTCAAGCCGGCGAGATTCATGAACATGGAATAGGGAGACTGCGAGTGCTGCGCGGCAAGCTGGGTGCCGCCGCCGACGGCCGCCCGATAGAGGATCGGGAAGCTCACCTGGCCCCCGAACATGTAGTGTATCTTCGACGCCTGGTTGACGATTTGATCCATGGCGACGAAGCCGAACGTCACTTGCCGCCAGTCGACAATCGGACGGAAACCGGAGCCGGCCGCCCCGATCGCCATACCGGTCAGCGCCGCCTCCGCAATCGGCGTCGCCCTGATCCGCTCGCCGCCGAACTCCTTGAGCAGCGACGGGATCGGGTCGGTCGACATGTAGAAGATCTTCGGATCGCGCCGCATCTCCTCAGCGACCGCCTCGACAGCGGCCTCGCTATACGTCAACTCCCGCATCTGATCCTCGTGTCAGGCCGAAAAGACGTCTTCGACCGCCTGCTCGCGCGACGGGAATGGGCTTGCCTCGGCGAAGGCGACGGCCATTTCGAGCGCGCCCATGACGCCGCGCTCCATGTTTTCCAGCTCGGTGTCACTCAGGTGACCTTGGTCGCTGAGCTGGCGCGCAAGGCGCGCGATCGGGTCCTGTTGCTTCCACGCTTCAATCTCCCCTTTGTCGCGAGGATCGGGCTGGGTCTTGCGCTCGGTGTGGGCGCGCCAGCGATAGGTCTTGCACTCGATCAGCGTGGGGCCGCCGCCGGCGCGCGCCCGTTCCACGGCGCGGTTTGCGGCCTGGTAGATCGCGAAGATGTCGTTGCCGTCGACCACAACGCCCGGAATGCCGTAGCCGGCGGCGCGCGCCGCCACGTCCCTCAGCGCCTGCGTCGAGGCGGCCGTAGTCTGCGCGGCATAGAGGTTGTTTTCGCAGACATACAGCATCGGCAGCTTCCAGGTCGCCGCGATGTTGAGGCACTCGTGGAACGGCCCGGCGTTGGCCGCGCCATCGCCGAAAAACGACACGGCGACGCCGCCGTTGCCTTCCATCTGCGCCGCCAGCCCTGCGCCGGTCACGATCGCAATCCCGCCGGCGACAATTCCGTTGGCGCCGAGCATGCCGATGCCGAAATCGGCAATGTGCATCGAGCCGCCTTTGCCCTTGCAGTAGCCCGTTTGCCGGCCGTAGAGCTCGGCCATCATGCGATTGAGGTCAGCGCCTTTGGCGATGCAGTGACCGTGGCCCCGATGCGTCGAGATGATGCGGTCGCTGCGACTAAGCGCCGTGCACGTACCGACGGCAACCGCCTCCTGGCCGATGTAGCAGTGAACGACACCGTAGATCTTGCCGGCGTGGTAGTCGGCCGATGCGCGTTCCTCGAAGCGGCGAATGGTAAGCATCAGGCGCAGCATCTCGCGCTGCGTGTCAGGCGGCAGGTTCGGCGAAAGGCTCATGGGTGTCAACCGGTCAGTGCCATTTCATGATGGGCCAGCGCAGACAGGGTGGCAACCGCCGCTGGTCACGCGACCCGGTCGCCCTGCTTGACTTCGATCGTGCGATTGTCGACGGCGGGGAGCATGCGCGCGGGATCGCGCGTGACAATGACGTCGAGCACCGTCGGGCGGGTCCGCTCGGTCAACCCGGTTGCCAGCGCAGCGTCGAGCCTGTCCGGGTCCTCGACGCGAATCCCGTTGCATCCCATGGCTCGAGCGATCGCGGCATAGTCCATCTCGACGAGGTCGGAGGATTGATAGCGGCCGCGAAACATGGCGTGCTGCAACGCCTTGACATAGCCGGAAGCGGCGTTGTTGACGACGACAATGGTCAGTCCGATCCCGGCACGGCGCGCGGTCTCGAGTTCGCCGAGCATCATGTTGAAACCGCCATCGCCGGTGATCGCGACGACCGGGGTTTTCGGCGCCGCCAGCGCCGCCCCGATCCCGCCGGGCAGCCCATAGCCGATCGAAGCCAGGCCGCGGTCCGGGATGAAATGCCGACCGGCGATTTTCGTATCGTAGAGGAGCCCGGTCCAATGCGCGGCAAACCCGCCATCGGCGACGAGGATGCTCTCCGCCGGCAAGGCACGATTGAGTTCGCGACATAGCCGCGCCATGTGGATCGGCCGCTCGTCCGATTCAATCCGCGGCCGGGCTTCGTCCCGCCACGCTGCCATTCGTTTTGGGATCTCGGCAACATATTCGGCGCGGGTGGCGCGGGCGTGCCGGCTGTCCTCGGCGAGTGTTTCGGCCAGATCCTCAAGCCCAGCCCGGGCGTCGCCCCACAGCGCCACCTCGGCTGGGAGGCAGCGCCCGATCTCCTCGGCGACAATCTCGAGGTGAATGGTCGGGATCGGGCGTGAGGGCAGTGCGTAGCGCTTGGTGGCGATCTCGCCCAGCTTGCAGCCGACGACGAGCAGACAGTCCGACGTCTCAATCAGATCGTTTGCAATCCGCGAATATCGGCCGAACAGCCCCGCGGAGAGCGGGTGTGTGCAGGCCATTCCGCCCTTTCCGCTCATGGTGTGCGCGACCGGTATCGACTGAGCCTCGGCGAGCCCGAGCAGTGCGTCGTACGCCCCTGAGAGATGAATGCCGCCGCCAACGAGGATGAGCGGCCGCTCGGCGTGAGCAAGCAAAGCGGCGGCGCGGCCGATGTCCGCGCGGTCCGGCCGGATGCGCCGCGCAGGCACGCGCAACGTCGTCGCGTCGATCACAAAATCCTCGGCGGCAAATTCATGCTGGCCGTGACAGACATCCTCCGGCACGTCGAGCAGAACGGGTCCCGGCCGGCCCGAGGTCGCGACCGCGAAGGCCCGCCGCAAGAGTTCGGGAATGCGACTCGTCTGCTCCACCCGGATCAGCTCCTTGACCGCCGGCCGCAAAATTTCGACCTGGCGGCACTCCTGGGTCATGTTCTTCCAGGAGTGAGCGCGGTGGGTGTCGCCGGCAAATGCGACAATCGGCGTTCCGGCGTTCAGCGCCTCGATCAAGCCGGTCACCAGGTTGGTGGCGCCTGGCCCGAGCGTGCCGTCACATATTCCCGGCCGATTGGTGACCCGCGCATAGGCTTCGGCCGCAAAGGCGCCGCAGCGCTCGTCGTTGATCAGGAAATGCTGCATGCCGAGCTGAGCCAGCGCGTCATAGAACGGCAAGAGCTGGAAGCCGCCCATGCCGAACATGGGCCCGGCCCCGGCGAGCCGCAGCATCTCGGCCATGGCGCGGCCGCCGTTCATGCGGCCGGAGGGACGGTTGCTGGGCTCGGTCGCTTTGCTCATGCTTGCTTCTCTCGCTCGGCCGCAGCGCGGCGGACAATGGCGACGAACTCGCGTGCGCTGGTGCCCGGCGCGGCGCCAAGGGCGGCGGCGCAGGAATTGACGCGAGACAAGATACCATCCTCATAGGTCGAGCGCGCGTCCCCGATGCGCGCACTTGCGGCCGCGACCGTGGCGGAGGCAATGTTGCGCGCGTCGAGCGCCGGGAGCCGTGTCACGCCGGCTTCGTCGATGCCGATACCGGCATCGTTGAAGAGTGCCGCAAGCGCGTCGTATTTGAGCGCCGTTTCCGGCCGTCCGCCCAACAGTCCGCCATGCGATCCAGTGACGACAATCATGCCGACGTGCTCGGGGCCGACCGCCGCGGCGGAGTCGAGCGCCCACACGGCGGGCGGCTCGGCCATCAGCAGAGTATCCGACTCGCGCAGGGGCGGCGGCGCCAGCTCGCGCGCTGCTGCTTGCGCCAGAGCGTGAGAGGCGTCACGGCACGAGGTGCCTTCCTGGCAGCCAAGGGCGGCTGCCAGCAGGTTTACATACGTAACGATGCCTCGCGCCATCATATCGGCGCCGTCGCCGATGCGCGCGGTCATGTTGCCAACCGCGGCCGCCGGTACGCCGAGTTCGGCAAGGTAGTCGACCCCGGCAACGCCGGCGCGGTCGCGCCCGATCCCGGCGTCATTGAAAATCGCCGCCGCAACGCCGAGCTTGGCCGCGAGGTACGCAGCATAGAGGCCCCCATGCGAGCCATTGACGACAACGGCGCCATTGGCTTCGGCGCCGACGCGGGTGATGCTGTCGGCAGTGAGGATTAACCTGGGCTCGGGGGGCATGGACCGTTTCGAAGGAGTGAGCTTGCCGCCATCATGCCGGGCGCGGCTGGATGTGCACAAGCCGGGTCCGCTCGTTTTGGAGTGTTGAACGTTGTACACCGGGGAAAACGGCAGCGATCCACGGGATCAGATCGTGCGCCTCGAGGCGCACATCGACGAGCTCGCGGCCAAGATCGAGAACTGCCGCAAGTTCATTCTCGCCGCGCGGGTCACCACGTGGGGTGGCGGCGTTGTCCTTGTCGCCATGCTCGTCGGCGCAATCCGGCTCGACCCGGCCACGATGGCGGGCGCGAGCGCGGCGTTGCTTGGCGGCATCGTCGTGTGGGGTTCAAACAACAGCACCGCGAAGGAAGCAAGGAAGGAGTTGGCGGTGGCTGAAGCACATCGGGCCGCATTGATCGAAACGATCGACCTGCGTGCGATATCCTGACTGGGGCGCGACTGCTCGAGCCGGGGCTTGACGGGGCTCGGAAGGAAGTGCGCTACGAGCGGAAACGCCGTATAAATCCCGGCGGAGTTTTGTGGCTGGTCGCCGCCTTATTTCGGGAGCATGGCGATGACTTCTAAGGACGATTGGGTGAACGATCTTGATCCGATCCAGCCGGCGGATTGGGATCGCGCACGCGCGAAGCATCTGCTCAATCGAGCCGGATTCGGCGGTACGCCCGAAGACATCGACCGTCTGGCCACATTGACGCCGGTCGAAGCCGTGCGGCGAATCATAGACTACGAGAAGGTCGAGAATGGCGATCTTCCGGCGTTCGAGCATTCCGGCGTCTATGACCCGACGCTGAAGGTGTTTCCGCCGAGCCGTCCGGCGACGACGCGCAAGGCCGAGACAACGGGCGAAGCCATTGGGGTGCGGGTGAAGCCGGGCGGGTCGCGCCG
>Ga0210408_10002597_pt1 | contig 17440 bp, 18 predicted proteins | sample IncBWH4MmetaG_FD_155471 | JGI IMG/M metagenome (GOLD analysis project Ga0210408, IMG submission 155471) | Forest soil microbial communities from Barre Woods Harvard Forest LTER site, Petersham, Massachusetts, United States - Inc-BW-H-4-M | ecosystem: Environmental > Terrestrial > Soil >...
CCCTGATGTCCGCGCGGCTGAGGAGCAGATGCGGTCCGCGAACGCCCAGGTCGGTGCCGCCATTGCCAACCGGCTGCCGCAGTTCTCGCCCTCGGGAGCCTATGGCGGGACCGCTTCAAAGTTTACCGAAATGTTTTACACCGGCGGTCCCTTCTGGAATCTCGCCGGCAACGTTTCCCAGACGCTATTCGCGGGAGGCACTCTGCTTCACCGGCAGCGCGCCGCCAACCAGGCGTTGCTCCAGGCCGCGGCGCAATATCGCAGTACGGTTATCGGAGCTTTTCAGAACGTAGCCGACACCCTTCATGCGCTGGTATTCGACGCCGATACGCTCAAGGCGGCTGCAAGGTCAGAGCAATCCGCGAAGCACAGCTTAGATCTAGCGACGCGCCAGTTCCAAGTCGGCTATATCAATTACCTGACACTCCTCAGCGCCGAGGAAGCTTATAACCAGGCCGTCATTGCCGTCGTGCAGGCCCAGGCTAATCGCTACGCCGATACCGCCGCCCTCTTTCAGGCCCTCGGCGGGGGTTGGTGGAACCGCGCGGACCTTACCAGGAACTAATGTCATCGAGCGGAGTGCGCACATTCCTGTCCGCAGCAACTTCCGAAAACCAGCGCGACGCCAATTTGTTGCCAATTTCCCCGGTAGCCCACGGCCGTGCCACTTCTGTCCCGCAGGGACATCCGAAAATAGCCCCCCGTTTCAACGGGGGTAGACTGGAGATCGGGATGCGGTTCTCCCTCTCCCCTTCATAAGGGGCATAAGGGGAGAGGGCTGGGGTGAGGGGTCGCTTGCCTTTGCCCGCTCCGATGATGCCTGTGACCTTTTGTGCCTTTTCGTGGCCGTCGGATCACGCGAATGCTCTGGTCCATCCTGTCATTTCCCCTTGCCAAACCCAACCCGCATTTTACATTGCGCCCCATGGATCAACCGGATCAATTGATGCAATATCTGCCCGTTCTGATGCTGGGCGCCTTGGCCGTCCTCTTTTCCGCCGGCATGTTGATTGGCTCCGTCATCCTCGGCCAAAAGGGCAAACGCACGCCTATCAAGGATACCGCTTACGAATGTGGCATGCTGCCGATTGGCCCCGGCAACACCCGGATGTCGGTGAAGTTCTATCTCGTCGCCATGCTCTTCATCCTCTTCGACATCGAAGTGGTCTTCCTCTATCCCTGGGCGGTCGTTTACAGGGACATGCTCAAGGAAAACGCCGCGCTCATCCTTGGCTCGATGCTCTCGTTTATGGGCATTCTCTTCGTCGGTTATATTTACGCCGTCAAAAAGAACGCGTTTGACTGGAAAAGCTGAACCGCAAAGGGATGGGGCAGGGGAGTGATGCAGTGGTCGAGTAATGCAAAGCACTTTCCAGCTCGATATTCCACGTCCTACCGCTAGCCGGCCGCCCTTGGATTTTGCTGCTTGGAGCTTTCCTGAGGCTTGGGGTTTGGAATTTGGAGTTTCCCCTCCCGCCCCCCACCTCTCCATCACTCCACCACCCCACGCCCCATGATCCGATTCGGCACCTCCGGTTGGCGCGGCCTCATCGCCCGCGATTTCACCTTCGATAACGTCCGCCTCGCGACCCAGGCCATCGCCGATTTCCTAACCGCCCAACCCCAACCAGCCTCCGGGCCTTCGCCATCCAAAATCAAAAATCAAAAATCAAAAACCGTCATCCTGGGCTATGACACCCGCTTCCTTGGCCGCGAGTTCTCCCTCGCGGCCGCCGAGGTTCTGGCCGCTAACGGTTTGACTCCGCTTCTTTGCAATCGGGACACACCCACGCCCGTCATCGCGCATAACATCCGCGCCCGCAAAACCCTCGGCGGTGTCAATATGACCGCCAGCCATAACCCGGCCGAATACCAGGGCCTCAAGTTCTCCACCGGCAACGGCGCGCCTGCGCATCCCGAAATCACCCGGCAAATCGAGGCCAATGTCGCCCGGCTCCAGGCGCAAAACTGGACCTTTAAAGGGGCCGTGGTCGGTACTTTCCAGTGCCGGACTTTTGATCCCCGGCCGGAATACTTTAGGCAAATCCACAAACTCATCGATTTCAACATCATCAAAAAGGCGAAACTCAAAGTTGCCGTCGAGCTGATGTATGGCACCGGCCACGATTATCTCGACAAACTCTTGTGCGATGCCGGCGCCAGGGTGACGCTGTTTCATAACGAGTTGAACCCCCTATTTGGCGGCCATCACCCCGAACCCAATGCCGAAGGCATGGCCGAGGTCAGCCGCTTCGTCCGCCAGGGCAAAGCCCAGCTCGGCCTCGGTCTCGATGGCGATGCGGATCGCTTCGGGATTGTTGACCAGGACGGCACCTGGCTCACGCCAAACCAGGTCCTGGCGCTGGCGCTATATCACCTAAAAAAAAATCGCCGCTGGACCGGCGCCGTCGTGCGCACCGTGCCGACCAGCCATCAGGTGGACGCCGTCGCCGAATTGCTCAGCGTCAAAGTTCACGAGACCCCGGTCGGTTTCAAATACATCGGCGCCCTCATGGAGAGCGAGCCCATCATCGTCGGCGGCGAAGAATCCGGTGGCCTCAGTGTCAAAGGGCACGTCCCGGAAAAAGATGGCATCCTGGCTTGCCTGCTGATGGCGGAGTTGGTGGCGACGGAACGTAAATCCCTTGGCAAAATTCTCAAAGAGCTTGAAAAGCAAACTGGCGAGTTTCATTCCGACCGGATTAACGTGGCGATTCAGCCCGAAACCAGGGAGGCGCTCTTGAGCAAGCTCGGTTCCGGCCTGGCGTCCATCGGCCCTTTCCCGGTCGAGAAATTTATCACCACCGACGGCTTCAAATACCTGCTCCCCAACCGCGAGTGGGTTGCCTTTCGGGCGAGCGGTACCGAACCCCTCATTCGCTGCTACATCGAGGCCAGGTCCCCGGCCAGTTTGAAAAAACTGCGCCAGGCCTGTCGTGAACTGCTGGCTTGAATAACGCGACGCTTGCGTCTGCCACATGCCCCAAAGCACTTGGACCGACCAATTTCTCGACCGGGCGCGGAACGACGGGGACGCCCTCGCCGACGCCACAGTTTCGGCGATCTTTGCGCGCGGCCAGGTTCAGGCCGTCAACGACGCCTTCGGGTTGCTCCTTCGCAACGACCAGTTGCCCCTGGAACAACTGCCCCCCGAGCTGCGCCAGTTCCTCCAGCAAACCTCTCCCCTGCCGGACTGGGCAGTCCCGGACCTCATCCGGCATGCCGAACAGTTCTTCATCTCGTTCGGTTTGCTTTGCCTGGCCTCGCTGGCTGCCGCCGGGTTGCCCGAGTGTTATGCCCTGGGTGACGAAGCCCGCGTGCTGGGCATCACCCGGCGTCTCACCACCCAGGCCCCTCGCCGCATCATCGAAACCGCCCAGCTCGCCGTGCGTGTCATGGACCAGGGTGGCTTGGGACCCGATGGCAAAGGAATTCGCGCCGCCCAGAAGGTCCGTTTGTTGCACGCCACCATGCGCAAACTTATCCGTGCGGACCCCCCGCCCGAAGCCGCCACTCGCCCACCGCGCGACCATTTCGAGGCGCTGGCCTTTTTCGCCTGGCCTGCCCAATTTGGCGTTCCCATCTCCCAGGAACACCTCGCTTACACGTTGTTGACCTTCTCTTACGTCGTCCCGCGCTCCCTGGAACGCTTCGGCGCGCCCGTCACCGCCCGCGACTGGACCGCATACCTCCACTGCTGGAACGTCGTCGGCCATTTCCTCGGCTTGCGGCGTGACCTGATGGCCGAAACCAAAGAAGACGCCGAATTCTTGTTCGCCCGCATCAAAGCACGCCACCAGGCCGACACCCCGGACGGACGCGCTCTCACCGGCGCCGTCCTGTCCTGGATGGCCGGCATGCTTCCCTTTCCCGGCTTGAACTGGGTCCCACCCCTTGTCGTGTGGATGCTCCTCGACCCGCCCACCGCCGCCGTTCTGGGTGTGCCTTCCCCCGGCTGGTGCCCGCGATTGTTCCTCGCCATTTACTGCGCCCTCCCGTTTACCGTCGCGCCCAATCTTGTTTTGGGCCGCTGGATGGTCACCTACCTCACTGCCTTGCCTCGCGGCTGGCAGCGTGGCCTTTTCGATTTGCCCGATTCCCTTCAGAAGCCCTGGCGAGTGACACTCAAAGCCCCCCTCCAGTGAATTTATTCATGAATTAATTCAGCGACACTATGATGAAACAGCCCAATATCAATAAAATCGCCGAACATTACACCGCGATCCTCAATGAGATTGGCGCGGACCTCAACTCCGAGGGCATGCGGGAGACGCCGCTGCGGGCCGCCAAAGCCCTGGTCGAAATGACCGAAGGTTCGCGCATGGGGACCGACCAGCTTACAAAGATGTTTCAGGCCGAATGCCGGCAAGAGATCTGTCGCGATATGGTGGTGGTCGAAGGCATTTCAGAGGTGGGTCTATGCGAACATCACCTGCTGCCGATTCTTATGAGCATCACGATCGCCTACGTGCCCGACAAAAAGATCCTGGGCCTTTCCAAGCTCTCCCGCATCGCCGGCTACTTCGCCCGGCGCTGGCAGAACCAGGAGCGCACCGCGCATCTCATTGCCGAGTTTATGGAAAAGCTGGTGGAGCCGCTGGGCGCTGCCGTTTTGATCGACGGCAAGCACATGTGCGCCATGGCGCGCGGCGTCCGCGATACCCATTCCGTGATGAAAGTGAACGTGATGCACGGCGTGTTTCAGAAAGACCCAAACGTGCGCAATGAACTGTTCCTGCGGCTGGGCAAGGGATGAGGGTGCCGGCGGGGGGGCAGGTAACTTGCGTGATGCGCTGGACAAGCCGGCGGTGTCGCACACAAAGGAGTTGCGTATTTGGCGCGTCGTGTTATATTGCAATAGAACATTTTAGGATAAAGCGTCACTTAAAGCCACGCGCGTTATGCCAACAACCTTTGGCGAGTTCTTGAAGGAAAAGCGGCTGGCGCTCGACCTGAGCCTGCGCGAATTCGCACGGCGCGTCGGGATGCAACCCTCTAATTACTGCAACGTCGAAGCGGACGTGTTGCCGCCGCCGCCGGCCGAAACCCTGGATAAGCTCAGCCGCGAATTAGGTCTGAGGAAAGGCACGAGCGATTACGAAGCCTTCCACGACCTCGCCGCCAAGGGCCGCGACGAGATTCCGGCGGACGTGGAAAGGATTGTGAAGGAAAACGAGCTCATCCCGGCGATGCTGCGCACGGTCGAATACGAGCAGTTGACTAAGGAACAGCTCCGCGGGATTATCGGCGATCTCAGAAGTGGCCGATATAGGAAAAAGCCTAAAAGTTAGGGAATTCCGGCTGTTTGAACTGGAACGAATCGCCGCCGCCGCTCTCGCAAAAGGGCCGCAGTGCGTGCGTGCCCGCCGCGTCAACATCGAGCGCCTTGTGCAGGAGACCTTCGGTCTCAAGATCGTTGCGTTCCATGAGTTGAGCCGTCGCTGGAAGACCTACGCTTTCATTGATACCACCGGCAAGGTCGTGTTCGTGGATGCCGACCTGATTGACAACGTGCAAATGGAAAAGAAATACCGATTCACCCTTGGCGAAGAATTTGCCCACCTGCTCATTCATCCTGGGATTTTCGCCAACTGCAAAACGATTGAACAGCGGTTGGCCACCGAGGAGGAACTTAGCGAAGTGCGCCGCGATCGCTTGGAAAACAACGCCCGTGCCTTGGCCTCGGCCATCCTGATGCCCGAAGCAACCGTGCGCCCCTTCGTGGAAAGTGTCCTGGCCAAATTCACCGACGAACACGGCCACGTCCTCGTGGACGAACTGGCCAGCGCGATTTCCCACGAATACGATGTCAACTTCAAACCTGCCCGGCGGCGGCTCAAACTGCTGGGCTACCACCGGAGTCACGGATGGGAATTGGATTGATGGCTGCGGTCAACTGCATCGCCACGCGCATTGCGCCGAAGTTTGGGGTGTCTGCGCGGCTGATTGCGAAAAGGTTACGCGTCCCTCGCTCAACGTGAAGGGGTCACCCATTACGGCCCTTGAACCTCTCCGTGGAGTGAAGCTCAAAGCCAGGAACAGTGCCGACGGATTGTTGAGTCCGTTTCAACGCGCTTTCTCCATCCTTGGTGTACGTGGCAACCACGGGATCACGGTAGTTTTCTGGCTCCCCATCCTGCCGCTGACGATCTTCGCACTTTCGACGGGTTGCCGGAAAGAGGCATCGATTCCCGCAGCCAAATCTTCGAGCGATTATGCTCAATCCAATGCACTAGGATCTCCTGAACCTCCCTTAGTTCAAGAGATGCAAAGAGCGATGACGAACTTGCCGCTGTCCGCGGAAGACGTCCACGACTTGTGGCAGTTCTCAATGACGCCGTTTCAGGGCAGCTCGCAATCCTGGACGCTCGAAAGCCTCCGCAGTACCAACGGAGAAACGTACGCTCTCGTCAAAGCCGACCTCAAGGAACTGGCGAGTATCGTAAGTGCTCAGAGGATGGCTCCACTCTGGCAGCTTGCCTCCGTTAATACTTTTATGATCGGTCGGGTTCCCGTGGCGAAAGTGTTCTTCATTGACGGCCCGCGTAGCTCCCGCGTGTTCTATTTCTGGAAGGCGTCCAACGGACACTGGGAGTTGCTTGGCTCCTTAGACACACGATTTTGACCCTGGGTGACGGGGTTCTTAGTATCATTAGAGTTTATCTGGCCTCAATGGCTTGACGAAAGCGCGGGCACCGAAAAGGGATCTTGACTCCCTCATGAAAAACTCGCTATACTTCATCTCACGTTATGAGGTGCCTGCTTCAATCGGTGCGAAACGCTCGCGCGTTCCGGAATGGTGCTCTCCTGATTGTCGGCTGCGCCATCAGCGCTTTTGGCCAGACCGATTTTCTCCGGCTCAGATCTTTCGGAAATCTGCCCGCTTCGGCAGCGACACCTTGGTCGGTTCCCAGCGAGGGCAGTGATGGAAAGCTCTATGGCACCACCACTGAAGGTGGCACGAATGATTTCGGCACCGTGTTCAGTGTCGACAAGGACGGCACCAGCCTCACCATCCTGCACACGTTTGCCGGGGCTCCGAATGACGGCCAGAGTCCGCGCGGCGGCCTGGTGGAAGGAATCGACGGCGCGCTCTACGGCACGACCGGCTCGGGCGGCCAGAGTAATTTGGGAACCGTGTTCCGGCTCAATAAGGACGGCAACGGTTTTGCCATCCTCAAGTATGTGGCGCTGCCTTCCGAAGGCGCCGCGCCGCAAGGTCCCTTGCTCCAGGGCAGTGACGGCGCCCTCTACGGAAGCACCTCATCGACGTTGTTCAAAATCAACCCGAGTGGCACCGGGTTTTTAGTGCTGCATTCTTTTGGAGCCGCCGGGGATGGCCAGAATCCGCAGTTTGGAATCCGCGAGGCCAGTGACGGCTTGCTCTATGGCACCACTGCTGCCGGCGGAGCGAGCAACCTGGGAACCATCTTTAAATTGGACAAGGACGGCAACAACTACAGCGTGATGTTCAGTTTCGCAGGAACCAATGGCCGCACGCCACAAGCGCCCGTGGTCGAAGGCAGCGACGGCCTGCTCTACGGCACCACGTCCTGGCGACAGACCAACTCCTACGGAACTGTCTTTCGGCTTGGCAAAGATGGCTTGAACTTTGCCACGGTCCATAACTTTTCCGGCACCAATCTGCACGGTTGGTACCCGCAATCGGCCCTCATCGAGGGCGACGACGGCGCGCTGTATGGGACCACGACCAACGGCGGCCGGGAGGGGCAAGGGACGGTGTTCAAGCTAAGCAAAGACGGCATCGCCTATACGAATCTTTATGATTTCTCATGGGACAATGCCGACGCGCGGGTTCCTCTGGCCGGCTTGCTCAAGGCCAGTGATGGCAGGCTTTACGGCACAGCCAGCCGCGGCGGCCGGGCCGATGATGGCGCTCTGTTCCGCCTGGACCAAAGCGGCGCAAACTATACCGTGCTGGCCAGTTTTAGCTGGACCGGCGGCGACGGATGGAATCCCCAGGCAGATTTGATCGAGGCCAGTGACGGCTTGCTTTACGGCACGACCTTCAATGGCGGCTCGAACAACTTTGGCACCGTCTTCCGCCTGAACAAGGATCGAAGCGGGTACGCCCTCCTGCATCATTTTGACTGGGCAACCGAGGGCGCATTCCCGAAGGGCGGTGTCGTTGAAGGCACCAACGGCCGTGGAAGGCGGCACCAACAGCTTTGGAACCGTTTTCAGATTGAACAAAGATGGCAGCGACTTTGCCGTGCTACACCATTTCAGCGCTTTGAACGGCGATGGCGGCCATCCTCAGGCCGGATTGGTCGTCGGTGGTGACGGCCATCTTTACGGCACCACGGCGCATGGCGGCACCAACGGTTGGGGCACCATTTTCACCCTGAATCATGACGGCTCGGGGTTTTCTTTGCTTCGCCTTATTCCCGGGACCAACAGCAATGAAATCGAGCCGCTGGCCGGGTTGCTCGAAGGTTCCGATGGCGCACTCTATGGAACTACCTGGGGCCTGGGCGGAATCGGGACTATTTTTGCCCTGGCTCACGACGGCGGCGCCTTTACCAATCTCTACCGGTTCAACGCAGCCGCCGGGGTTCGCGCTCGGCTCATCGAGGGGACCAACGGCGCTCTATTCGGGACGGCCTCCATTGGCACCGCGCCCAGTTTTGGCACTGTTTTCAAGCTCAACAAAGATGGCTCTGGATTCAGCACCCTTCGAACCTTTGGCTCCGCCTCGGACGGGCGAAACCCTGCTGCCGGACTGGTCCAGGGCGCCAGCGGCCTGCTCTACGGAACAACCTTGAATGGCAGCACGAACTCCAGCACCACCGGAACCAATTGGGGGACGGTTTTCAAAATCGCGACGGACGGAACCGCCTACAAGATTCTGCGCAGCTTCGATAGCCCCGCAGGGGACGCCTACCCCGCCGCGAGCTTGATTCCGGCCAGCGACGGCGCGCTCTACGGCACCGCTTCCAGCGGCGGAACCATGACGGCCGGCACGCTCTTCGCTCTTGGCCTGCCCCCGGTGTTTACCGGCCTCGATTTCGGTGCGGCCGGCGCTCTGCTTCACCTCAGCGGCATCTCCGGCCGGAACTATGCGATTCAATCCACAACCAATTTGTTCCACGCGTCCTGGCAGTTGCTCCCCGGTTTGGCCGGCGGCACCAACGGCCTATTCCAATTCCTCGCTTCCGGTGCGACCAATTCTCCGGCAACCTTTTACCGTGCCCTGGCTCAATGATGCCGTGGTACTTTCTTCCGGAAAACCTTCTGTAGATGAGCGCCTAGCGTCCACTAGCGGTTAGTCCCCAACGGTGCCCATTCAGAAGACGATTCGGCTGTGTCTTTTTTGTTTATACCCGTATTTCTCGAAAATCTTCTCCGGCTTAGAATCGTCCATACGCATTGCCGGGATTACACCACAAGCGGTTCGGCAGCACGGAGACGGGAATGCCAGCTCCTCGCGCACCTGGCGGGCCGGCCAGGTTAGTAGTGTACCAGCTTGCCAGGGGGATCGGCGCCACACTCCCGCCAAATTGGCCCACCAGTAATTCAGGGCTGTGACGCGAAGAAAGACTCTCGTCCGGGTAGCTCGAGAAATCGTTCCAAAAGAACGGCACCGTCTCATCGGCTTCCCACTCCAAAATCGCATCGGGCCTGAATTGAGAAAGTTTGTAGGAGTTCGGGGTCTGGGAAGCCAGCGCGCCATACCCATTCACCGCTGCATTCCACGTGTAACTCGAGACGAACACCGAACGGTTCAGGAACAGTGAACTATCAGGGTTGTCCGCCGGACACATAAAAACTCTGGAATCCCCGAGATACGGAAAGAGTTGCCCGTTTGTCAGCGCGGCGAGCTGTTGTTGACGGTAGGTGGCCAAGCCAGCAAAAGGAGCCGGGCCCAACGGAAAACCAGGCGCAGTGACCCAGTTCGATTGGCTCAATCCCCAGCTACAGTAGGGAAGCAGGTCGCCGTTATCCGAAGCAAACGAGGTCATCGCCTGCATCAGCCGGCGATGATTGTTGCGATCGGTCGTCTGATAGACCCGGTTGCGCGGCTTGGCGTGCGCGGAAATCGCCAAAACCAGAAGCACCATCACTACCGAGAGAACCACCACCAGTTCCGCGAGCGTAAAGGCAGCCACCGGCCGGCCTCGATTCCTTGCTCGCTCCATTAGCATGGAGCCGACTATAGTCAAGCGTACAGATGAGAGCAAGCTCGATCTTGCCCGGCAGGCCAGCGGGTGGGTGGTGTACGGCGCAATGACGAATCGCGTTGCCGTTACCAAAGCTCGCTTCCAACATCGTCAAAGCGAGAATATACTAAAGCGTGAGTAAATCAGCTAACAACCGCTGGCGCGGACCCCGCGATTCTGCTCTGATCGCCTACCACGACCATGGCGCGGTGCCGCTGCTGCGAATCGTTGGGCGTGACCTATGTCTCGAAAAATGAAACTCCTCACCACGAGTACCGTTGCCCTCGCGACACTCGCTGGGGCTGCGGCGTGGTTCATACATGCCAATTCGGGCACGGCGAAAGACGCGTGTCTGCGGAATCTGAGGGAGATCGATGCCGCCATCCAGCAAGCCAGCACCAATGTTCAGCCAGTCATTACCAACCGAACCGTGAGCTCGCCATGACCCCCAACCCGTTCACTCCACTTGAGGCCGCGATGACGCTGATGTCATTTCGAGCGTCCCTGGCGGCGCGCCGCTCAGCGCCACGTTCGGCCACATGAGCACGCCATACCAGCGGATCCAACGTCACGAGCAAGTTCTGGGCGCCTTCGGTTATTGGCCCAGCTTCCATGACGCGGAGGTTCGCTCCTTGCTCCTGGACTGCAATTCTGTGCTCTTCGAGGACATAGCCGATGCCCGCCTAGACCTATGCCTCCACGCATTTGAGTGGACTCAGAGTGCCAAGCCCACATTCAACCATCACTTGGTGCAGTTCAGATTCCACGAGGTCGATGAGTTGGCGCCGCAGGGCTTCAATCACCAGAACGCCATCCTGGAGTTCAGGATAGAGGATCGCCTGCGCCACGCCGATGTTCCAGTGGGATTGACGCTCACCTTTGTGCCTGCTCACGGTCTGTCAGGCTCCTTTTGCGCCAGCAGCGCAGAGCCGCTCACGGTTATTCCGTGCGATGAGAAGGGCAGACCGCGCCAGAAGGCCGAACCCCTATGGCGCTTCACCGAATGATAACGTGAGGTCAGGTATGGCAGTGCATCTTTTTCCATCTTCATATCGCTGCGACTGCGGCCACCAAAGCGATTTCTTCGAGAATACGATTAAGGAAATCAGCGCGATGAGCCGGAAACGCAAGCAGCACCTCGCGGATTCGGCGGAGGATGAGCACACCATTGAGTTCTCGGGCGGCAAAGCAGTGGCCGTGCTCTGCCCGCGCCTTGGGCGCCGGAGGATTACGCGATGGGAATGAACTGGCCCAACGAGGGCGGTGGAGTGGACGCATTCCAGCCGATGAGACAATCCGCCGGAGAGAGCGGATACAGATTCGGACGCCGACCGGGAGGTGCATTTCGACTTTCATCAAGGACATCGAGATGGTAAACCGAGGCCGTGAGCGCGGCATTTGGCATTCCGAAGCAAGAGCCGACTGAGACGAAAGACGGTGGAAAGCTCGGTTGGTTCCCGACTAAGGAAATTGGCGTTGCCATTCAGTTCGGGTACGCGGCTCTTCGAGGTGGGGACGGCTCCCAAGCGCACCTGACGTGGTGCGCTTTCGATGGTAGCTTAGTGCCGAATGTTCAATACGAGCACGCTTTTTGCCTCGTTGCTGTGGGGTTCAGTTGGTGTCGGATACTGGATCTACGGCAAGAAGCAGCAATCGCTGGGCGCCATGGTCGGTGGCGTCCTGATGGTGGTCGTGTCGTACTTCACGGGCTCCGCTCTCGTGATGTCCCTGTTGTCCCTGGGCATTGTGGCCGGCGTCTATCTCATGATAAAGCGGGGGATCTGAAATCCATATAAATCCATATTATTGCGAGCCCGCAATGTCCTCGATGGCCTTGAGCCTTTCCTGCTCGGAACCAAGCTCGCGGATTTTGACAAAGCGTTCTTCGAGCCTAAGCCGATTGTTGAGCGGGACATCGAGCGTATCCAGGCTCGCCCCGCGGTCCACCGCAATGGCCCGGTATCGGTCCACGCTCAGTTGCAGGCCGATGCTTTGGAACAATGCCTCGGCCAATTGGAAGATCCGGATGCGCCACGCCTCATCGGGGTGGTGCTCCACGGCGCGGTCAAAGAACTTCCGGGCCTCTGAAATCGCACTGGCCGCGCCCACAGCCGGGGCCTTGCGCAGGCACGCCATGGCCTGCGCCTCCAGGTCGCGCTCATAAATCAGGCGCCGGCGGGTATAGGCATCGTAATACGCGCGGAAGAGTGCCTGCTGGAATCGCCAGTTCTTCAGGTCCGCTGGCGAAGCCGCCTTTTCCATCGCCTGAAAGCCGGCTAGCGTGCGCTCGACGCCTTCGTTGGCCAGCAGCGGTCCCTGCCAATTCCGTTCCAGGTCCAACAGTCCCTGAGCCAGCTCTTCAGTGTAGCGCTCACCCACGAAATAGCGGCTGTATTGCCGCAGAATGTCCGTGGTTTTGGTCTCCGGGTCCCAGCCCAGGACGCTCCAGACGATCTTGTTGACATCATCATTGCAGCCCTCTGAGTAGCTGATAAAGCCAATCGTAGCCGGTTGTGTTCTGCGGAAGATCGCCGCCTCCCCTTCCGGCCGCGGATTAATGCACTCCCGCCCCTCTGTGACCGCGTAGGCAACGTCCCAACCCGGCACCGGATATTGGCATTGGCGCGAATGGGTGATATCCGGATAATGGCGGAGGGGATATTTGGCCGGGACCAACTCTCGTAACCGGGCCAGGCTGACATGGACCTGAGGGCCATACACCACTCCGGTCAGCCAGGCGGGCTGTTCCTGTTGAAGGATGCCCACGAATTCTTCGAGCCAGGCCTGGTTGAAGCCCTGGGGTGAGACCCACATCTGGGCCTTGGGATGATAACGATGCAGGTTCTGAGCCTGTTTCTCGAGCAAGGCCATCAGTACCTTCGGCTGCGTGTGGCCCGGGTCGCCGCCCGGCACAAACACCGCATCGATACGAGTCAACTTGGAAAAAACTGCACCCCACTCGAGCAGTGCTGACTCGACCGTCTTCGAATCGGCATAGTCCTTGTCCAACGCCGGATACCAAATCCAAACATCTAGGCCGTACGTATCTGCCAGGCGGGACATGCCTTGCATCATCTCTATTGGCGGTCTCGGGAAATGCGGGCTGTCCGCGGCGTCATCGGAGCGGGGCGGTATCAGCTCAATCGCATTGCAGCCAAACACCGCCAGGTCGCGGATGTACTGTTCCCAGGCGGGCAGGTCCCAGGCATCATAAGTGTTGGACTTGGGGCGATACCCCAACTGGTGCCCGCGCACCGCGTACTTGGGCGCGGTGGCAATATTAACGTTGTCCGGGATGCTCACGTGGCCCCGCTCCATCCGAAGTTCCCGAAGCAATCGCCCGGCTCCAAAAAGAAGGCCGCGCGAGTCGTTGCCCAGAATAAAAACCGCCGCAGGTTTTTGCTGATTTTCAACCCGCAATCGATAGCCCTCGGCGCCGCTCACCTCCGGAAGCGATTCCAGCGCTTTCCTGTAACCTCCGGCAAAATCCTCGAGCTTGCTTTTCAGACCCGCCGCAACTACCGGACCGTCCGGCGCCGGCCAGTTTGTGCTCTCCGGCCAACGGATACCAGTGCGCTTCTCCACCTCCTCAACCAGCATCTGCAGCGCCTTCCTTTCCGGGCCGGAAAGGTTGGGTGGAGACACGAGGACCGCATGATTGAGATCGAGAGTCTGTCCGTGGGCCAATCCCAGGAGCAGAACCAGTAGAAGGCAAATAATATGCCGTGGAGTTGTCAGTTTCATACTTTGCTCTCTGCAGAATCCATAGGTGTGGGCCATTTCTGAGTCAGCCGATTGCGTTTGCGGAAAACCAGCATGGCTCCGATGAGGCATGCCGCCGCCGCGAGATAGAACAACGCGCCGAACGCAATGGCGTTGCTCATGTTTTCCAGCGCGCTGGGTTTGCCGCCGTACTTGGAGGCGAAACCGACGAAGAGCGGGCCCAGCGCACCTCCACCCCAACCGATCGAGTTCATTAGTCCTGCGGCGGTGCCCCGCGCGCGAGGTTCGATCGCGTCGTAGAGGGAAGCAAAAATACCGGAATCATAGAACCCTTTGCACAAACCAAAACAGGTCATTGCCAGGAGCAGCGTTGTGGTGTTGTCAGTGTTGCCCACGACAAATACAAAGGCAGCGCCGGCCAGCAGGCCAAGCGTCTGTACCAGCATGCGGCCCGTTGCCTGGTGTCGCACCAACCGGTCGGCGAGCCACCCGGCAAACGGCACTGCCAGCGCGCTGGCCAGGTGGATGTAAAACGTCCCGGTGAGCCCGGCAGCGCCAATGTTATAGTGGAATTTCTGGACCAGGAAAGTGGGTGTCCAGGTCAGGAAGATAACGGCGACGAAGTTCGCGCACAGAAAGGCGCCCATCAATAACAGGGCGGCCGGCGTGCGTAAAATCTGTCGCAGCGTCTCTCCGACGGATAAGGGCGCGCCACTCTCCGGCAGTGGCGCCTGGTTGGGGTCCTCGGCGGCCCCGCGTTGTGGTTCACGCAGGCATTGCCACAGCACTACCGCCAAAGCAAAGCCCAGCGGGCCGAACAGGAAGAACGGGACTCGCCATCCTTGGCGCTCCGCCAATAGCGCCGCGATCCAGCTTCCCAGAATCGTGCCCGCGTAAACCGCCGACTGGTGCCACGACATCGCCCGCGAACGGCTCCGGCTGCCGTGGTAATCGCTGATGAGCGCCATCGCCGCCGGAAAATAAAATGTCTCTCCGAGGCCGGTCAGCGCGCGCACGGTGACAAACATCCAGAGATTGCCGCACCAGGCCGTGGCCAGGGTAAAAAAGCTCCAGACTACGCACGCCCACACCAGCAACCGTTTGCGCACCGCACGGTCCGCCATCAACCCTGCGGTTGGCGCCATCAGCGCGTAAACCCACGCAAAGGAGGACCCGATTAATCCCAGTTGCACGGCGTCGAATTCAAAATCCCTGGCCAGCAGCGGCACCACGGAACCAATCGCCTGCCGGTCCGCGTAATTAAGGAAGCAGACCCACCATAGCATGAAGACGACCCACCACTTGTATGACGGCCCGAGCGACCCGGAGGAAATCGAAGCCCCTCCGCGCAACTTGCTGCTGCCGGTATGCCGGGTTTCGAGGCTCATCGTGCACGCGAAAGTATGAAAAGGGGATTGGCGCGTAAAGTCGCGAAGCCGGGGTAATCGATCAGTCACGGCGGGCGGAGCGCGGCCTTTAGGCTGCAGAACGTCGCTAAGCAACAGACACTCGCAAAAAATCCGGCCGCGCCGCCACGTTGCCAGCTCTGCAGCCTAAAGGTCGCGCTCCGCCCGCCGTGACTGACCCTTTACTCGCCGGGGCTCTCGTTTGACAAAGCCTCAGCCTGTCGGATATTCCATCCATAACCACTGGTCTAGCTGAGCCGATGCGCATTCACGCAATCGATCACGTTTCCGGCAACGGAACGTGAGACGCAAAAGGAAGAGTTGTCGCATGGGTGAACCCGGGTTTGGCTTTCCCAGTGAACCACCCCAACAAAGACAAACCGCCGCTTACCGCGGCAATCGAAAAGAAAGGTGTACTCATGAAGAATCGGTTCGTTCTGGCCTGCACCCTGGCGCTGGCGATTGGAACAATATCCCAGGTGGAAACCAAGGCCGCCTACACAAACTCGAATGGCACCATCATAACCAATGGCACCATCATCGTCACCACGCGGGCCGCCGGCGATGGCCATTTCTTCCTGCAAAGCTCATCTACGATTGATGACATGGATGACAACCGAGGGCCCGGTTATTCACCGGGAGACAGTGCGATGTGTGAGCTGTTGCAGGATAATGGCTATACCACCAAACTCGTGCCCGATAAGGCTCTCAGCTACAACAATTTCCCGGTCGTCAACGGTAATCCCTGCCTGGATGTGTTCGGGAACCCGGAGAATCCACAGCTTTATTACAATGGCCATTCGGGGCCGGCTAATTCGGCGTCCTTTAACGATTTGCTGTCGGCGATGCTGGTGGTCATGTCGGGCAGCGGCAGCTCGAGTGACGCGATCCAACCCAACACCAATGGCGTCCCTATCGTTATTGGCGAGAGCGTGATCCTGGGCGCCAGCGACTTCGCCGTTCCCGCTTGCCACGGCGAGCACTTTCTTTATTCGCACCGGGTATCCAACAACAAGGTTAACCCGACCACGGATGGGCTGTATATGCAAGTGATGGATACCAACCATCCGATCATGCAGGGTATTCCCCTGGACTCGCAGGGACGCGTGCAGATCTTCCGCAGTCCCTACCCGAACGAGAATGCGCACGTCCTCACTCCCGGCGGGCTGCCAAACTACCAAATCAGTTGGTGCTACGCCGACATCAGCAGTGGTAATTCGGTGCCGGCGCCTGGGCTTCACATCCTTGGCGTACTGGCCAACACAGCCAGTACCATCAACACAAACTTCGTTGTATTCGCCGTGATGGAGCAAGGCGGCGTCTTGGCTGATACCACGCAAGACCCATTAAGTCCGTGGTTCAACTACACCAATGCTCCGAACCGGATGGTTCACTTCTTCGTGAACGAACAAGGAGGTGGCAACACACGCCGGTCCTTCAATGCGCTCACCGCGTATGGCCGCATCCTCTTTGTGCGGGCGTGCCAATGGGCGATGGGCGAGACCCTGACTCCTTTCCAAGGCCTGGGCATCATCGATATCAGCCTGGTTGGTCCTTCGACCATCCGGCTGGGCTGGACCGGCTCCAGCCAGAGCAACTACCGCATCGACGGCACTCCCACGCTCGTAAGCCCAAACTGGGTGCCGATTGTGGATAGCATCCCCAACAACGGCAATGGCGTGCGAGTGACGCGAACGTTGAATATCGCGTCTGCGCCCCAAGCGGTGTTCATGCGTGTCGCGGCTTATCCGTAACCTACAGCATCATCAACGGCCTGTCCGTTCGCGGAAGCGTTGATGTTGGTTGGATTGTGGAACGCACTCCGCCCTGACGGACGGTACACTGTCTGGCGTCGGCAAGGGCGCGTCTGTCCTCAGCGCGCCGCGAAGTCGTCCGAGGCCAGTTTACGCGGCGCGGTGAGGACAGACGCGCCCTGCCAACACTCATTGTTCATGCTCTTATCCATTATCGGAACGACGCCCACGATCGTCGCTTTCTCATTGCTGGCGCTTTCGGCCTTCGCGGAGCCGAACGACGAATTCATCCGCACGACGTCCGACCAGTGGGGCTTCGAAACTGGCCTCTCAAAGACACGCTTCGTGCCTTTCGGCGTGAATTTTGTTTTGAATG
>Ga0210408_10002598_pt1 | contig 17435 bp, 15 predicted proteins | sample IncBWH4MmetaG_FD_155471 | JGI IMG/M metagenome (GOLD analysis project Ga0210408, IMG submission 155471) | Forest soil microbial communities from Barre Woods Harvard Forest LTER site, Petersham, Massachusetts, United States - Inc-BW-H-4-M | ecosystem: Environmental > Terrestrial > Soil >...
AGCCGAAGATCGCCCAGCCCGTGGCGAACGCGCGCGAGCCCAACGGCGATTTCACCGACGAACCGACGGCCCAGGCGAAAGTCGAGCCCAAGATCGAGCCCAAGATCGAACCGAAGATCGAGCCCAAGATCGAGCCTAGGCGTGAGGCGAGGATCGAGCCCAAGATTCCCTCGCCCGAACTGCAGCCCGGTAACGGCTCGCAGGAGCAATAGAGTTCCAGATATTTGCTAGATCACCTGGCGCGTGCGACTGCCAGTTGCGGCTTGTGGCCTCGGCTGCGCCGTATAGGCGGAGACAGCGTCCGACGGTGCGGCTCGGCGCAGGTTGCGCGTCTGCGGCAAGTGCGCCGCGGTCGCAATCAGCTGCGCGACGAAGGTCGGATCGGGTCTGGTCAGGCGTGTGATCGGCGCGCGCCGGGCGGGCGCAAGTGGCACCAGCGTCAGGCTGGCCGGTTCGTCCGCGCCGCTGACGTCATGCTCCCCCATCTGGTCCGGTCGATCGCTACGCATCTCAGACCCAAATTCGGCTTTTGCCCCATTTTGGGACGCCGATTCCTTTCTTCCACCATTGATCGCAAAGGGCGTGCCACTCCCCGACCGCCGGGGCGCTCCACATGGTTTGTAGAATTTTAACAACTTTACCTAGGGTTTGGGCCGGCGCACGCACTATCTTAGGGTTTGAGAATCACCAGTGCCGCCGATCTCAGGTCGCTGACTTGAGCCGCCACAAGACCCGTTGACGGACTTCAGATCGAAAGCGGCACGAGAATCATATATTTGCTAGTGCCCACGAGTTTCCGAAGTCCGCGAGAGGATGTTGCGGCGATGGTGTGCGGACTTCGGAAAGCCGGCACTTGGCCCTGTCCCGAAACGAGGCGACCTTGACCTCTGCTGCCTTGCAAACCTCTGCGATCCTGGCGTCCCTCGGGCAAGCCACTTTCATCTGGGACATCGCCTCCGACGCCATCAGCTGGAGCGATCACGCCGGTGCGGTCTTTCCGGACATTCCGCAGACCCAACTGGCGAGCGGGACGGAATTCGCCAAGCTGATCGAGCCCGAGCGCGCAATCCGCTCCGACGCGCTGGCCCAGTCGCCGCCGACCCATGGCGAAGAGGGCATCCCCTACCGGATCGAATACGGCGTGCGCGCCAGCACCTCGGCCGCGGTGCTCTGGATCGAGGAAACCGGCTGCTGGTTCGCCGGCCCCGACGGCCGGCCGGCGCGCGCGCAGGGCGTCGTGCGCATCAACAATGAGCGCCACGCCCGGGAGGAGCAGCTGCTCAAACTGTCGCGGCACGACCCGTTGACCGGCGAGCTCAACCGCACCCACCTGATCGCAGCCCTTGCCGAAGCGATCGAGGAAGCGCAGCGCTACCGTTTCTCCAGCGCATTCCTCCTGATCGGCATCGATCACCTGGCGCGCATCAACGATGCCTTCGGTTTCGATGTCGCCGAGGGCGTCATTTCGGAAATCGCCCGGAGGATCCGTGCGCGCTTGCGCGGCGGCGATGTACTCGGCCGTTTCTCCGGCAACAAGTTCGGCCTGATCCTGAAGAACTGCACCGTCGAGGACATGACGATCGCGGCCGACCGCTTTCTGGCCGGGGTCCGCGACGAGGTGGTCCCGACCAGGTCCGGCCCGGTTTCGGTCACCGTTTCGATCGGCGCCGTCAGCCTGCCGCGCCATGCGCGCGATGCCGACGAGGCCATCAACCGGGCCCATGAAGCGCTCGACAGCGTCAAGCGCCGGCGCGCCGGTTCGTTCGCGGCCTGGCGCCCGAATGCGGCACGCGACGCCCAGCGCCGCGTCAACATCCGCGTCACGGACCAGATTGTCACCGCGCTCAATGAGCGCCGCCTGGTCCTGGCATTCGAGCCGGTCATGGCGGCGCACGCGAGAGAGACCGCGTTCTACGAGTGCCTGATCCGCATGGAGCAGGATGACGGCCGCATCCTGCTGGCGCCGGATATCGTCCCGGTGGCGGAGCGGCTCGGCCTGATCCGGCTGGTCGATCACCGCGTGCTGGAGCTCGTGGTGGCCGAACTCGTCAACTCGCCCGGCGTGATGCTCAGCCTCAATATTTCTCCCGATACGACGATGGATCCGGACTGGTGGTCGTCGATCGAGTCCATCATGGGCGCCCATCCCGGCGTCGCCGAACGGCTGATCGTCGAGATCACCGAGACGGTTGCGATCCAGGATATCGACGACGTGCGCGGTTTTGTCACGCGGTTGAAGAATTTCGGCAGCCGCATCGCCATCGACGATTTCGGCGCCGGCTACACCTCGTTCCGCAACCTGCGCAAGCTGGGCGTCGATATTGTCAAGATCGACGGTGCGTTCGTCCAAAACCTGACCCGGTCGGCCGACGATCGTGCCTTCGTTCAGACCCTGATCGACCTCGCGCGCCGGCTCGACATCAAGACCGTCGCCGAATGGGTTCAGGACGAAGAGGCCGCTAGCCTGCTGCGCGACTGGGGCTGCGACTTCATCCAGGGCCGACTGATTGGGCTCGCTTCCGCCGAGCGGCCGTGGAAGCCCGGCGGCGTTCCGTTGCCCGCCGCGGGATGAAGCAGGAAATCACTCTTCCTTCTTCGGTTCTTTCGACATGCGCTCGAGCCGATCCTGCATCTCTTTCATCTGCTTGCGCAGCTCCTCCATATCGTCCTCGCCGCCTGCGGGCTCGGTGGCCTTGTCCGGTACCATCGTGTTCAGCGGAGCGAACGGCTTGAACATCGAGAAGGTCTGCTGAAACAATTCCATGTTGCGGCGGACCTGCTCCTCGAGCTGTGCGAACGGGGTGCCGCTGAACGTGGTCTGCAACTGCTTGCGGAACTTCTCCTGCTCGCGCGTCAGCATGTCGATGGACTGCTCGAGATATTTCGGCACCACCATCTGCATGCTGTCGCCGTAGAAGCGGATCAGCTGTCGCAGGAAGGTCGTCGGCAGCAGGTTCTGCCCGGCCTTGTTCTCCTGCTCGAAGATGATCTGCGCCAGCACGGAGCGGGTGATGTCATCGCCGGTCTTGGCGTCGAAGACGAGAAAATCCTCGCCCTCCTTCACCATCGCCGCCAGGTCTTCCAGCGTCACATAGGTGCTCGTCCCGGTATTATAGAGCCGCCGGTTCGCGTACTTCTTGATGGTCGTAGGTTGGTCAGATTTCGCCATGAGCTCACACGTGCAAACCGAGGAGGGGGACACCCTGGGGGCACATTGCCGCAGGGCAAACGAGCTACGCGTCGCAACAAAATAAGCACTTTCAACGTGTTTCGGCTACCGTTTTGTGCACTACGGTTAATCCGGGCGTCCGATGGCCATGCAGCATGCCCGCAGCAACGCTGATTTGAATGCGCCGCAGCGAGTTTAGGGCCCGCGGCCAATTGACATGCCTCAATGTCGTTAACAGGATGGGAAAGCAAGATTGGACTGCCACTCCGGCGCCTGCCGATCTCGAGACACATCATAACAACATAAGGAGATGCCCATGTCAGACGATGTCGTCATCGTCAGCGCCGCCCGCACCCCCGTTGGAAGCTTCAACGGCGCCTTCGCAACCATGCCCGCTCACGACCTCGGCGCCATCGCCATCAAGGCTGCGCTGGAGCGTGCGGGCGTCGAGCCGGCGCGCGTCTCGGAGGTCATCATGGGGCAGATCCTGACCGCGGCGCAGGGCCAGAATCCAGCGCGCCAGGCTTCGATTGCCGCCGGCATCCCGGTCGAAAGCCCGGCCTGGGGCGTCAATCAATTGTGCGGCAGCGGCCTGCGCACCGTCGCGCTCGGCTACCAGGCGCTGCTCAACGGCGATTCCGAGATCGTCGTCGCTGGCGGCCAGGAATCCATGAGCATGGCGCCGCATGCGCAGTATCTGCGCGGCGGCGTGAAAATGGGGCCGGTTGATCTCGTCGACACGATGATCAAGGACGGGCTGTGGGACGCTTTCAACGGCTACCATATGGGCAACACCGCCGAAAACGTGGCCCGCCAATATCAGATTACCCGGCCGCAGCAGGACGAGTTCGCGGTTGCCTCGCAGAACAAAGCCGAAGCAGCGCAGAAGTCCGGCCGGTTCAAGGACGAGATCGTTCCGGTCACCATCAAGACCCGCAAGGGCGACATCGTCGTCGACGCCGACGAGTATCCGCGCCATGGCGCGACGCTGGACGCGATGGGCAAGCTCAAGGCGGCCTTCGAGAAGGACGGCACCGTGACCGCCGGCAACGCCTCGGGCATCAACGACGGCGCGGCGGCAGTGGTGCTGATGACGGCGAAGCAGGCGGCGAAAGAGGGCAAGAAACCGATCGCCCGCATCGTCTCCTGGGCCCATGCCGGCGTCGATCCAAAGATCATGGGCACCGGCCCGATCCCGGCCTCCCGCGCCGCGCTGAAGAAGGCCGGTTGGTCGATCGGCGACCTCGATCTGATCGAAGCCAACGAAGCCTTTGCCGCGCAGGCCTGCGCCGTCAACAAGGATCTCGGCTGGGATACCTCCAAAGTCAACGTCAATGGCGGCGCGATCGCGATCGGCCATCCGGTCGGCGCGTCCGGCGCGCGGGTGCTGGTGACGCTGCTGCATGAGATGCTGAAGCGCGATGCCAAGAAGGGGCTCGCCACGCTCTGCATCGGCGGTGGCATGGGCATTGCAATGTGCGTCGCACGCGATTGAGGGCGTCGCACGCGATTGAGTGCGTCGCACGCGATTGAGTGCGTCGCACGCGATGGACGGCTGCCGTTCATCGTTCGCGTTGCATTGAAGTTGAGACCATGCGCCCGGCATCTGCCGGGCGTTTTGGTCTTGATGTTTGTCAACCGGCTGGCTTTATTCGAGGCTTATTCATAAGGCCTCGACCAAAGGCCGGTGGAAGGGAAGGAAACGACATGGCACGTGTGGCGTTGGTGACGGGAGGGACGCGCGGGATCGGCGCGTCGATTTCCAAGGCGCTGAAGGCTTCGGGCTGCAAGGTCGCCGCGAACTATGGCGGCAACGACGCGGCCGCCGAAAAATTCAAGGCCGAGACGGGCATCCCCGTCTACAAGTGGGACGTGTCGTCGTTCGAGGCCTGCGCCGAGGGCGTCAAGAAGGTCGAGGCGGATCTCGGCCCGGTCGACGTGCTCGTCAACAATGCCGGCATCACCCGCGACGGCGCGTTTCACAAGATGACGATCGAGCAATGGAGTGCGGTGATCAACACCAATCTCGGCTCGCTGTTCAACATGACGCGCCCGGTGATCGAAGGCATGCGTGCGCGCAAATTCGGCCGTGTCATCAACATATCCTCGATCAACGGCCAGAAGGGCCAGTTCGGCCAGGTCAATTATTCGGCCGCGAAAGCCGGCGACATCGGCTTCACCAAGGCCCTTGCGCTCGAGAACGCCAAGGCCGGCGTCACCGTGAACGCGATCTGCCCCGGCTATATCAACACCGAGATGGTGCAGGCGGTGCCGAAGGACGTGCTGGAAAAATCGATCCTGCCCTTGATCCCGGTCGGCCGCCTCGGCGAACCCGAGGAGATTGCGCGCGCCGTCGTCTTCCTCGCGGCCGACGATGCAGGCGCCATTACCGGCTCGACGCTGTCGATCAATGGCGGGCAGTACATGGTGTGATGGTGAGATGTCATTCCGGGGCATGCGAAGCATGAACTATGGTGCGCAATTGCGCACCTGAGAAACTCGAGATTCCGGCTTCGCTCGGTATCCCTCGCGCCCCGGAATGACGACGTGACTCACCACACCGCGACCTTGATCGGACTGACTGCGATCCTGATGTGGTCGCTGCTTGCCGTGCTGACGGTTGCGACCGGCACGATTCCCGCCTTTCAGCTCGCGGCGATGACCTTTGCGATCGGCGCGCTGATTGGAGCGCTGACCTGGATCGGCCGCGGCGATGCCGTCCGCGCGCTGCGGCAGCGGCCGGTGGTGTGGCTGATCGGCGTCGGCGGCCTGTTCGGCTATCATGCGCTGTATTTCCTGGCGCTGCGTTTTGCACCGCCGGCCGAAGCTGGTCTTCTGAATTATCTCTGGCCGCTCCTGATCGTGCTGTTCTCCTCGCTTCTCCCGGGCGAGCGGCTGCTGGCGCATCACGTCATCGGCGCGGTGCTCGGGCTTGCCGGAACGGTGCTCTTGTTTCTCGGCAATGAGCGCAGCGGTTTTGCGCCAGGCCAGCTGCCGGGATTTGCCGCAGCATTCGTCGCGGCTTTCGTCTGGGCGACCTATTCGGTGCTGTCGCGCCGATTGAAATCGGTACCCACCGACGCGGTCGCCGGGTTCTGCCTGGCAACCTCCCTGCTTGCCGCGCTCGCGCATAGGCTGGTCGAGATCACCGTGTGGCCGGCGACGCCGACGCAATGGCTGGCGGTGATCGGGCTCGGGGTCGGGCCGGTGGGTGCCGCCTTCTACGCCTGGGACATCGGCATGAAGCGCGGCGACATCCGCGTGCTCGGCGCGGCCTCCTACGCGACGCCGCTGCTGTCGACCGGCTTTCTCATGCTGGCGGGCTTCGCCAGGCCGAGCCTAACCATTGCGCTGGCCGCGCTTCTGATCGCGGGCGGCGGGCTGGTCGCGGCGAAGGACATGTTTCGAATGCGTCTGTGACGTCATTTCCGGGGTGTGCGAAGCACGAATCATGGTGCGCAACTGCGCAGCTGAGAAGCTCGAGATTCCGGGTCTCGCGCGTGCACCAGCCCGGAATGACAGATCAACGCGGCTCCCAGCCCTTCGGCGCCAGCTCAAAACCGGCAAACTCGAATCCCGGCGCCACCGTGCAGCCGATCAGCGTCCAGTCGCCGGTCGTCTCGGCGGATTGCCAGGCCTGCGCCGGCACGATTGCCTGCGGCCGTTCGCCGGCCGAAAGATCGGAGCCGAGCCGCACGGTGTGGCCGGGGCAGCCCTCGTTGGCAGTCTTGAGGATGAGCGCGCTGCCGGCATAAAAATGCCAGGTCTCGACCGCATCGACGCGATGCCAGTGCGAGCGCTCGCCGCGCGCCAGCAGGAAATAGATCGCGGTCGACAGCGCGCGCCCGTTGGCGTCGACGCGCTTGTCGCGGAACGTCTCGCGATAATGCCCGCCTTCCGGGTGTGGCCTGAGTTCGAGGCGGGCGATGATGTCGGCGGCGGTCGCGGTCACTGCGCCCGACCTCACGACTTGTTCTTGCGTTCGCGCAATTCGCCGAACACCTCGGCGGCGCCTGCGCCCTTCATGTGCAACCTGCTCGCCACATCCGGATCGTCGGCACGCAGGAAGACGTTTGCCTTCTTTTCCTCACCGAGCAGCGACGGGATCGTCGGCTCGCTGGCGGCGCGCAGCCGGGCGACCTCCTCGGCACGGGCCTTCAGCGCGGCGTTGTCGGGCTCGATCTGAAGCGCGAATTTGACGTTGGAGGCGGTGTATTCGTGGCCGCAATAAAGCCTGAAATCGTCCGGCAGCGCCCGCAGCTTCAGAAGCGAGTCCCACATCATCGGATAGTTGCCCTCAAACACCCGGCCGCACCCGATCGAGAACAGCGTATCGGCCGCGAACAGCGCCTTGTCGGTGTCGAACACATAGCTGATGTGGTCGAGCGTATGGCCAGGCGTTTCCAGCACCCGCGCGAGCAGGCTGCCAACCTTGACGACGTCCCCATGCGCCACGCGCAGATCGACATTGGCGATCCTGGTCGATTTGTCGTGCGGCCCCGTGACGCGGCAGCCGTATTTCTGTTTCAGTTCCGCAATGCCGCCGACATGGTCGTGATGGTGATGGGTGACCAGAATATCCGTCAGTCGCCAGCCTTCCTCATCGAGCGCGTTGATGATGGGGGCAGCTTCCGGCGCGTCGATCGAGGCAGTGGCGCCTGTGTCGGGGTCGTGGACCAGATAGCCGAAATTGTCGGACAGGCAGGGGAACAGGCGGATTTCGGCGGCCATGATATCCTTCCCGATGCCCTCCCATGGGGGAGGGCTGATCACGGCTTGAGAGATATGGCGTTAACGCTCATCGCGCAACGCAATATTCCGCGCGCGGCCCAGACGTGAGGCGCCTTAGAATCGTGTTAGAATAATGACATGAGCATCGATGTCATCGACCTGCGCGACTTCTATTCGCGGCGCCTCGGCATCGTGGCGCGGCAATTGATCAATCGCGGCATCCGGAGGCATTGGCCTCATGCGGATGGTATGCGCGTGCTCGGGATCGGCTATCCCACCCCTTATCTCGGCCTGTTCCGCGAGGATGCGGAACGTTGCGTGGCCTTCATGCCGGCGGCGCAGGGTGTATTGAAATGGCCGACCGCGCGGCCGACGCTCGCAACCCTGGTCGATCAGTTTGCACTGCCGCTGCCGGACGCCGCGGTCGACCGCATCCTCCTGGTGCATGCCCTGGAAATGTCGGATGATCCCGCCGCGCTGTTGCGCGAGGTGTGGCGGGTGCTGGCGCCGTCGGGACGGGTGATCGCCGTCATCCCGAACCGGCGCGGAGTGTGGACCCGCACCGACAACACGCCGTTCGGCCATGGCCGGCCCTATTCGCGTTCGCAGATCACGCAGCTGTTGCGGCAGACCTGGTTCACGCCCGCGGCGTGGAGCGAGGCGCTGTTCATGCCGCCGGTCGCGGGCGGCTGGTTCCTGCGCTCGGCGATGGCGTGGGAGCGCGCCGGCGCGTCGCTCTCGCTGCCGTTTGCCGGCGTTCACATCGTGGAGGCCACCAAGCAGGTCTATCGCGCGATCCCCGCCTATCGTGAGCGCACGCGGCTCATACCGGCGCTGAAGCCGGTGCTGGTGCCGTCGTCGACGGCAACAAGGGGGTGATGTTTCGTGCCGCGGGAGTTTCTCCACCCTCCAGGGGAGGGTGGAGACCGCATTCGGGATAGCGCGTCGCGCTATTCGTTGCCTGGATTGAAATCGTCACTCTGCACGGCGGGGGCAGGGGCCATCCCGTCCGGCCGCGGCCCATGCGGCCGGCGCCGCCGGCGCGGATAGCGCTCGCCACCGCCGCCACCCTCGAAGCCGCCCGAACCGCCATTGATCTGCGGCTGCGGCCCAGTGATGAACGACGGCAACCGGTCGACGCCGCCATTGTCGAGCGCCGGCTGGGGTTGCGGCTGCGGCTGATATTGCGGCTGCGGACGATGCTCGCGCTGCTCGCGATGTTCGCGCGGCTGCTGCTGGTCGCGCTGATAAGGCTGGTTGTCGCGATCGCGATCACGCTGGTTGTTGTCGCGCATATAGGGCTGCGGCTGCGGAGCGACGAAGCCCGGCTCCTGGCCGAAGCTCGAAAAACCCTCGTCCTCGTCCTCATTGTCGTCTGTCGCGACGACTTCGTCCTGGCGCGGTTGCGGCTGGTTCTGGCGGAATTGCTCCTGGGCCGCGGCGATCAGGCGGAAATAATGCTCGGCGTGCTGGTAGTAGTTCTCGGCGGCGATCGGATCGCCCGAAGAGCGCGCATCGCGCGCGAGCTGAACGTATTTCTCCGCGACATGCGAGGCGGTACCGCGAATCTTGATGTCCGGTCCGTTTGATTCGAAGACCCGGGTCATCGGGTTCTGGCCGCGCCGATTGTTGTTGTTGTTGTTGTTATTGTTGTTGCGGTTGCGCATCCGCTTGTTGTTCTGACCGTTTCTCATGTTCTGCCTTTATTCCAGCCCTGAGTTAAAAGCCTTGGGAATTGATGACGCGATGCTCTGTTGTGCCAACGACAACGCACACCGGCACGCAAGGTCGCGATGCCGCTCCAAGTCCTTGAGTCCAAGTCCTTGAGTCCAAGTCCTTGAATCCAAGTCCTGACGTTGTCGCCCTGATGTTGTCGTCCTGACGTTGTCGTCAACCTTCGCGTTCGGCAAGCACGCGTTCCCCACCCGCCTGCGCCACCGCCAGCGAATCCTTCATTGCGCCTGCCGCAACAGGCCCGGTTTTCTTGCGTAAGTCGTCAAGCGCAACAAGTCAGGCTTTCGTTCGCTTTGCGGTCGGCGGCGGCGTAGCTCTTGAAGCTATCGCGCTCAAGTGAACCGACGTTTTGGAACCTTTCAACCGGGCGGCTCTCGCTCCTGAGAACTCTGGCTTTCACCCGTCGCGTTACGGGGCCTGCACCGATGTTGAGCGGAACGTAGTCGCTCCCGCGGAATATTCCAAGTGGTTTTTTACGTCCCAACCCGGCTTTTATGGCGGCGATTTTCGGCCTGCCACGGCCCGCAAAACGCCCCCGAGATCAGCCCTCGGCTCAGGTGTCGTGGTTAATTCGGCTGCCCGCATCAAACCTGTGATCCCAGTCATTTGGCCCTGCCCCGCCTCGACCACAAGGGCCCCCCCGGGGGCCAGAAGTCGCACCGCATCGGGAATCAGGGCGCGGTAGGCGTCAAGCCCGTCGGCGCCGCCGTCCAGCGCCCGATGCGGATCGTGGTCGCGCACCTCGGGGTCGAGCCGAGGGATGTCCTGTGAGGGAATATAGGGCGGATTGGAAACGACCAGGTCGAATGGCCCGGACAGTGCCGCTCCATAGTTGCAATTTATGAAAAAGGCACGCGAAGCGAGCTCGAGGTCGACCGCATTGCGGTGCGCGCTCCGAAGCGCGGCGAGGCTGATATCGGTGCCGACGCCGATCGCGCCGGACAATTCGGTCAGCAGCGCGAGCAGGATGGCGCCGGAGCCGGTGCCGATATCGAGAATTCGCGGCGCCTGGCCGTGATGAGGCATCTCCGAGAGCAGCTTGAGCGCGAGCTCGACGACCGTTTCGGTGTCCGGCCGCGGCACCAGCGTCTCCGCGGAAAGTTTTAGCGGCAGGCTCCAGAACTCCTTCTCGCCCAGGATGCGCGCGACCGGCTCGCGTGTCAGCCGGCGACGCACGAGTTCGTCGAGACGATCGGCCTCGGTTGTCGTGAGCGTCCTGCGCGCGGCCGAGATCATGCCGGTGAGATCGAGGCCGAGTGCCGCGCCGAGCAAAAGCCGCGCATCGAGTTCGACCGAATCGATGCCTGCGGATTTGAGCCGCGCCGCGACGTCGCGCCGCGCGGCTTCGATGGTCTGTCCGGCGAAGGGCGAATTCAAGCCGCCGCACCCTGGGCGGCGAGCTGGGCAGCCTGGTGCTCCGTCGTCAGCGCGTCGATCAGTTCGCCGAGGGATTCGCCCGAGATCACCTCCGGCAGCTTGTACAGGGTGAGGTTGATGCGGTGGTCGGTGACGCGGCCTTGCGGGAAGTTATAGGTGCGGATGCGCTCGCTGCGGTCGCCGGAGCCGACCTTCTCGCGGCGGTCGGCTGAGCGGGCCGCGTCGACGCGCTGGCGCTCGGCGTCATAGATGCGCGAACGCAGGATGTTCATGGCGGACGCCCGATTCTTGTGCTGCGAGCGGCTGTCCTGCATCATCACCACGATGCCGGTCGGAAGATGGGTGATGCGGATCGCCGATTCGGTCTTGTTGACGTGCTGACCGCCGGCGCCCTGCGCGCGCATCGTCTCGATGCGCAGATCGTCGGTCTTGATCTCGACATCGACATCCTCGACTTCGGGCAGCACGGCGACCGTCGCGGCCGAGGTGTGGATGCGCCCCTGCGTCTCGGTGTCGGGCACACGCTGCACCCGGTGCACGCCGGATTCAAACTTCAATTTGGCGAAGGCGCCGCGGCCCTGCACCTCGGCGATGATTTCCTTGTAGCCGCCCACGGTGCCTTCGCTGGCGGAGATCACCTCGACCTTCCAGCCCTGGAGGCCAGCGAAGCGCTCATACATGCGGAACAGATCGCCCGCGAACAGCGACGCCTCGTCACCGCCCGTGCCGGCCCGGATTTCCAGCACCACGTTGCGGTCATCCATCGCGTCCTTGGGCAGCAATGCGACACGGATCTCCTGCGCGAGTTCGCCGCGGCGCGCCGTCAACGTGTCGCGCTCGGCTTCCGCCATCGCGCGCATCTCGCCATCCGTTGCAGGATCCGATATCAGCGCCTCGGTCTCGCTGAGTTCTTTGACGACAGCGCGATAAGCCTTCACCGCGTCGATCAGCGGATTGAGCTCGGACAGCTCGCGGGTGATCTGCACGTATTTGTCGGACGCGACCTGGCCAAGCAGCTGCGCCTCGAGCGAGGCATGATGGGCCAGGAGGACGTCAAGTTTGGCTTCGGGCAGCATCGACATGGTCTGGGTCTCGTCAGGCGATGGAGCATGATCCGGAAAGTGCGAAGCGGCTTTGCGAAAAGATCATGCTCAAACAAAAACCCAAAGCGTGATGGCGCGGAGATCTGAAGCCATCTCGCTTTAGGCGGGCGGCGGTCCGTCGGCGGCGGACTCGCTACAACGGCAATCCCTCGGCCTCGGCGAATTCGGTCAGTTTCTGGCGGATCGAGACGGTGCCGGCGGGCGTCTCCAGAAGCTGCGACATCATCGCCTCCGCGCGCCTGGCATCGAGCTCGATGATCATCGCCTTGACCGCGCCGAGTGCGGTTGCAGACAACGACAAGGAACGGTAGCCGAGCGCGATCAGCGCCAGCGCGCCGATCGGCTTTGAGGCCATCTCGCCGCACAGCGAGGCGGACTTCCTGGCGGCCTTTGCCTTGGTGACGATCTCGCGCAGCACGCGCAGGATCGGCGCCGACAGCGTGTCGAACCGGTCGGAGACCTTGGCATTGCCGCGGTCGACCGCGAACAGGAACTGGAACAGGTCGTTGGAGCCGACCGAGACGAAGTCGACCTTCCTGAGCAGCTCGTCGAACTGGTACAGCAGCGCCGGAACCTCGACCATGGTGCCGATATCGATGCGTTCCGGCAGCGCGTGGCCGTGCTGGCGCAGATAGGTCAGCTCGCGCTCGACGATGGCCTTGGCCTGATCGAATTCGGCGACCTCGGAAATCATCGGAAACATGATGCGGAGCGCCCGGCCGCCGCCGGCGCGCAGCAGCGCGCGGATCTGGCCGCGGAGCAGGCCCGGCCGGTCGAGCCCGAGCCGGATCGCCCGCCAGCCCAGCGCCGGATTCTCCTCGATCACCGTCTCCATATAGGGCAGCGCCTTGTCGCCGCCGATGTCGAGGGTGCGGAAGGTCACGGGCTTGTGGCCGGCCGCATCCAGCACCGTGCGGTACAGCGCAAGCTGGTCGCTCGAGCGCGGCAGCGCCTGGCCGACCATGAACTGCAGTTCGGTGCGGAACAGGCCGATGCCGGCCGATCCGGTGTCGTCGATATGCGGCAGGTCGATGGCGAGGCCCGCATTGATCATCAGCTCGACCGGCTGGCCGTCCTTGGTGACGCAGGGCTTGTCGCGCAACTCGACATACTGGGCCTGCCGTCGCGCGCGAAAGCGCACGCGCTCGGCATAGGCCGATTCGATTTCCGATGACGGGCGGACATAGATCGAGCCCGAGGTGCCATCGACGATGATGGCGTCGCCGGGATCGGCGATCCCAGGCGCGTTCGGCACTTCGCCGACCGCGGGAATGCCGAGCGCGCGCGCCACGATCGAGACGTGGGAGTTGGCGGTGCCTTCCTCCAGCACCAGCCCGCGCAGCCGCTTGCGATCGTAGTCGAGCAGCGCCGCGGGCCCCATCGCGCGCGCGATCAGGATGGCGTTATCGGGCAATTTTTCGCGCGCGGGGGCATGATCCTGGCCGACCAGTTGCCGCAGCAGGCGGTAGCCCAGATCTTCGAGATCGTGCAGGCGTTCGCGCAAATAGGGGTCGGTGGAGCGCAGCATTCGCGCGCGGGTGTCCGACTGCACGCGCTCGACCGCGCCTTCCGCGGTGAGGCCCGTGGCGACCGCCTCGTGCAGCTTGTGCGACCAGCCCTGGTCGTTGGCGAACATGCGATAGGCTTCCAGCACGTCGCGGTGCTCGCCGCCTTCGGCGACGTCGCCGCGCTCCAGCATGCGGTCGAGGTCGCTGCGCAGCTTCAGGAGCGCGGCGTCGAGCCGCTTCAATTCCTTCGGCAGGTCCTCGGCGATGTAGTTGTTGATGACGACGCGCGGCTCGTGCAGAACCACATGGCCGAGCGCGATGCCGTCGGACAGGATGGTGCCGGTCTTGTGCAGCGAGTGCCGCGCGGCGGGCTCGGCGCCCGGCTGGGCCAGCGCGGCAAGCTCGCCGGAGGCGATCATCTCGGCCAGCACCATCGCGGTGGTCTGCAGCGCCTCGACCTCCTCCTCGACATAGGTGCGCTTGGCGCGGTTCTGCACCACCAGCACGCCGAGCGTGTTGCCGGCGCGCAGGATCGGCACGCCGAGGAAGGAGTGATAGATCTCCTCGCCCGTCTCGGGTCGGAACGAAAAAGCCGGGTGGCTCTGGGCGTCGCTCAGGTTGAGCGGCGTTGCCTCGCTCGCGACGAGGCCGACCAGGCCCTCATGGGCGCTCAGCACCGTGCGGTGCACGGCGGTGCGATTCAACCCCTCGGTGGCGTAGAGTTCGAGAGTATTGTCGATGCGCAGCACGTAAACCGAGCAAACCTCGGCGACCATGTTGGCCGCGATCAGGACCACGATCTTGTCCAGTCGCTCCTGGGCGCTGACTTGCTCCGCCATGGTTTCGCGAAGCCGTCTCAACAGGACGCGGGGACCACCCGACGTGCTTCGCATCTGCATCAGTCCCCTTCCTAGAAGCCAGCCCGGCGCGTGGCCGGAATCTGGCGCTGACTTCGAGAAAAACTACAGTTTTATTCAACCGCCGCCATCGACATTCGCAAAATGCGAACGGCGGCCACTCGAGCGAATGTCAGATTCACCGCACCCCGGCCGTATAGCGAATTGACGCTTGTTTTGCCAAGCAAAACGCCTGCCAAAGCACAGTTCGAGGAACTTCGTCGTCAATGCCGATTTTGCGCCTGCGAAGCGCTCGCGCCGCGGGCGTTCCTTCCCGCTCGGAGAGCCGATGGAGATGGCTATTCTAAGCCTGATCCAGCCCGTACAGCGTATGTAAGGTACGGACCGCAAGCTCGGTATAGGCCGCATCGATCAGGACCGAGAATTTGATCTCGGAGGTGGTGATGGCACGGATGTTGATATTGCGCCCGGCGAGCGCGGCGAAGGCCTTGGCGGCGACGCCGGCGTGGCTGCGCATGCCGCTGCCGATCACGGACACTTTGGAGACGTCGGTCGCGGTGTCGAGCCGCGCATAGCCGATCTTGCCCTTGGCCGCGGTGATGGTGTCGCGGGCGCGGCTGTAGTCCGAGGCCGGCACGGTGAAGGTCAGGTCGGTGGTCTTGCCGTCCTCCGATACGTTCTGCACGATCATGTCGACATTGATGTTGGCCTCGGCCAGCGGTCCGAAGATCGAGGCCGCCACGCCCGGCTTGTCCTCGATCTGGCGCAGCGAAATCTGGGCCTCGTCCTTGGAGAACGCGATGCCGGTGACGACGTGGCTTTCCATGATTTCCTCCTCGCTGCAGATCAGCGTCCCTGGCGGCTGGTTGGCGTGCGGGTCGATATCCTCCGGCTTGTCGAAGCTGGAGCGGACGAAGATCGGCATGTTGTGAACCATGCCGAGTTCGACCGAGCGGACCTGCAGCACCTTGGCGCCGAGCGAGGCCAGCTCCAGCATGTCCTCGAATGCGATCTTGTCGAGCCGGCGCGCCTTCGGAACCACGCGCGGGTCGGTGGTATAGACGCCGTCGACGTCGGTGTAGATGTCGCAGCGGTCGGCGCGGATCGCGGCCGCGATCGCCACCGCCGAAGTGTCCGACCCGCCGCGCCCGAGCGTCGTGATCCGCCCGGTCTGCGGATTGATGCCCTGGAAGCCGGCGATCACGGCGACCTCCTTGCGGTCCTTGAAACGCTTCATCAGCTCCGCCCCCTCGACGTCGAGGATCCGCGCCGAAGTGTGGGCATCGCTGGTCTTGATCGGGATCTGCCAGCCCTGCCAGGAGCGGGCCTGAATACCCATGTTCTGCAGCACGATCGCAAGCAACCCCGAGGTGACCTGCTCGCCCGACGCCACCACGGCGTCATATTCGCGCGCATCATGCAGGGCCGAGGCTTCGCGGCACCACTCCACCAACTCGTTGGTCCTGCCGGACATGGCCGAGACCACCACGGCCACATCGTGGCCGGCGTCGACCTCGCGCTTCACATGGCGCGCGACATTGCGGATGCGTTCGATGTTGGCGACGGATGTGCCGCCGAATTTCATCACGAGGCGGCTCATGACGAGGTGTTCGTTCCTTCGATACGATATTTTTTTACCCGCGGGAAACCGTAGGCGACTGGGCTGAAACGCGCGTATACATAGCGCGGCGCCCGGGGGCAAGCCGGTTCCTGGGGTTCGGCGGTGCGCGTAAAAGAGGGCGAGGTATGGGACGGTATATCGACGAGATCCTGCAACCCGGCGAGAAAGTCCTGTATTCGACCAACGCGCATTGGATATTCTATCTGCCGGCCATCGGGACCTGGATCCTGGCGTTGATCCTGGTCATCGGGTCCCGGGAGACCACCGTCCAGGGTGTGGTTCTCATCGCGCTGGCAGCCGCCGCGGTGGTCGCGCTGGTGGCGCTGTATTTGACCGTGAAGGCCTGGTTCCACCGCCTGACCACCGAGACCGACGTGACCAATCGGCGCGTTGTCCACAAGACCGGATTCATCAAGCGGCGCACCTTCGAGATCGCGCTCGACAAGGTCGAGAGCGTCGACGTCGACCAGAGCGTCATGGGACGGATCTTCGACTACGGCAACGTAACCATCCAGGGCGTCGGCGAGGGCAGGGAGACGATTGCGACGATCGCCTCTCCGCTGGCGTTCCGCAACGCCATCACCGCGCGCTAGGAAACTCGAACCATGGCCATGTCACAGGACTCCCGCACCACGGCACAGGGTGGACCTGGCTCGACGGTCGATCCGGCCGAGATCGACAAATTCTCCAAACTGTCGGCCGAATGGTGGGACCCCAAGGGCAAGATGGCCCCGCTGCACAGAATCAATCCGTTGCGGCTCGCCTATATCCGCGATTCCGCCTGTCGCAAGTTCGAACGCAACGCCAAGAGCCTGAACTGCCTCAACGGCCTGCGCATGCTCGACATCGGCTGCGGTGCGGGCCTGTTGTGCGAACCGTTCACCCGGCTCGGGGCTGACGTGATCGGGATCGATCCGTCGGCGACGAACATCGCGGCGGCCCGCCTGCATGCGGAGAAAGGCCACCTGTCGATCGATTATCGCAATACCACCCTGGAAGACATGGATGCGCGCGAGCGCTTCGACATCGTGCTGGCAATGGAGGTGGTCGAGCACGTCACCGATGTCGGCGCCTTCCTCGGCCGCTGCGCGGCGATGCTCAAGCCCGGCGGGATGATGGTGGCTTCGACCTTGAACCGCAACTTGAAGAGTTTTGCGCTCGCGATCGTCGGCGCCGAATATGTGCTGCGCTGGCTGCCGCGCGGCACCCACCAGTGGAGCAAGTTCGTCACCCCCGACGAACTCACTCGCCACCTGCTCGACAACCGCCTCGTCGTCACCGAGCAGACCGGGGTCGTCTACAATCCGTTTACCGACAAATGGGGCCTCTCCGCTG
>Ga0210408_10002599_pt1 | contig 17432 bp, 14 predicted proteins | sample IncBWH4MmetaG_FD_155471 | JGI IMG/M metagenome (GOLD analysis project Ga0210408, IMG submission 155471) | Forest soil microbial communities from Barre Woods Harvard Forest LTER site, Petersham, Massachusetts, United States - Inc-BW-H-4-M | ecosystem: Environmental > Terrestrial > Soil >...
TGCGCATTCTCCCCAAGCGGTTCTCTCTGCCGTTGGAAACCTGGATCACCATGCACGAAGACCTGCGCGACAGTCCACGTTGCAGGGTCACCTTCGACGCACTCGTGGAGGGTCTGCAGAGACACGTCGGTTAGAATCCTCCTGTTGTGCGTGGCGCTCGGCGATCCTGGATCACGACGCATCGGTGGGCTTCCACGTGGAGTCTGAGCCGTAGCGGACCATCGCCCTGGCGATTGTCGCCGTGTCGGGGCCAAGATCCTTCTCGCGCACCACCTCGTCGCGGTTGACGATGAATGTCATCACGCCTGAGGAGTGGTACTCCGCAGGATAAGCAATGACAGCGAAGCTGTGGTCTGTGCCGGCCAGAGTGCGGAAATAGTAGCCACGAATGGGGCCAGCCGGGTCACCGTTTTTTGCGGCGGCGAGGACTACGGCGACCGCGCGATCCTGCGCATCCCGCGGATGATTTTCCATGGCGACAATCGCCCGGCTGAGGGCGATTGCCGTCAGTTCGTTCTCGCCGATGCGCCGGAACTGTATCTCCCGCCGGCCGGCCTCAGTGTCAAAGCGCCACAGCCCGCTCTGGGAGACGAGTGGTATCGGGAACGGCCAGTTCTCGGCGCCGACGAATAGGAGCACGAGGCCCTTGCTCCCCCGCGCCAGGCGGTGCATTTGCCGGTATTTCTGGGCGAATTGATCCCGATCGAGTTTGTCCTGGAGCTCATCGTCCGAGTTGGTGAGCTCGGTTCCCCCTCCCAGGATGTGCGCCAGCGCCCGCTCATCGTGATTCTCGACCGCCAGAAAGACTGCACTGGCTGCCGCCTCGGGGGACTCGAACGTTGTCTGGTTTGAGGCCGCAGCAGCCAGAGAAGGTCGCACAGATACCGCGAGCAGTAGGACCCCCAATGCGATGCTCGCGAAGAATGCGCGCAAGTGAAACTTTTCCAAACTGATCATTCTGACAAGCACAATTCTCTCCTTCGTTGTTGCTGCCGTAGTGTTGGCGTCATGTCTCACCGATGAACGCCGCCACCATGGAAGCCTCCGCCGCCGAAGCTGCCGGCATGGAAGCCGCCCGCGTGCATTCCGCCGCCGACACTGGCTTGTCCCCGCGCGGAATACGCACCGACCACACCACCATGATTGAAGCCACCGAACGCATCGGTGTGGATGCCGGGTGTTCCGTGGTCAGCAAATCCGGCGTATCCGGGGTCGCCGCCAGCAAAATTGGCATGTCCCAAATCAGCGTGACCAGGACCGGCGTGACCAAGATCGGGATGGCTGAAGGCCCCGTGATCCGCATGTCCGAGAGCTCCATGCCCCGGGTCGAGGTGCTGGAAAGTGGGACTGCGGGAAACGTAGGGATGATGGTGAAACCATACCGAATGCCGGTGCCAATCGGCGTCCCAGTGGTGCCAGCCCCAGCCAAAGCCCGCGAGGAAGCCGATGCCGATGCCTACACCGAAATACACCCCGGGCGAGTCGGCAACGACGCCCGTCCAACCGGGGTAAAGCGCGACAGGCGCACCGTAGACGACCCACGGATCATACCGCGGCACGTACACGACATCGGGGCTTGCCGGTTCGACCACGATCGTCTGCCCGTCGTCCGTTACGGACTGCTGAGGGGTGCTCTCCAGATACCCCGCCTGCTGAGCTCGACCACGCATCACCTGAATGGCAGCGAGAATACTCTGCGATTCGCTGACGTAGGCCTCGCCGAGAGCGGACGTCCAGGCAAGATTGGTATCCATCATGGCAAGCACCGAAGGAAACTGCGTGACAGCCTTGACGCTCGGATCCCAGGATTGCGAGTTCACAGCCTGAGCAAGTGCCGGGCCTTTCAAACTCGAATTCTGCTGCATCCACCGGTCTGCCTCGACGACTTGTGTGGGATAAGTCGAGGCGGCAAGGACCTGCGCAAGCAACGCGTCGGGATACAATGCAATCGGTGCGACCAGTCGATCCAGATCGTCCGCCGATTGCGAGGCACTCTGAACCGTGTCGCGCGCGGCCGGCACCGGCGCCTGGTCGCTACGCGTGGTCGCCGGCGCAGAGGCCTCAGTAGCACATCCGACTTGCACGGAAGTGAGGACGAGCAGGCCAGAAATACCGATTGCGAGAACGTGCCGTGGCGATTTCATGAGCGTTTCCCAGTGTGTTCGCAGTCCGTATGCCGTTTCGTCAGCGACCGCTGCTGCCCCCAGCGGCGCTGCCCGCGCGCTCCAACTCGAGCTGATCCGACACCGAGATGACGCCGGGAACGTGGCTCGCGACGCGCTCCGCCTGGACTATCGAAGCGTTGCTCCAAACGTAACCGCTGAGGCTGACCTTGCCGTCGTCGGCCTGAACGTCCACGTGCCGGAAGAAATGCAGCGGATCGTTATCGAGCGCGTTCTCCACCTTATCGGCCAGCACGGAATCGGCTTGGATCTGAGCTGCGGATTTCGGGGACGTACTGGCGCACGCCGCGGTGAGTAGCAGTACCGAAAGCCCCGCTAACAGCCGGGGACGGTTTGCGTGAAAAAAAGTGTTCATTGCGATGACTCCTGTTGATCGCAGACGGCTACCGCCCTGCATGGGAGAGGACTCTGCACGCTCACTCTCGCGCGTCGATATCAAATCAACACTTGCTCCGTTTCAGCTGTGACATCGGGCGTTCGCCTCGATGGTCTCGCTGCCGATTCGGACCGGCGGATCGAGTCGAGGGCGCTCGCGACGGACTATGGGCTGACGAGAGCCACGTGCGTACGGCAGCGTCTGCGGTCGCGAGGATGCGTAGCGCGGCAGGAAATAGCGTAGAACGATGCTGCGCAGACGAACTGCCCACTCACGACGCGGCCCCTGGGCCGGGTGCGTAGTGCTGCCGCTATCGAGCGAATGTTCCGCCTATCCAGGTCGAATGTCGGAGCCTGCGTCGCTCAATAGACCTTCTCGACAGGAGCGTTGAAGCAGTAGCCGATACCGCGCTCGGTAAGGATATATACGGGATGAGAGGGATCGGCCTCGATCTTGCGGCGCAGGCGCATGATCTGTACATCGACCGCCCGATCGTAGACTTCGTTATCGTACACGCGGCTCGCCTCGATCAGCTGATCGCGGGTCAGCACGCGCTGCGGCGAAGCGAGGAGTGCTGCGAGCAGGTTGAATTCACCGGTGGTGAGCTCGATCCGATTTCCGCCCTTGCCGGCGAAGCGTCTGGTGCGCAGATTGAGCTCGAATTCGCCGAAACGAAGGGCACGGATGTCCGCCCCACGAGTCTGCGCGGGCGTCGCCGCCTTGGCGCGCCGCAGGACGGTGCGGACGCGCGCCAGGAGCTCCCGCGGACTGAAGGGCTTGGTGAGATAGTCATCAGCGCCGAGCTCGAGCCCCATGACACGGTCGGCTTCGTCCCGGACGCCGGTCAGCATGATGAGCGGAATGACGGATTCGCTACGCAGACGGCGCGCGATCTCCATACCGTCCTCGCCAGCGAGACGCAGGTCGAGGACCACGAGATCGATCGCCGCATCCTCAAGGATACTGGACATCTCTGCCCCGCTCGCGGCGCTACTGACACGCAAGCCATTCTCGGCGAAATACTCGGTCAGGAGCTCGCGAATGCTGGGGTCGTCGTCGACGATGAGGATGTGCGGCTGACTCGAATCCGGCATGACTGCCACCCTCGCTGTCGTGCATTGCAAATTTAGCATAGCGTCGCCCTTCCCGGGGCTGGTGCTTGGCTGTATCTACCCTGTAACCCGCGGCCCGATGACCGCCTGAACCGCCGCCAACAACTCACTGCGTCGCAGTGGCTTGGCCATGACGCGCGCTACGCCGAGCGCCCGCGCAGTAGCCCCATCGGAGGAGAGGCCAGAGCGGGCTTGGCTGCAAAGGGCGATGATCGGTGTCTCTGGGTGAAGCTGCTGCACGCTGCGTATCAGTGCGCCGCTGTTCTGTTTAGGCATGCGGAGGCTTGCGATCACCAGAGCCACGCCGGCGGGCAGATCAGAGGGCGAGGCTGACTCCTGCACGGTATACCCAGCCCCGCCGAGCCATTCCCGAATGAGGGCGTACATCAGATCGTCGCGCTCGTAGATTGCAATGTTTCCCATGACTGCTCGCGTGATCGCGTCGGCGCACCGACCGCTGGTCCTTGCACAGCATTCGACCCGAGGGGCGTTCGGGCCGCATTTCAACCGGTAGGGCCTGTATTTCAGCTGAAGCGCCGATCGAGCCCGGTCGCGCCGGCGGTGCCCGAGAGATGTTCAGGCGGCGCGTGCGCTCAACACCTTGGCAAGGGAATCGGCCAGATCATTCTTTTGCAGCGGCTTGCGCAGAACATCGCTCACCCCGGCAGCCGCGGCGCGCTCGGGGAGATCAGCTCCGCCGTGACCTGTCATCAATATGATGGGTACGCCCGGCCTCAACACGCTGAGCTCCCGGGCGAGCTGCGTTCCTTGCAGATCGGGCATCACTTCATCGGTCAGGATCGCGTCGAAGCGATCGGCGTTGCTTTTGAAGGCGCGCAGCGCGGCGGTGCTCGATGCGAACCCCACCGGTTCGTATCCGAGCTCGCTCAGGATCTCTTCGGTGAGTGACAAGAGTGCGGGCTCGTCGTCGACGACCATGACGGTCTCGCGATCGCCGCGGCGCGGATCGCGAGGCTCCTGCGACGCCGGCTTCGCGGATTCGGAAGCTCGCGGCAGCCAGATGCGGAAGGTTGTCCCTTTGCCCGGCGCAGTCGAGACCTCAATAGCGCCCCCGAGATCCACGACAATCCCGTGCACGAGCGAGAGACCGAGACCGGTACCCTCGCCGACGCGTTTCGTGGTGAAGAAGGGATCGAAGATGCGATCCACGAACTCCGCCGGAATGCCGGTCCCCGAATCGCTCACGGTCAGGCGAAGGTAGTCACCGGCGGCAAGCCGTGCACGGCTGAGTGAGAGGGGGGTTTCGAGCCGGACGGGCTCGAGGGCGACGCGCAGCACTCCTCCCTGCGGCATCGCCTGCAGCGCGTTCGTGCACAGATTCATCGTCACCTGATGAAGATGCGTCTCATCGCCGATGACCGCGGCATTGCCAGCGGACAGCTCCTTCATCAAACGAACGTTCGGAGGCAGAGACGCCCGTAACAGCTCGAGCGTCTCCGCGACCACTGACTCGATATGGACCGGTACCCGCTCGGCGAGACCCGTTCTGCTGAAACCCAGGATGCGCTCGAAGAGAACTCGGGCGCGGCCGGCGGCCTGCATGATGTTATCGAGGTAGCGCCGCAGCGAGCTGCCCTCGGGTGCCTTTTGCTGCGCGAGCTCGCCATAGCCGACGATGGCGCCGAGTATGTTGTTGAAGTCGTGTGCGATGCCGCCGGCGAGGGTCCCGATGGCCTCCATCTTCTGCGATTGGCGCAGCGCCTGATCAGCCTGCTCGATGCGTCGCAGCTGTCGCACCAGCGCACAGATCGTCAGTGTTCCGAGAAGCGCGAGAACTATGGTGCGCAGGGCGCCGTGCATCGCCTCCTGATAGGCGCCGCCGAGCGCCGCGGCCTCATTGCGCGTGGCGAGGACGATGAGGGGCGTGGAGCGAACACGGGCGATGGCGGCGAACTCCCGCTCGCCATCGATCGGGCTCTTGATGCGAGCGGCCCGGCCGGGGCTGAGCGCGGCGAGCGCCGCAAAGGTCTGACCCACCAGCACCGGCGCGGCGGGACTGCGCACCAGCAGCGTGCCGTCCTCGCGCAGCAGCTGTATGGCGATCTTTCCTTTGAGGTTCACCGCGGCGTAGAGCTGGCTCAGATCGTCAAGATCGACGCGAGCGCTGACGATACCGACGAACTGTCCCCGGTCGTCCTCGAGCCTTCGCGACAGCAGGACTGCGGTGCGACCATCGGAGCGCGTGACCAGCGGCTCACTGACAAAGAGGCCCGACGCTGTGCGCTGCTGCTGCGCGCGGAAGTACGAGCGGTCGGAGACATCATTGCCCCGTCGGTCGAGCTCGCTGGAGGAGTAGCGCAGGATCCCCTGCGCATCGATGATCCGCAGCGAGCGCAGCTGCGCCATACCCGCCGCGCGGCTTGCGAGGAACTGATCGATCCTCTCGGGCGGCGCTGCCGCGTGCGAGGGATACCAGCGCACGATGTCCTGCTGGATAGAATCGGTCCACCGCCAGCTCCAGGCGGTCTGCTCGGCGAGCGCACTCGCGAGGGTCTCGAGCTCGCGATTGGCGGAAAGCACCGCGTAGCGGTATGAGCGCCACGCGTCGTACGCGGTGGAAGCGGCAAACGCCAGAATGAGGAGTATGCCGAGCAGGACGAGGCCGACGCGAAGCCGCGCGTGGCCGGTCGCGCTCTCAGTGAATGGCAGGAACTTGCTCAACCGTCGCATCTGCCTACCGAGCGCTGCATCGGCAGCTGCCTAACCAGGGCTCCTCACCCGCCCCCGAGGTAGGGAGCCATTGAGCGCCAGGCACTCATATTTCCTGTTTCGCACGGACTCGCGTCCGGTTACAAGTGTAACCAAGCACCTCCGCTCCAGCTTCCGCCGAGCATTGGCGCCGGCATTACGGCTGAAATGCTCGTCGAGCGCCGCAAAGACAACGCGAAACCTTCGCCTCCCACGCTTCTTTCTGAAATTGGCGGCATTGCGTCGCCGAACGGAGAAGCGACATGACAGATCTGAGCCTGAAACCTCGGTCACCGGCGGCGGTGGCGCTTGCGGTCCACGATCCTTACCTTGGCTCGCCAACGGGTTCTGCCCCCGACGCGCGGCCCACCGTTGCGTTGCTGACAACGGCCGACGCTCGCGCGGCAGCAAATGATGACGCTGCGGCGATGCCGGATGCGATTCGAAATCCACTCTGGGTCGTCGCGATCGGGATGGTGTGCTTGTTCGGGGTGATAGGTCTGGTCATGGCGTTGGGCTGACCAAGGTCCCGAGAGAGCCTAGTGCCCGGCGTTTCAATCGACACACTCGTTCGAGGCGCGGAAATGGCTGGGCAACACCCGCAACGCAATCTTTCCCCCATCGAGGAATCAAGGCCGTCACCCATGTAGCCATGCAGCGCACCCAGGTTGCATGGGCTCGCCCAAGAGGAGCACGTCAGCCATGCGACAGTCAGTCCAAAGCCAGATGCAGGAAGCCCAGACCGAGTCCATTGAGATTCCAGGCGCTCAGCTCAAGGTCTCGCGCGTCGCGCTCGGAACCTGGGCCATGGGCGGCTGGATGTGGGGCGGAACAGATGAGCGTGCAGCGGTCGCCACCATCCGGGGCGCGCTGGACCAGGGGATCAACCTGATCGATACCGCGCCGGTGTACGGGTTTGGGGTGTCCGAAGGGATCGTCGGCCGGGCTCTGGAAGTTGCCGGTCTGCGTGCACACACCGTCATCGCCACCAAGGTCGGTCTGGAATGGCGCGATGGCAAGATCTATCGCAATGCGAGCCCGGCCCGAATCATGCGGGAGATCGATGATTCGCTGCGGCGACTGCGTACCGACTACATCGACATTTATCAGGTCCACTGGCCGGACCCGCTCGTGCCGATCGAGGAAACTGCCGAAGCGATGCTCACGCTCTACCAGCAGGGCAGGATCCGCGCCATCGGTGTCAGCAATTTCTCGGTAGCGCAGATGGAGCGTTTCCGCCGCGTTGCGCCTCTGCACGTGCTGCAGTCACCGTACAACCTCTTCGAGCGTGCCATCGACGCGGAGATTCTGCCTTACTGCCGCGCGAACAACATCGCGACGCTCGGATATGGCGCGCTCTGTCGAGGATTGCTGAGCGGGCGCATGCGTGCGGACACCACTTTCCAGGGTGACGATCTGCGGCGCATTGATCCCAAGTTCCAGCGACCCCGCTTCGCTCAGTATCTCGACGCCGTACGGCAGCTCGATGAGCTCGCACAGCGCCGCTTTCACCGCCACGTGATCCATCTGGCGGTGCGTTGGATGCTCGACCAGGGGATCAGCGTTGCGCTCTGGGGCGCTCGTCGCCCGGATCAGCTGACCGCAGCACTCGATGTCGCCGGCTGGTCGCTCACCGGGCCTGACCGGGAGCTGATCGAACGCATCGTTAACACCGCGGTCGTCGATCCGGTCGGTCCCGAATTCATGGCGCCCCTGCAGCGCGCCTGATTACTCATGCCCAGGGAGATGATCCTATGAAAGTCGGATTTATCGGGCTCGGACACATGGGCGCGGCCATGGCGGCCAACCTCGTCAGAGCTGGACACGACATTAGCGTCTTCAACCGCACTCCCGGTCGAGCCGGCTCGCTCATCGAGCTCGGGGCGCATGAAGCAACGAGTGTTGCCGCAGCGTGCGACGCTGAGGCGGTGATCACGATGCTCGCGGACGATGATGCGGTATCGCAGATCGTCTTCGGGGAAGCAGGTCTCATCACTCACCTGCCGCGCGGCGCCATTCATTTGTCGATGAGCTCGATCGGCGTCGCGCTCTCCCAACGCCTCACGCGGGCGCATGCGCAAGCCGGGCAGCGCTACGTTGCTGCACCCGTCTTCGGGCGACCGGCGATGGCGGCGGCCGGCAAGCTGTTCATCGTGGTCGCGGGCGATCCGGCGACGATCGAGGCGTGTCAGCCGCTCCTCCGTGTGATGGGACAGAAAACGATCCCGATCAGTACCGAGCCCTCGGCGGCGAATCTCGTCAAGCTCAGCGGAAATTTCCTGACGGCGGCCGCGATCGAGGCAATGGGGGAGGCCATCGCGCTCATCGGTAAGGCTGGCATCGACCGCGAGGCGTACATCGAGCTCCTCACCGCCACCGTGTTTAACGCAGCTCCGTACACGATCTACGGCCCGCTCATCGCCCAGGGCCAGTTTGAGCCGGCGGCCTTCGCCGCGCCGCTCGCCTACAAGGATGTCCGCCTGGCGCTCGCCGCGGCGGAGAGCCTGAAGGTGCCGATGCCGCTCGGAAGCATGCTGCACGATCGCTTGCTGCGACTGCTGCTTGCGGGGGGCGAGCACCTCGACTGGGCGGCGCTCGGCGGTCTCGCTACTCAGGACGCGGGCGCGCGCCCACTGTAAGAGCCCGAGTTGCACCCATGCTCGCCATAGTCCGTATCGCACTGAGTCGGCCTTACACGTTCATCGTGTCGGCCCTGCTCATTCTCCTCATCGGCATCTTCACCGCACTGCGCATGCCGGTCGACATCTTTCCGGGCATCAACATCCCGGTCATCGCCGTAGCTTTTCAGTACCAGGGTTTGCCGCCCGATCAAATGGCCGGGCGCATCATCACCCCGTTTGAGCGCGCACTGACGACGACGGTCAACGATATCGAGCACTTCGAGGCGAATTCGTACACCACCTTCGGCATCGTCAAGATCTTCTTTCACCCGTCGGTCAACATCGCTACCGCCAACGCGCAGGTCACCGCGATTTCCCAGAGCTTGCTCAAGCAGATGCCGGCGGGCACGACACCGCCGCTGATCCTCAATTACAGCGCTTCCACGGTGCCGATTATTCAGCTCGCGCTGTCGGGCAAGGGACTGACCGAGCAGAATCTCGCCGATCTGGGGCTCAATTTCGTGCGCCCACGCCTCATCACCGTGCAAGGGGCGGGAATTCCCTGGCCGTTCGGCGGCAAGACGCCGCAGGTGATGTTCGACCTCGATACCGCCGCGTTGCAGTCGCGCGGCCTCACCGGTCTCGATGTGGCCCACGCGCTGGCCGCACAGAACCTCATCACCCCGGTGGGTCAGGAAAAGATCGGCGCATACGAATACAACATCAACCTCAACAGCGCACCTGCGGCAATTTCCGACCTCGGCGACCTGCCGATCAAGAACGTGGGAGGCGCGATGGTGTACATGCACGACGTTGCCCAGGTGCATGACGGCAATGCGGTGCAGACCAATATTGTTCACGTCGATGGCAATCGCTCGGTGCTCCTCAGTGTGTTCAAGAACGGTGCCACCTCGACGCTCGACATCGTCAGCGGTATCAAGAAGATGCTGGCGATCATCAAGCCCTCGCTTCCCGACGCACTCGAGATCAAGCCGATCGGCGATCAGTCGATATTCGTGCGCGCGGCGATCAGCGGCGTGATCCGCGAAGGGGTGATCGCCGCGGCGCTGACCAGCCTGATGATCCTGCTGTTCCTCGGCAGCGCGCGCTCGACGCTGATCGTGACCACCTCGATTCCGCTGGCGATCCTCGGCGCGCTCGCCGCGCTCTCCGCCATCGGCGAGACGCTCAACATCATGACCCTGGGAGGTCTGGCGCTCGCCGTCGGGATACTGGTCGATGAGGCGACGGTCACGATCGAGAGCATCAACTACCACCTCGAGCAGGGCAAGGACGTCGAAAGGGCGATCCTGGATGGCGCCTCGCAGATCGTCGTGCCGGCGTTCGTGTCGCTGCTGTGCATCTGCATCGTGTTCATTCCGATGTTCTTCCTCAGCGGCGTGGCGCGCTTCCTGTTTGTGCCCATGGCGGAGAGCGTGATGTTCGCCATGGTCTTCTCGTTCCTGCTGTCGCGCACGCTGGTGCCGACGCTGGCAAAGTATCTGCTGCGCCGGCAGGTCGCGCCGGTGGGCGAGCACGTTGGCGAGCATGAGCCGACCGCTTCGAAGAACCCGCTGGTGCGCCTGCAGCAGCGCTTCGAGGCGCGTTTCGCGCGGCTGCGCGCCGGGTATCACGATCTGCTGACGCTCGCCATCGCGCATCGCCGGCTATTCCTCGCGGGCTTTCTCGGCTTCATCGGCCTGTCGTTCCTGCTGGTGCCATTTCTCGGCCGGAATTTCTTCCCGCAGGTCGATGGTGGTCAGATACTGCTGCACGTGCGGGCGCCAGTCGGCATGCGTATCGAGGAGACCGCGGCGCGCTTCGCCGATGTGGAGAAGGCGATCCGGCAGCTGATCCCGCCGGCCGAGGTGGGGGCGGTGGCGGACAATATCGGCACTTACGTTTCGGCAATCAACACCATCTACAACAACACCGGCACCATCGGTGAGTCGGATGGGGACATCCAGATCTCGCTCAACCCGGGTCACGCGCCGACCGCTGACTACGTCAAGCGGTTGCGGCAGCAGCTGCCGCACCGTTTCCCCGGCATGACCTTCGCGTTTTTGCCCGCCGATATCGTCAGCCAGATCCTCAATTTCGGCGCCCCGGCGCCGATCGATCTGCAGGTGCGTGGTAGCGATCTGGCCGCAGACTATGCCTACGCCAATAAGCTGCTGGCGCAGGTGCGCCACGTCCCCGGTGTGGCCGATGCACGCATTCAGCAGTCGGCCGCGCTGCCGACGATCGATGTGAACCTCGACCGCACACGCGCCCGTTACACCGGCGTGACCGCGGCTGACGTGACCGACAGCCTGGTCGTCAACCTCGCCGGTTCCACTCAGGTGGCGCCCACCTACTGGCTGAATGAGAAGAACGGCGTTACCTATCCGATCGCGCTGCAGACGCCGCAATATCAGATCAACACCCTGCCGGCGCTGCGGAATCTGCCGATCAATGCGAGCGGGGCACCCACCACAGTGCTCGGCGGCATCGCCAACATCAGCCGGAGCCACGGCGACGCAGTGGTCTCGCAGTACGACATCGCGCCGATGGTGGAGATCTACGCGACCACCCAGGGGCGGGATCTCGGCGCGGTCTCGAGGGACATACAGAACATCATCGCGCAGAACGCCAAGGACGAGCCGAAAGGCGCGATCGTGGCGCTGGTCGGACAGACGGCGACCATGAACAGCGCCTACTTCGGATTGCTGTTCGGGCTGCTCGGCGCCATCGTGCTGGTTTATCTGTTGATCGTGATTAACTTCCAGTCGTGGAGCGATCCGTTCGTCATCATCACGGCGCTGCCGGCGGCGCTCGCCGGCATCGTCTGGATGCTGTTTGCGACCCATACCACGCTGTCGGTGCCGGCACTCACGGGCGCGATCATGTGCATGGGAGTCGCGACCGCGAACAGCGTGCTGGTGATCAGCTTCGCACGTGAGAAGCTCAATGAGTTCGGCGATGCGACGCGAGCCGCGCTCGAGGCCGGATTCGTCCGGCTGCGTCCGGTGCTGATGACGGCGCTGGCGATGGTGATCGGCATGCTGCCGATGGCGTTGGGCTTGGGCGAAGGCGGCGAGCAGAATGCGCCGCTCGGCCGCGCCGTGATCGGCGGCCTGATCTTCGCCACTGTCTCGACGCTGTTCTTCGTCCCGGTGGTATTCAGTTTCATTCACCGGCGCTACGCCCTCAAGGTGGCGCCGGAAGCCGACCCAGGAGCAACTCATGTCCCAGCCTGATCGAGATAGCGGGCGCCACCTCCTGCGCCGGCTGCGCCGGGCGGGCGGCGCGATCTTGGTTCTCGCCGTGGTCATCGTCGCCCACGGCATGGTCTCCCGCGCGGTGCAAGGCTCGCGCCTGCAGGAGCTGACCGAAGCGCAGGCGGTGCCGACCGTGGCCGTGGTGGCGCCAATGGAGACGCAGGATCATGCCAGCCTGGACTTGCCCGGACGCCTGGAGGCCTATACCCGTGCGCCGATCTATGCGCGCGTGCCGGGCTACCTGAAAAGCTGGCAGCACGATATCGGCGATAAGGTGCAGGCCGGCGACGTGCTGGCCGAAATCGATACACCCGATCTCGACCAGCAGCTCGCCCAGGCACGCGCCGACCTGAGCGTCGCCAAGGCCAATGCCAAACTTGCACAGATCAGCGCCGAGCGCTGGCAGTCGCTGGCCGGCACCGACGCCGTCGCCAAGCAGGACGTCGACCAGCGCACGTTCACGCTCCACGCCAATATCGCGCAGGTCAAAGCGGCACAGGCGAACGTCGACCGGCTGGTCGCCGAGGAGGGTTTCAAGCACCTGAGCGCGCCGTTCGACGGCATCGTCACCGCGCGCGAAACCGACATCGGCGCGCTGATCAATGTCGGGGCCGCGGGCGGCGCGGAGCTGTTCGTGGTCTCGGAGACGAGCAAGTTGCGCGTCTACGTGAACGTACCGCAGAACTATGTACCGAGCGTGCCGCCGGGCACCCGCGCCACGATCCGCGTGCCTGAGCACCCCGACAAGACCTATAGCGGAACGGTGGAGGCTTCGGCGCAGGCCGTGAACTCGAGTACCGGCACCACACTGATGCAGCTCATCGTCGATAACAGCGCGGGCGAGATGATGCCAGGTGACTACGCCAGCATCCATCTGCAGATCGCTGCCCCTACGCGGGTGCTGCGCGTGCCCTCGAGCGCGTTGATTTTCAACGCCAAGGGGCTTTCGATCGCCACGGTGGACGCCAACGACCGTGTGCTTTTAAAGCCCGTATCGATCGCCCGCGATGTGGGTACCGTGATCGAGATCGCCTCGGGGCTCGCCCCGACCGACCGCGTGATCGAAAACCCGCCCGATGGAATCGGCACGGGTACTGCGGTTCACCTTGCGGGCGCGACATCCGTGAATGCGGACGCCGGTTCGGCGAAGCACGGCAATGAAAAGGCTTAACGCCATAGCGGGACACGGCGCAGCGCTAGCGCTGCTCCTCGGCGGCTGCTCGCTCACCCCGCCGCTCAAAACCCCGGTCATTGCTACCGCGGCCGCCTACAAAGAGAGCGGACCGTGGACGCAGGCACAGCCGGCCGACCGCCTGGCGCGGGACAGCTGGTGGACGCTCTACGACAACACGGAGCTCGACGAGCTGCAGAAAAGGCTGATCACCGGCAACCCGACGCTCGCTGCCGCACTGGCCAACTACGCAGCGGCGCGGGCGCTCAGCGACCAGGCGCGCGCGGGGCTCTTTCCCACGCTGGGTGTCGGCGCCAGCGCCACGCGCGCTCGCGAATCGCTCAACTACCCGCTCAGAGGACCGACCACGCCCACGTACTATAACGTCAATACGCTAGGCGGCAGCGCCAGTTACGAACTTGACCTCTGGGGGCGGATTCGCAACGAAGTCGCCGCCGGCGAGGCCAACGCCGCCGCCGCCGCCGCCGATCTCGAGAATGCGCGGCTTTCGCTGATCGCGCAGCTGGTCGACGACTACGTTCAGCTCCGCAGCCTCGACCGCGACAGCGCGATCCTCGATGAGACCGTAAAGGCCTATACGCGAGCGCTCAGCATCACCAGGCAGCGACACGATGCCGGCATTGCACCCGGTCTCGACGTCTCGCAGGCGCAGACCCAGCTCGATACCGCACGCTCCCAAGCGGCGCAGACTCTCGCGCAGCGCGCGCTGATGGAACACGCCATTGCGGCACTGCTCGGAGTGTCGGCCTCGACGTTCTCGATCCAGCCGGAAATCATCGCCGTCAAGCTTCCACAGATTCCCACCGGTGTCCCCAGCACCTTGCTCGAGCGCCGTCCGGATATCGCGGCCGCGCAGCGGCGCATGATTGCGGCCAATGCGAACATCGGGGTCGCGCGTGCGGCGTATTTCCCCACGCTCACCCTCGGAGCCCAGGGTGGCTTCCAGAGCAACGCATTGTCGAATCTTCTGAGCGCACCGAGTTCTTTCTGGGCAATCGGAGCGAACGCGGTGCTCACCGTGTTTGACGGCGGCCTGCGCCGGGCGCAAGTCGCCCAGTCGCGTGCCGAGTTCGACGCCTCAGCGGCGAACTACCGCGGCACCGTCGTCACCGCGTTTCAGCAGGTGGAAGACAGCCTCGCCACGCTCAATCACGACCACGATGCCGCCCTGGAGGAGAAGGCCGCGGTCGACGCAGCACAGCGTACCCTGGACCTGTCCATGGCGCTCTACGTCAAAGGTGCGACGGACTACCTCACCGTGGTCACCTCCCAGACCGCGGTCCTCCAGACCCAGCTGGAGGCGCTCAATCTCGACACCCTGCAGCTACGTGCCAGCGTCGACCTGATCCGAGCGCTCGGCGGTGGCTGGGAAGACTCCGCCGGGGTACTCACAAGTCAGGCGATGGAGCCTGAGGGAAAAGGAACGTAGCGTCCGGCCTGGGTTGATTCCATTTCACAGGCTGCCCTAACCAGGTCACGCAGCGCATTGCTGCGCGTCCGCGTGCAGCCTATCCGCATTTGCCGTGGCACAACGCTCCACAACCCTGACAACACCGTCGACGTCTAGCGCGATCGCTCGATCTGCGCATGACGAGCATTACGTTTGAAACGCTTCCTGGGCCGCCGGCAACACCTGCGCTATTGGGCATCGCTAAAGTCTTTGCACTCAATAGTCGTAGGACATTCACGGAGAGACTCATGAAAGGCAACCGATGGTTGATGCTCCTGGCAGCGCTGCTCATCACTGCAGGCGAAGTTCTGCTCTTCAATATCGACGTGACCGCGGCCCCGCAAATGCCCGCCAGTGGTGCGGCAGTTGCGAATGTTGGCAGCGGCACGCATTCGCCCGGGGAGTAAGCCATGGAAGTCAGGAATACCAGACTCGGCGGTAGTATCGTCTGCACCGCGATGTTGGCTGCAGCGTTTGTCGGCAACAGCGCCGCGGCATCATCTGCCGTGTGCGACAGGCGGCTGGTCGTCGAGTTGACGCCGGATGTGCCGAACCCGCTCGATCCGGGGTTCCTCAGTTCGCTCCTGAGCAATCAGGTCAGCTATCGCTTGACCTTGCTGGGCCTGCGCCCTGGCTCCGTCATCGTGGTCGAGCTCTCGGGACCTGGTCCCGAATACCTCTGTCAGAACGTGGTCGAAGCAATGCGCAAGGATGGACGCGTACTTGCTATCCACCGCGACCAGGAGTCCTCGCCAGAGATCGCGGCGCCTCAGGTGGCGAACTCGAACACAGCGATGCGCACGGTGCCTGCCGGCGCGCGGCGCACGACTCTCGATCTTCGGCCGCCCGACTTGCAGAGCCTGCACGTCCAGACTCCGCGGCCGGTTGCCACACCCTCAGAGTCTGACGAGACGGAGGCTGTCGATATCGCGGCCGCTCCGTCGCGGCCGGAAGAGAGCCCGGACATGCAGCCACCGCCAGCCGGAATCGGCTCACTCTATTGGGCAGTCCGTCACCCGACGCAGGCGTGGAGAATCCTCCTTCCCATCCAGCTTGATGGCAACGAGCTGAATATTGAGCGCCACGACCGCGCCGCCGGGCGCGCTACGCCCGAGACACTCACCGAGGGACGCGACATCCGTGCAAAGCCCGCGGCAGCGACGCTCGTTCACGACACCGGCGGCAATAGTGTTCGCCGCGCGCAATCGGGGGAAGCCACATGACACATCGAAAGGTTTTCCCGACCGCCTGAAGCCACGAATCTGGCTCGGCTCGGACCGCCACCCGACTAAGGTGCCCGCGGCGAGCGCACGCCGGCTTGGTGAGTGGAAGCCCGCCGTGCGGCTACTCGCCGACGTAGCTGATCCGCCAGATGGAGTTCGATCCGTCGTCAGTCACCAGCAATGAGCCATCGAGCGCGGTGGTAACGCCTACGGGACGGCCCCACACCTGACCGTTCGCGAGCACGAAGCCGGTCAGGAAGTCCTCGTATTCTCCGCTGGCCTTGCTGGTCTGATGCAGCGGCACGCGGATGACCTCGTAGCCGGTGCGAACGGACTTGTTCCAAGAACCATGCTCGGCGGCGAAAATGTCCCCCTGGTACTCAGCAGGGAACTGTTGGCCCTGGTAGAAGGCGATTTGCAGCGAGGCGTTGTGTGGCTGGAGCAGAACGTCGGGCGTAATGACACGGTCGCGCAGCTCCGGGTGCTTGCCGAGGTGGCGGGGGTCCTGGTGGGGGCCCATGTACCACCAAGGCCAGCCGTAAAAGCCGCTCTCGCGGACCGACGTGATGTAATCGGGCACGAGATTATCACCGAGGCCGTCGCGTTCGTTGACGGTGGCCCACAATCGACCGGTGCTTGGATCCACGGCCAGACCCGATGGGTTGCGGATTCCGGATGCATAGACGCGCATGTGCGAGCCATCAGGGTCGAGGGCCAGGATGTCGGCGCGATTCTTTTCCGCCGGAGTCGTGTCAGGATCATCGACGTTCGATTCTGAGCCAACCGCAACAAACAAGGTCCTACCGTCGGCGGAGAAAACAACGTCCCGTGTCCAGTGTCCGCTAGCGTCCGGAAGGTCGACGACGTGTGCAGCGACACCGGTTGCCTTGAGGTCACCGTTCCGGTACGGAAAGCGCATGACTGAGTCGGTATCCCCCACGTAGATCCACTTGGGGTGCGGGCCGGCGGGATAGAAGGCAATGCCGTATGGATGGTTGAGATTTGCCGCGAAAACCTCGGTGCGCTCGGGCTTGCCGTCAGCGGTTAGTCCGTGGAAAACGCGGATCTGCCCGCCGCCGCTTTCCGCGACGAACACATCGCCGTTTGGTGCCACATGGATGACCCGCGGTGTCGCGAGACCGTCCGCGTAGAGCCAGACCTTGAAGCCGTGGGGAACCTTCGGCCACGCGTCAGCCGGGCGAGCGACGATGGTCGGTGCGTTGCCGGCGGAGCTCGTCGCAAACGGCGCGGGAAGATAGTCGACCGCGATCTTGTGCATCGCCCCCGGCACCTCGAACCGGACAAC